>SMUX01150750.1_pt1 | contig 14607 bp, 15 predicted proteins | sample 2456431 | NCBI WGS metagenome assembly SMUX01 (sample SAMN11095930, study PRJNA526329) | marine sediment metagenome | biome: Marine sediment; feature: Surficial sediment; material: Deep marine sediment; isolation source: Hadal surficial sediment | place: Pacific Ocean | collected 2014-11 | depth... | reverse complement strand
TTTTGCGCACGGTCAACGCTACAGTCGCTGATGACCGATCTGCGACATGGCATGGTTTTCTAGAGCGGCCGGCCGCATCGCGCTAGGCTAACACCCAGCATGTGCCAGGGGCGCACGCGTGTACGACGGCGGTGGCGGTCACGCGTCGGCTCTCCCTCGCGGCAAACTCAGGTCAACCCGGCCCTCGGTATAGATGCTTCTTCAAACGAGACATGGCGGTGTGGAATTTCGGGCCTCCGGACGGTCGGTGATGGTGTATGAACGGGTGGAGATCTTGTAATTCCACGATGAGTTCGTCAGGCAGAATCACGGCCCGAACATCGTCGGAGGTTTCGCGTCGAGCCGGATTGGCGGGCCTTTCGAAACGGTCCAGAACACCGTAGAGCACGAGGGCCGTGGCGCCGGTCGCCAGCACGGCAAGAAAAATCGTCTCCGTCCAGGCGACCCACAGCGCCAGCGGAGTCACCATCAAGACCAATCCGAGAAATATGAGTCCGCGAGTTATCAGACCGTCGGCGAATTTAGCCATGACAACCTCCGGCATGTTTCTCTAAGTCACCATATTCAGTGGGGAATTAGGCGCAACATGATCCCGTGTCATGATCCCGTATATTGTAGGTCATGGGTATTTCCCCTGTCCACTCGCTTCTATCAGGTTGAACGTCCCGCGGCTGCAGCTGGCCAATCACCGCGTCACGCCAACGTCACCTCGTGGCCGAGGGCCGACTCAATAGCCGTCTTTGGACGGCCGCCGCGTTCGGACGATTGACGGAGGTTCTTGTTTGCTTCCTGCTCTCGGCAGGTCGGATTTGGAACTGAGATACGACCCTCGATTGCTTTGCGTCCGATAGCAGACGTTGGCGCAAGGTCATTGGTAGAGCTGCTCCTGGCCCCATTCCAGAAATGGGAACCCCTCCAACTTAGGCAGATTCAATGGTTCTTGCGGGAAGACTTCAACCGCTTCGGTGGTCAGGGGCGAAAGCCCATAGTTTCGCTCACACATCCAATCCGATCTTGCGATAAGCTTCGGTCCAGAGATCCCTGTCTTCGTTGCGCTGGCAAAGGCGCATGTGGCTTTCGAAAAGTTTCACCTCGTCATAAGTCTCCGGCATTTGCTCGCGATAAAGTTTCATGTACCGCGCGCTGGCTTCCTTCTCGCCGAGCTGAGCGTAACACATGGCGATCTGCTGGTAGGCGTAGTGCCGATTTAGCATCGTCTTAAGGACAGCTATGGATTTGTTGTATTGCTTGGTCATGAAGTAGGCTTCCGCCAAGACTTCCAAATCAAGCGTTTCTGCGTTGTAGGGGTCGAGGCGGGCCGCCCGATGATAGGTTTCGATAGCGCCTTCGCAGTCTCCGCTATAAGCCAGGAAGAGCGACCAAATCCCCATGATCTGCGTGCTGTTTGGATTCAGCGTTAACGCGCGTTCCAGGTGCAGTCGCGCAGATTCGTGCTCGCCACGCTCAGTATAGATCAGTCCCATCACGCCATGGGAGCGATAGTCGTGGTCATCGATCGCAAGCGCTTTTCGGGCATTGTCATAAGCGCGGCCAATCGGGTCGTCATCCGAAGTCGACAGATCCCAGATCTTTTTGATTTCCGTGAATGCGATGCCGGCATAGGCGGCAGCACACCCCGGGTCCAATTCGATCGCCTTCTTGTATGCCGCAATGGCATCGTCGTGTTTGCCATCGCGCCGGGGCGCCAGATAATTACCCCGCAAGAGATAATCGAGCGCCGAAAGATTTTCTGTTGGTTTGCGTCTGCTCCGCTCGATGTTTGCATCGGCGATCCGGCCGGGAAGAACAGTAGCGATAGCGCGAACCACATCGTCCTGTACCTCGAAAATATCCTCCAGCTCACGATCGTAGCGATCGGCCCAGATATGCCCCCCCACCGACGCATCGACAAGCTGTGCCGTGATCCGCACCCGGTTGCCGGCTTTACGGACACTGCCCTCGACCACAAACCGCACACCGAGCTTTCTCGCCGCGTCCTTGATATCGACCGCCTTGCCTTTGACGGCGAAAGAGGAGTTTCGCGCGATCACAAAAAGTTCCGGAAAACGGGATAGTTCGGTGATGATATCCTCGGTGATGCCGTCGGAGAAATAATCTTGTTCGGGATCGCCGGACATATTGTCGAACGGCAGCACGGCGATCGACGGCTTGTCCGGTAGCGGCAGCGGCCCAGCCGTCCTCGGCGCGGCGGCCGATGACAGTCGTTCGAGTGCGACACGATAAACCCGAAGCGGCTCGGCCAGGTTCTTCACCTCTCGCTCGCCGAGGTCCTCGAAATCCACCTCGACCTTGCCGCGGACCTGGCGGTAGGCGTCGCCCGAGAGGCAGATTCCGCCGGGTTCCGCCAAACCCTCTAGCCGCGCCGCGACGTTGACGCCCGCACCGTAAATGTCCTCACCTTCCACGATGATGTCGCCTAAGTGCACGCCGATGCGCAGTTCGATAGGCTGGTCGCCAGCCACGCTGTCGCCGCGCCCGGCCATGCGTTTCTGGATGGCAACGGCACACGTAACCGCGTCGACGACGCTAGCGAATTCGACCAGGGTCCCGTCCCCCATGAGCTTGACGATGCGGCCGCGATGTTCGGCAATCACCGGGTCGAACAACTCGTCGCGGTGAGCCTTGAGCGCGGTCAGGGTACCCACCTCATCGAGCTCCATGAGGCGGCTGTAGCCAACCACATCGGCGACCAGGATTGCGGCGAGACGGCGCACCGTCGGAATCCTCCTTGAAAAGGGAGAGTAGCCGAGCGCCGGACCCGAATCCATGCCGTCGAGGAGTGCCGTGAATATCTCCGCTCGGCGAACCCCGGACGCATACCAAGGAGCACCGACCGCTTCCTGCTATCGGCAGGTCGGATTTGGACCTGAGATACGACCCTCGACCGCGCGCCGAACCAGGGGCTATATCAGGGCCATGTCCGAGCTTCGCGCCCCCACCCGCGCCTCCACCCGCAGCCTCGCCTTCCGCTACGCCGCTTTCTACGGCGCGGTGTTTTTGGTGCTGGGCATCTATATGCCGTTCTGGCCGGTGTTCCTGAAGAGCCGGGGGCTGGATGCTGCCGAGATCGGGCTGATCTTCGCGCTCGTCTCCTGGATCCGGATCGTCACCACGCCGGCGATCGCCCAGATCGCCGACCGCAGCGGCCGCGCCAAGGCGACCCTGGTGGTGGTGGCGGCGTTGAGCCTGGTGTTTTTCATCGGCTTCTTCGAGGCGCGCGGGTTCTGGCCGATCCTCCTGATCATGCTGCCGGCGGCGGTCTGCTTCCAGCCCATGATCCCGCTCGCCGAGAGCCAGACCATGGCCGCGGTCTTACGCGAACGCCTCGACTACGGGCGCATCCGGCTGTGGGGCTCGCTCGCCTTCATCCTGGGCACCGTGGGCGCCGGCTTCCTGATCACCGGGCGCGAGGCCGACCTGGTGCTGATCCTGGTGCTCGGCGCGCTCGCTCTCACGGTGCTCGCCGCGCTCGCCCTGCCCGTCTCACCTACACGGCGCCACGACGGCGCGCCGCGCAACCCGCTCAAGCTGCTCCGGGACCGGCGCTTCCTGCTGTTCCTGGGCGCGGCCAGCCTGCTCCAGGCGAGCCACGCGGTCTACTACGGCTTCTCGGCGCTGCATTGGCAGGCGGCCGGGCTGAGCGAGGCCACGATCGGCTGGCTCTGGGCCGAGGGGGTGGTCGCCGAGGTGCTGCTGTTCGCGTTCAGCGGCGCGGTGATGGCGCGCGCCAGCCCGGCGGCGCTGCTGGCGCTGGCGGCGCTGGCCGCCATGCTGCGCTGGACCGTGTTGGCCGCGAGCACGGACCTCGCGCTGCTGATCGCGGTCCAGGCGCTGCACGGGTTGACCTTCGGGGCGGCGCACCTGGGGGCCATGCACTTTCTCGCGCGCGCGGCGCCACCCGGGCTTGCGGCCACCGCCCAGAGCCTCTATTCGGCGGTCGCCGGCGGCACCGCCATGGGGCTCGCCATGCTCCTGGCCGGAGTGCTCTACGACGCGGTCGCGGGTCAGGCCTTCCTGGCCATGACGGTCTTGAGCGCCGTTGGCCTGGGCTTCGCGCTGGTCTTGGCGCGGGCCAGCCGGAGCGAAGCCTGACCCGCGATCGCGTCCCGCATCACCGCGCGTGGCGCCAGGCCGCCAGCCGCGCCTCGGCCGCGTCCCGTTGCGCGGGGCTCAATCTCTCGGCGATCTCGTCGCGGCGCCGGGCGGGCCAACGCCGGCCCTGCTCGGCGGCGCGCGACAGCCAGACGTAGGCGCTCACCAAGTCGCGCCCGACGCCCCGGCCGCGTCCGTAGAGGTCGCCCAGGTTGAGTTGCGCCACCGGGTCGCCCTGCTCGGCGGCGCGCCGGTACCAGCGCACCGCCTCGGCCGCGTCCGCGGGCGCGCCCTGGCCGTCCAGATAGAGGCCGGCGAGGGCGGTCTGGGCCTCGGCGTCGCCGGCCTCGGCCAGCGTGCGCCATTCCTCGAAGGCGGTCCGGTAGTCACCGGCGTCGAAGGCGGCCAAACCGTCGGCGAAGTCCGCCTGTACGGAGGCCCCCGACACCGCCAGCCAGGCGAGGGCCGCCAGGAGGCTGGAGAACCTCATGGTGACCCCCCCCCTCTCTCCCGGCTGCCGGCACGGAGGCGTCCGAGCCCGCGTCCACAGAGTGCTGAGGCCTATCTGACCCGGTACTCCTCGGGCATGAACAGCATCGAATCGGAGTCTGGCGCCAACGAGAGGTGGCAGTCGGCGCAGAACTGCATCTTGGCGCCGCCCGCCCCGCCGGTGGTGCCGAACACCGAACCGTTGGGCATGATCATGGTGTAGCGCCAATTCCCGCTGCCCGCGTTGAAGCCCACGTTCATCTTCTCCATGAGGAACAGCGGCCCCACCGAGACCCGGCCGTTGGGTTTGACCCCGAAACTGTTCTTGGCCAACACCGCGCCGGACGGCATCGGCCCGGCGTTCTCGTAGGCACCGTAGGCGCGCGCCTTGGCATTGGCGTAGTTCTGGACGTAGCGCCCGCCATGGGTGTCCGACAGATAGGACTGCTTACTATAGCGTGGCCAGCTGGCGTAGCTCACCGCGATGTCGTTGCCGGACTTCGCATAGGCCGCCTTCAGCTCGTTCAGCAAGCAGTCGTAGGCCGCGACCGCCTCGGCGTCGCTCAGCTCGGTACCGCCGGCGGCGCAAGGATTGCACGGGTTGCACGGGTTGCACGGGTTGCATTTGGCCGCCGCGCAGGGATTGCACGGGTTGCACTTGGCCGCCGCGCAGGGATTGCACGGGTTGCACTTGGCCGCCGCGCAAGGATTGCACGGGTTGCACGGGCTGCACTTTGCCGCCGCGCAAGGATTGCAAGCCGCCGCCGCCTGAAGCCGCGGCACCACGCATTTCTTGCCCGCGCCACAGGGGCTGCAGGCCGCCGCCGCACAGGGGTTGCAAGGATTGCACGGATTGCACTTCGCCGCCGCACAGGGGTTGCAAGGATTGCACGGATTGCAGGCCGCCGCGCAGGGGTTGCACTTGGCCGCCGCGCAAGGGTTGCAGGCCGCCGCGCAGGGGTTGGCTTTCGCCCCGGCGCAGGGATTGGACTTCGCGGCCGCGCAGGGATTGACTTTCTTCTTCGGCGCGCACTGCGCCAAGGCCGGCCTGGAGCTCGGCCCGGCGACCAGGATCGCGCCACCGGCGACCACCCCGGCGAAGACGATCAGTGGCACCATCGTGGTCGACAGCAACATTCTTTTTCTGGACTGCATGTTCTCTTTCCCTCCCGAACGAAGGCCGGCTTCACCAACAACATCCCGGAACTGGCGCCGCGCCCGTAACGCTTGATTGCGCAATTGGAACCCTAACCTAGCCGCCAAGGCGCTGGCTTGTGGAATCAAGGCGACTCACTTTTTTGTGATCTACCAAAGAGATCAGGCCTAAACTTCCTAATTGAGGAAGCGCACCCGGTAGCGCTTGGGAATGTAGAACAGATGATCGTTCTCGCGGCCGGCCAGCTTGTGGCAGGTCACGCAGAACTCGACCCGGTCCGAGCCCTCGCCGTTGGTGGCCCCGAACAGGCTGCCGTCGGGCATGATCATGGTGTAGCGCCAGTCCCGGCTCGCCAGGTTGAAGCCCGCAGGCATCTTCTCCATCACGAACAGCGGGCCGCTGAACACGTCGCCGCGCTTGGTCACGGCGAAGCTGTCCTTGACCAGGGCCGAGCCGGCCGGCATCTCGCCCGAGGCCTCGAAGTGCCGGTAGTCCTTGGCGGCGTCGTTGGCGTAGTTGTTGACGAAGCGCTCGCCGTGCTGGGCCGAACGGTAGGGAACGGTGTTGTAGCGGCGCCAGCTCCGGTAGCGGTCCACGAAGGGCAAGCCCGAGAGGCGGTATCCGGCCACCATATCGTCCTGGATGCGGTTGTAGATGGTCAAGGCGTCGGCGCCGCTTAAGCCGGCTGGCCGCTCGACCCGAAAGTGCCGGCTCGGCTTCTGCGGCGAAACGTCGCTCTGGGCTACGGCCGGCCCGGCGCCTAGCGGGGCCCCGGTGAGGGCGACAGCGAGGGCGAGGGCAAGGGCGGCGGCGGGCAGAATCGCCCCGGCCACGGTGCGAATCTGGCAGGTCCACGGAAACATGGCCACAGACTAGTCACGCGGAACCGTGATTCTCCATACAATTTCGATCACAAGGGATTGAGGTCCACGCCGCGCGCGCCCTGTCCCGGCCAGCGGGGCCGAGCTCGCAGGGCCTAAAATGGTGGATCCCGGCAAATTTCCCTTGATTCTGTGTATTTTTCGAATATGTAATCCCTACCAACTTAGTCCGATTTGGAGAGCCCGATGTTCCGGCTAAACCGGCTAACCGATTACGGCGTGGTCGTACTATCGCAAATGAGCCGCAATCCCAACGATTTGCGCACCGCGCCCCAGATCTCGCGGCAGACTGGCGTGCCCCTGCCGACCGTGGCCAAGTTGCTCAATGCGCTGGCCCACGAGGATCTGATCGAGTCCCACCGGGGCGCGGCCGGCGGTTACACCCTCAGCCGGCCGGCCGAGGAGATCTCGGTGGCCGAGGTCATCCAGGCGCTGGAGGGCCCGATCGCGCTCACCGCCTGCGTCGAGGGCTCCGAAGACGAATGCGGCGTCGAAGCGCTGTGCCCCATGCGCGGCAACTGGGACCGGGTCAACAAGGCGATTTATGGGGCGCTGTCGGAGGTCACCCTGGCCGACATGGCGGCCGGTTTCTGGAGCTTCGGCGTGCCGTCGGAACCGGACGCGGAAGCGCCCAGATCTGAGGCGACATAATTCTCTATAACAATGTGTTAGCGGAAATCCCTAAGGTTAAATAGAGGTTTGAGAACGGCCATGGCGATCAGCACCGAAACGGCCCAACAAGTCCAGGAAATGGGCGAGCGGACCTACAAGTACGGCTTCGTCACCGAAATCGAAGCCGAGACCGCGCCTAAGGGCCTGAGCGAGGACATCGTCCGCTTCATCTCGGCCAAAAAAGAGGAACCGGAGTGGCTCCTCGAATGGCGCCTCAAGGCCTACCGCCGCTGGCTCGAGATGCCCGAGCCAAAGTGGTCCAAGGTCGCCTTCCCGCCGATCGACTACCAGGACGCCTACTACTACTCCGCGCCCAAGACCACGGACGGGCCCAAGAGCCTGGACGAGATCGACCCGGAGCTCCTGCGCACCTATGAGAAGCTCGGCATCCCGCTCAAGGAGCAGGAGATGCTGGCGGGCGTCGCGGTCGACGCGGTTTTCGACAGCGTCTCGGTCGCCACCACCTTCAAGGGCAAGCTCGAGAAGCAGGGCATCATCTTCTGCCCGATCTCGGAGGCGATCCGCGAGCATCCTGAGATGGTGCGCAAGTACCTGGGCTCGGTGGTGCCGCCGGGCGACAACAAGCACGCCTGCCTGAATTCGGCGGTGTTCACCGACGGCTCCTTCGTCTACATCCCCAAGGGCGTGCGCTGCCCTATGGAGCTGAGCACCTATTTCCGCATCAACGCCGCCAACACCGGCCAGTTCGAGCGCACCCTGCTGATCGCCGACGCCGGCTCTTACGTCAGCTACCTGGAAGGCTGCACCGCGCCGATGCGCGACGAGAACCAGCTGCACGCCGCCGTCGTCGAGCTGATCGCGCTGGACGACGCCGAGATCAAGTACTCCACGGTGCAGAACTGGTACCCCGGCGACAAGAACGGCAAGGGCGGCATTTACAACTTCGTCACCAAGCGCGGCGCCTGCCGCGGCCGCAACTCGAAGATCTCCTGGACCCAGGTCGAGACCGGCTCGGCGATCACCTGGAAGTATCCGAGCTGCATCCTCCAGGGCGACAACTCGGTCGGCGAGTTCTATTCCGTCGCCATCACCAACAACTACCAGCAGGCCGATACCGGCACCAAGATGATCCACCTGGGCAAGAACACCCGTTCGCGGATCGTCTCCAAGGGCATCTCGGCCGGCCACGCGCAGCAGACCTACCGGGGCCTGGTGCGGATCTCGGCAAAAGCCGAGGGCGCGCGCAACCACACGCAGTGCGATTCGCTCCTGATCGGCGACCGCTGCGGCGCCCACACCGTGCCCTACATCGAGAGCAAGAACCGCACGGCCATCGTCGAGCACGAGGCGACCACCTCCAAGATCAGCGACGACCAGCTGTTCTACTGCCGCCAGCGCGGCCTGAGCGAGGAGGACGCGGTCGCCCTGGTGGTCAACGGTTTCTGCCGCGAGGTGCTGCAGCAACTGCCCATGGAGTTCGCGGTCGAGGCGCAGAAGCTGGTCAGCATCAGCCTAGAAGGCAGCGTCGGATAGGCCCGGCGTCACCTCAGACCTGCCATCATAACGGAGAGACCAAGCGACATCATGGACAGCCTGCTCGAAATCAAGAACCTGCACGCGCGCGTCGACGGCAAGCCGATCCTCAAGGGCCTCGACCTCGTGATCCCGACCGGCGAGGTGCACGCGATCATGGGACCCAACGGCTCAGGCAAGTCGACGCTGGCCTACGTGCTCACGGGGCGCGACGGCTACGAGGTCACCGAGGGCGAAGTGCTGTACAAGGGCCGCGACCTGCTCGCCTTGGCGCCGGAAACCCGCGCCGGCGAGGGCGTGTTCCTGGCCTTCCAGTACCCGGTCGAGATTCCCGGCGTGCCCAACACCACCTTCCTCAAGGAGGCGCTCAACGCCCAGCGCAAGTACCGCGGCGAGGACCCGCTCGACGCCATGGAGTTCGTGAAACTCATGCGCCGTAAGACCAAGGAACTCGGCGTCTCCGACGACCTGATCAAGCGCCAGGTCAATGTCGGCTTCTCGGGCGGCGAGAAGAAGCGCAACGAGGTGCTGCAGATGGCGATCCTCGAGCCGACCTTGGCGGTGCTCGACGAGACCGACAGCGGCCTCGATATCGACGCGCTCAAGATCGTGGCCGAGGGCGTCAACGCCCTGCGTTCGCCGGAGCGCTCGACGCTGATCATCACCCACTACCAGCGTCTGCTCGAATACATCGTGCCGGACCGGGTGCACGTGCTCGCCCAGGGCCGCATCGCGCGCTCCGGCGGCAAGGAGCTGGCCCAGGAACTGGAGCGGACCGGCTATGCCGCGTTCGCCGAGGTGGCGGCTTGAACCAGGCCATGCCCGAGAGCGCGACCCTCCCCTTCCCGACCCCGTCTGCGGCCCCAACTACGGCCCCGACTACGGCCCAGTCTTTCGTCGAGCAGTTCGGCGCCCTGCGCGACCAACTGCCCGGCGCCGACCTGCCCTGGCTCCGGGAGCTGCGCGAGGACGGCATCGCGCGCTTCGCCGCGCTCGGCCTGCCCGGCCCGAGCGTCGAGGCCTGGAAGTACACCCGCCTGCGGCCGCTGGAGCGGATCGCCTTCACACCGGCCGGGGCCGCGGCCCAGGTCGATCTGGAGAAGCTGCCGGCGCTGCTGCCCCACACCGGGGTCGGCCACCGGGTGATCTTCGTCAACGGCCGCCTGCGCCAGTGCCTGGCGTTGCTCGCCGATCAGCCCGAGGGCGTCGAGCTCGGCGGGCTGGCCGACGCGCTGCGCCACGACCCCGACGCGCTCGCCGCCGAATTGGGCCGCAACGGCAACGGAGAGACGGCGTCCGACGCCCAGCCGCTGTTCGCGCTCAACACCGCGATGATGCAAGACGGGCTGGTGTTGCGGGTCAAGCGAGGCACCTCGGTGGCGCTGCCGATCGAGGTGATCTACGTCGGCGCGCCGGGGACCGAGCCCGTCGCCTTCCATCCGCGCAACTTGATCGTGCTCGAGCCCGGCGCGCGGGCGACCGTGGTCGAACACCACATCGGGCTCGGCGCCGGCGCATACTTCGCCAACTCCGGCACCGATATCCGGGTCGAGGAAGGCGCCCAGCTGCACCATTACAAGATCCAGGACGAGGGCCCGGACGCGATCCATATCGCGACAACGCACGTCGAGCTCGAGCGCGACGCGCGCTACGACGGCTTCATCCTGACCAAGGGCGCGCGGCTGTCGCGCCACGAGGTCGCGGTCCGGCTCGCCGGCCCGGGCGCGGAGTGCCACCTCAACGGCGCCTACATGATGCGCGGCGAGCAGCACTGTGACATAACCACCACCATCGACCACCTGGCACCACGCACTTCCTGCCGCGAGGTCTTCAAGGGCGTGGTCGACGATCACGCGCGGGCCGTGTTCCAGGGTCGCATCACGGTCCACCAGGACGCCCAGCAGTCCAACGGCCATCAGCTCAGCAAGGCGCTGCTGCTCTCGGACCGGGCCGAGGTCGACACCAAGCCCGAGCTCGAGATCTTTGCCGACGACGTGAAATGCAGCCACGGCGCCACCGTCGGCGACCTCGACCGCGATGCCCTGTTCTACCTGCGCACCCGCGGCATCCCCGAGGCGGCGGCGCGCGACATCCTGATCGAGGCCTTCCTGGCCGAGACCATCAACAACATCGCCGCCGAGGGCCTGTGCCCGGCGCTGATGTCGAGCATCGGCCATTGGCTGGGAAGCGCAACCAGGCGGACCGAACCATGAACGAGGCGGCGACCACCGCAGCGGTCCAGGGCGAGGCGGTTCCAGGCGACAACTCGACGCTCGCCTACGACGTCGCGCGGGTGCGCGCGGACTTCCCGATCCTGACCCAGGAGGTCTTCGGCCGCCCGCTAGTCTACCTGGACTCGGCGGCCAGCGCCCAGAAGCCGCGCCAAGTGCTCGACGCCATGGACCGGGCCTACGAGACCGCCTACGCCAATGTCCACCGCGGCGTGCACCGCATGAGCCAACTCTGCACCGACGCCTTCGAGGCCGGGCGCGAGAAGGTCGCGCGCTTCATCAACGCCGGCTCGTCCGACCAGATCGTGTTCACCCGCAACGCCACCGAGGCGCTCAACCTGGTCGCCGACTGCTTCGGCCGCGCCTTCATGAAGGCCGGCGACGAGGTCGTCATCTCGGCCCTCGAGCACCACTCCAACATCGTGCCCTGGCACCTGCTGCGCGAGCGCATCGGCATCGAGTTGCGCATCGCCCCCATCGACGACGACGGCAACCTCCTGCTCGACGAGTTCGAGGCGCTGCTGGGCCCCAAGACGCGCCTGGTCGCCATGACCCATGTCTCGAACGCGATCGGCACCATCGTGCCGATCAAGGAGGTCATCGCCCGCGCCCACGCCCGCGGCATCCCGGTCCTGGTCGACGGCAGCCAGGCGGCCCCGCACATGCGCATCGACGTCCAGGACCTGGACGCCGACTTCTACGCCTTCACCGGGCACAAGGTCTACGGCCCGACCGGGATCGGCGTGCTCTACGGCAAGAGCGAACGCCTCAACGCCCTGCCGCCCTACCAGGGCGGCGGCGAGATGATCGCCTCGGTCACCTTCGAGAAGAGCGAGTTCAAGGCCGCGCCGCACCGCTTCGAGGCCGGCACCCCGGCGATCGTCGAGGCGATCGGCCTGGGCGCCGCCGTCGACTACGTGGAAGCCCTGGGGCGCGACAACATCGCCGCCCACGAGAGCGGCATCCTCGCCTACGCCACCCAGCGCCTGGGCGAAGTGCCGGGCCTGACCATCATCGGGCACGCGCGCGAGAAGGCGAGCATCGTCTCCTTCGTCATGGCGAACGCCCATGCCCACGACATCGGCACCATCGTCGACCGCGCGGGGGTGGCGGTGCGCACCGGGCACCACTGCGCCCAACCCTTGTTGCAGCGCCTGGGGCTGACCGCGACGGCGCGGGCCTCCTTCGGCATCTACAACACCCGCGAGGAGGTCGACGCCCTGGCCGAGGCCTTGGGCGCGGTCTCGGAGATATTCGGCTGATGTTGGACGAGTTGCGCGAACTCTATCAGGAAGTGATCCTCGATCACGGCCGCAACCCGCGTAACCACCGGCACCCGGAGGACGCCAACCGCCACGCCCGCGGCAACAATCCGATCTGCGGCGATATCCTGGTAGTCTATCTCGACATCGGCGACGATGGTGTGATCCGCGACGCCGCCTTCGAGGGCAAGGGCTGCGCGATCTCCATCGCCTCGGCCTCGATGATGACCGACATCCTCAAGGGCAAGACAGTGGCGCGGGCGCGCGCCTTGTTCGAGAACTTCCACGACATGTGCACCAACGACGACTTCGACCCGGACGCGGTCGAGAACGACGACCTGGACCGGCTCCAGGTGCTTGCCGGGGTGCGCGCGTTTCCCATGCGCGTGAAGTGCGCGACGCTGGCCTGGCACACCATGTCCGCGGCCATGGCCGGCGAAAACGAGACGACTACGGAGTAGGCCCGTGAGCGATTACCACAGCCCCTTTGGCGCCATGGCACCGGCCGAGCAGTCGGATTTCACCGCGACCGAGGGCGCGCCCATCGACCTGGCGACGACCTCCGTCGCGGCCGAGGATCAGGTGATCGCGGCGCTGCGCACGGTCCACGACCCGGAGATTCCGGTCAATATCTACGACCTGGGCCTGATCTACGACACCACGATCCACGAAAACGGCACGATCGAAATCGAGATGTCCCTGACCGCGCCGGGCTGTCCGGTGGCCGGCGAAATGCCCGGCGAGGTCGCGCGCGCGGTCGCCGCCCTGCCCGGCGCCGGCGAGGTCACGGTGCGCCTGGTCTGGGAACCGCCCTGGACGCCGGAGCGCATGTCCGAGGACGCCCGACTCGCGCTCGGCATGGACTGATGGTATATTAACGGAGGGGCTCCTTTAGGGTCCCCTGGTAGGGAGCGAAGACGAAGGAAATGGCCGCCACCGTGATCACATTGACCGACGCCGCCGCCGCGCGCGTCAAGGAGTTGATCGGCAAAGCCGATAAGCCGGTTCTCGGCCTGCGGGTCGGCGTGGATACGCGCGGCTGCTCGGGGCTCAGCTACGTGGTCGAGTACGCCGAGGAGCGGAAGCGCTTCGAGGACATCGTCGAGGACAAGGGCGTCAAGATCTTCATCGACCCGACCGCGGTGATGTTCCTGCTCGGCTCGGAGATGGACTACGTCGAGGACAAGTTCCACACCGGCTTCGTGTTCAACAATCCCAATGAAAAAGGCCGCTGCGGCTGCGGCGAAAGCTTCCACGTCTGAGGCCCGGCCGCGGGCATCTCGGGGATGCTATCCCGGGACCGGAGGCCGCGCCATGAAGCCGTTGATGTTCGCGCTGACCGCGATGCTTTCCCTTGGCTCGGTGGTTTCCCCCCGAGCCGAGGAGGCTAAGGTGTCCCACGGTGGGCTGACCCTGAACGCCAACCTGGTGGAGGTCAGCGACGAGGGCCTCGCCGACGGGGTGGTATTGATCACCCACGGCCTGCTGGCGCACAACGGCATGGCGTTCGTCGCGACGCTCCAGGATTTGCTCGCGGAACGCAGCCTCAACTCGCTTGCGATCAACCTGAGCCTGGGCCTGGACGACCGCCACGGCATGTACGACTGCGCCGTCCCGCACACCCACCGGCTGATCGATGGGCTCGACGGGATCGGCGCCTGGATCGCCTGGCTCGAGGAACGGGGCGCCGGGGCCATCGTCCTGGCCGGCCATTCCAACGGCGGCCGGCAGACCGCCTGGTTCGCCGCCGAGCGCGACCACCCGGCGGTCGAGAAGGTGGTGCTGATCGCGCCCGGTCTTGCCGCCCCCGACGCAAGGGCCCGGAGCTACAAGGAGCGCTATGGCAGAGACCTGGCGCCGCGGGTCGCCAAGGCCCGGGCCCTGGTGGCGGCGGGCAAAGGCGACACGATGGTGCGGACGGATTTCCTCTATTGTCCGCGGGCGACCGTGAGCGCGGCGTCCTTCCTCAGCTACTACGGCGGCGATCCCAGAAAAAACACCCCGTCCAACCTGTCGGCCCTCGAGAAACCGGTGCTGGTGGTCGCGGGCACGGCGGACCGCGTCGTCACCGGTCTGCGCCCCCTGGTCCAACCCCTGGCCGACGGCGAACACTTGCGCTATGTGGAGATCGAGGACGCCGGCCACTTCTTCCTCGACTTCTTCGGCGAGGACCTGGCCGACGCCATCGCAGCGTTCATCGCCGGGCCGGAAAGTTAGCGCGTTATCCGCAGGTGTTCGATCCGGCCGGCTCTTGACGCCGCCGCGCGCTTGCGGCTTGGTGCCCGGGACGGTTCGCCGGGCGCCGCTCG
>SMUX01163009.1_pt1 | contig 14621 bp, 10 predicted proteins | sample 2456431 | NCBI WGS metagenome assembly SMUX01 (sample SAMN11095930, study PRJNA526329) | marine sediment metagenome | biome: Marine sediment; feature: Surficial sediment; material: Deep marine sediment; isolation source: Hadal surficial sediment | place: Pacific Ocean | collected 2014-11 | depth... | reverse complement strand
TGCTTACGCCCTGGCACAGCAGTCAGCGCCGTCTCCTTCCTCCCTGCCGGCAGAAACGGCCAGCAACGATGGGGACAGGCCCCCCCGACGTGTCATCCACGATAACCGTCCAACCTTCAGTGCGATAGCTGTCGATCCTGTGCGTGGTGAAGTCGTTGTGCAAGACGAAAACTTGTTTCAAATTCTGGTTTACGATCGCCTGGATCATACCCCACCTCAGGCAGCCATGACCGAGCCCAAACGGGCCATCGGCGGCGAGAAGACACACGTGGAATTCAATTGCGGTCTTTTTGTGGATCCGAGGACGGGAGACATCTATTCGGTTGCCAATGACACCGTAGACAAGATGGTGGTTTTCTCACGCCAAGCCGAGGGAAACGTGGCCCCAGACAGGGTGTTGGAAACACCCCATGGCACCTACGGGATTGCGGTGGACGAGGAGAACCAGGAACTCTTTCTTACCGTCGAGCATGACAGCGCGGTGGTGGTCTACCGCAAGATGGCTGCCGGGGAAGAGGCACCGCTTCGCCTGCTGCAGGGAAATCGCACTCTCCTGGCAGACCCCCACGGCATTGCCGTGGACTCGGAAAGAAATCTCCTGTTCGTTGCCAACCATGGCTCAGTTCATGATGTCAGTCTCGATGCTGGTCCGACTTTCAGCCCACCGCCAAAGAATTTCCCACTGCCTCGGAATATGGCAATTCCGGGTTCAGGAAAGCTCATGCCCCCTTCCATCAGCGTGCACTCGCGCACGGCCAGTGGGAACACACCGCCCCTCCGTGTGATCACGGGTCCCAACACCCAGTTAAATTGGCCCGCCTCGATCGCTGTGGAATCGGCGCGAGGGGAGATTTTCGTGGCCAATGACGGGGGAAATTCGATCCTGGTGTTTCGGGTAACAGACCAGGGCAACGTAGCACCTACCCGTGTTATTAAGGGTCCCAACACAGGGATCAGCAATCCCATTGGAGTTTCTCTGGATACCCTAAATAACGAAGTGTGGGTGTCCAATTTCGGCAGTCACTCGGTGACCGTCTATCCACTTGCGGCGGACGGAGACACGGCTCCGCTGCGCACCATTCGCGCCGCTCCTCTGGGTAAGAAAGCTTTAGGTATCGGCAACCCGGGCGGGGTCGCTTACGACTCCAAGCGAAAGGAAATCCTGGTTCCCAACTGAGTGGCCCATCCGCAGATTTCGGCGTTCGCCAGGTTGGCGAGCGGAAATGAACCAGCCAACAGAATCATTGCCGGTCAAGCAACCAGACTTGCCCGAACCATGCATGACATCCGCTACGATGCGATTCACGATGAACTGATCGTCCCCAATCAATTTGCCCAGGCCATCCTCACCTTCCGGGGAGGAGCCGATGGGGAGGAAGCGCCGATTCGAATCATCCAAGGATCCAGGACCCAGCTGAAGCGTCCCGATCGGATGGACGTGGATCCCATCCACAATGAAATTTTCGTTCCCAACAGCGGTTCAATTCTGGTGTTTGACCGGGAAGCCAACGGTAACGTGGCTCCCATTCGCGTCATCCGCGGTCCCTCTACACAGCTGAGTCCTAGGCCTCCTAATGCGATAGCGGTTGATCCGGTCAACAACCTGATCATCGTACCCAGCATAGTGGGGGACGACCAGTACCAATCCATCCTGATTTTTAACCGCACCGACGACGGTGACGTGGCCCCCAAAGCGATCATCCGGGGTTCGAGAACGGGTATCATTCAGCTTAACCAGATCCAGGTCTATCCTCCTCGGGGTTGGATTATTGCGACGCAGCCTGGCCCCGACGACGAGTTGTTACCGGGAGCAACTTTCGTAGGCATTTGGAGCATCCACGATAAGGGTAACGTGGCACCCCGGTGGAAGATCGGTGGTCCCAAAAGTACCTTGAAAAAGCCCCGCGGTGTGGCCCTCGATCCCGAGAACAAAGAAATTATTGTCGCAGACATGCGCCTGAATGCCGTGCTCACTTACTACTTTCCTGAAATCTTCTAGCCCCGCATTTCTCACACCTGTTCGTCACGAGCCACTCGTGGCGCGCGACGGAAGGGCTGGCCTGACAAGGCCCCCGCAAGCGTGTCACTGCCCCAGGTTGATCACCGGGTAAGTGCTTCAGTGCATATAGAAAAGGCAAGCAATAACGGGAGGTGGCTCTTTCATGATCGTGAGAGTTCCAGGTCTGCCTTTTATCTCTACTTTCTCATTGTCCTGGCCAATCACGAATGCCTTGTTCTCCAGCGTGAGGTCGAGGAAACCCTGTTCTTCGTCAATGGGGCCGATGACTTCGAACTTCAACAACACAAGGACCCCACTGGGAAGCCCTTTCTGATCTGCTCCTCGGACCTTCACGATGAGTTTCGGATCCTTGGACTCCTCCGAAGGAGGTATCAGTTGGGTATGAATTTCTGCCGACACGGCTTCACCAGCCTTCCCCAGTTCCGCTCCCACAAAAGAAAGTACAGAAGGGACAATAATCTCGTTCTCCGTAGCCACGATCTGTTCATCATTTGCACTCAGCGTGATGGGAATTTGAGTGGTTTCTCCAAGCAGGGCGACCTCGTTGCCTAAGTCGGACCGAGCTTTGGACTCCGCCAGGGACGACGGCATCAGAAGGGTCGGTAGCACCATTGCAAAAGCAAATATTGCCAGCGACTTCATACTGCTCATCTTTTTTTCCGCCCAACCCCACGGAGCCTCTTGCAGATCGCGGGCCTTCGCGCTTGAACATCCATACCCAATAGAGATAATGGCAGGAATCCGACTCATTGCGAATTGCAGAGGCAACGATCGAAAGCCTTGGGGCCTTATAATGCTCCCTTCTTACCTTTGCAATGCTCCGCAGCAGGGACTATGATGCAGCCTAGAGCGTTCGTGAAATGACCGTTTCTAACCAGTGTTATCTCCTCGTCCAGGTTACAGAGAACTTCATATCCTGTTTCTTGAAGTTTATGCCTGCAAGTTCGGATCGGTTCCCACCTTGATTGTAGGAGATGGAACGTCAAAAGCAAGGAGGGCATAGAAGCATGAAGAAAATGGCTGCAGTGTTAACTTTTTTCACCCTTGTCATGGGTCTTGTTGTTCATGTGCGAGGTCAGATCCCCACCGAGTTGATCGTCTACCCGGAACTCATCATTCACAACGGGAAAGTCGTGACGGTTGACGATCCCACCACTTCCACAAACCCGGGGACTATCGTGGAAGCGCTGGCAGTGAGAAATGGCAAGATCCTTGCCCTGGGAGGCAACCAGGAAATTTTGGCCCTTCAAGGGCCTCAAAGCCAGGTCATCGATTTGAAAGGACGGACGGTCGTTCCCGGAATTATCGATACCCACTCGCACCTGCAAAGCTATGCCATAGCCCATTACGGATGGAGAGAAATTGCTAAACGACAGATAGCCATCCGGGCAAAGTCAGATGAGAGTTGGGAAAGCGTGAAGAGGAAGGCACTTGATCGAATCAGAGAAGCCGTGGCCGAGCGCCAGGCCGATGAGTGGATTGCTGTGAGCCTGCCCAGAGAGGCGCTGGACCAAAACGAAAAGTCCATGGTGGCGCAACAGGCTAACGCGTTTGGACTCCTCATGACTCGGGCCGAAGTGGATGAGGTGGCCCCCAATCACCCCGTTTATATCGCGGCCGGAACTTCAGCGGTGACCAACCGTCGAGCACAGGAAATTCTCCGGGAAATCTGGTATGGCCCGGAGGAACCCCAATTGATGCGCGAGGACGGCGTTTCTTCCAACACCATTAACCGCATTATGGCCTCGGACTTCCTCATTCCTGATCTGGAAACGCTGGCCCAAATTTATAAGCAGGAAAACTTTGAATGGGCTGGATTCGGCATCACCACCTGGGCCAGCTCCCTGCGATCACTCAGGGTTTTGGCCGGCTACCAGCTCCTGGATAAGCGCGGCGAGATAGGCATCAGGCTTGCTTACGCTCCTGCCGCAGGAACTCCACTTCAAGTCATTCCACAGATGTTGGGAGTGGGCGACTATGGAAGTGACTATCTGTGGCCTATCGGAAGCAGCAGGAGGGGTATGGATAGTTCCTATCCCGGCCTCTATACGTCTCTTGAGCCGCCCACCATACGCCAGGAGATTAAGGATAGGGAGCTGGTCTTTATGACCCCAGCTCGTGCCCAAGCCTACTCCAAGTTCATCGAGGATAGCATCGCCTCGGGGCAAAGGTTTGCCAATAGTCATACGGCGGGAGATCAGACGCTGGATATGACCTTGGATGCTATCGAAAAGGGGAGCAGTCGGGCAGGTCTATCCCTGGAGGAGATCAGAGCAAAACGCCATGTCATCGACCACTGCACGATGAATCCGCGGCCCGACCAAATTCCCAGGCTTAAAAAACTCGGCATCATCATGAGCTGCGGCCCCAAGTACATAGAAGCTACCAGTGCTCGGATATTGCGCGACTATGGGGAGGAATACATCAACTGGGTGGTTCCGGTGAAGAGTTTGATCGATGCGGGTGTCCGGACCGTACTTGAAATCGACACCCATGGCATTGCCCAGGAGGGATCGGTTTTCCACTACCTGGACCTTTTGGTCAATAGGGAGGTGGACGGCAAGTTTTACGCAGGTAAGGAGAGGATCGATCGCGTGCAGGCCCTGAAGATGGGCACCATCTGGGCTGCGGAGTACGTCCTGAGAGAAAATGTCCTGGGGTCTTTGGAAAAAGGCAAATTGGCTGACTTTATCGTGCTGGACAAGGACTACCTGACGGTGGAGAATCAGCACATAAGGTCCATTAAGGTTCTCCTGACGGTGGTGGGAGGCAACATCGTCCATCAAAGCGAGTCGCTGGGGATATCGGACTCTTCCTGAACCTTCAGACGGTAGGCGCCGGATAGTCACGCCGGCTGAGAACTCCACCTAGCGCCCGGAATATGCAGCAACCGAAGAAGAAGAATGGGTCGGCTATTTGATTGACTCCGCCTGCGGCGACCAGATTGCCTCGAAACTGGCCAAAGTGCAGGAACACACGTCGAACTATTCAGTTTTCTGGACTATAACCTAATGCATATAAAAAAAACAACCAAAAAAGACGTCCGGTTCCTGAATGCTGATCCTGCCTTCATAAGTTTCCACGGCAGTGATTTCCTGAGAAAGATCGGGAAAAGCCCACATACGAGCCGAAAGCCCCAACCCAATAATTTCAGGCTCTACCTCTTCGGCGAACTGGAACACGAGGGTGGTTAAGATGCCTGCAGGCAGGGGCTTTGTAGGGCTCTCCAAGGTGATTTCAAGTCGACTTCGCGGAGGTTCGTTCTCTTTTAGCTCTTTGCTTTGTACTATCTCATCGTTTTGCACTACCTCGTCGTTTTGCACTTTCGCTTCGATCTTCACGTCTTGGTCGACGGCCAAATACTGGGAAACTTTCAGGAAGGACATGATCTCGGACGGGAACGTGATTTCGGCTTGGATTTTTCCTACTTCCCCATCCTTGGCTGGAGTCAGTGTAAGAGGCACTTCAATCTCAATCCCCGAGGTGCCGGAGGAGATTCCCAAAGTTAAGCGCGGATTGGGGGCAGTTAGAATCTGTGCCTGTCCGGAACCGACAGCAATGACGGCACTGATGAGCACCAACAAAACCGGCACTAGAATCTGCGCCTTGCTTCAGGCTTGTTGCTAGGAACTTTATCAGTGGTCTGATAGACGATCTGGCCACCCACAAGGGTCATCACCACGGGAAGCTCTTCAAATATTCGATCTTCGGGCACTGAGAAAAAGTCGCCATCCAAAACCACCAGGTCCCCCAATTTTCCCGGCTCGATGGTCCCCAGTTGATGCTCGTCGCCACTGTAACGGGCCGCCCACTTGGTGTACATCTTAAGAGCCTGCATGCGGGTGATCTTTTCTTCCGTTCCTAATACCCGCTCATCATCCGCTTGAGGGTCCTTGCGGGTCACAAAATTCTCGATGTTGTACAGGGGGGCGTAGAAGGGGTACTGGGAGGTATCGGCCTCTGCTACGGGCATAATACCTTCCTCGATGAAGGTGTTCAGGGGCACCATTTGACTGAGCCGATCAGCCCCGTAGAGATACCTCATAGTATCGATGTTGCGGCCTCCTGCCGAGAAGTAATAGAAGCTGGGAATGATATTCAATTTCTTAATCAGGGCGATCGTTTCCTCAGTCTGCTGGGGCTGGTGGTCAATTCCCCACCGCCCTTCAAGCGGTTTTTCCTGGTTGGCGGCCTCGTAAGCCATCAGTGTGATCCGGGTGGATTCATCGCCGGCGCTGTGAACGGAGGTCACATTCCAGCCATATCGATTGGCCAGGAGAATATTCCTATATTCGGACCGCTCTTTCACTTCCTGGGGCAAATCGTCCCAGTCGTGCGGATTTTTGTGCCCGTACCCATACCCGATCCACTTGTTCTGCCCAAAGTCCCCGAAGGCACCTGTTTCCAGCTGACGTAATTTGGGCGTGGCGGAGAGTGCAGCGCCCTCGAAGTCAGATCCATCCACCGGCATGACGGTGGTTCCGATGATCTTGAACCACTCGTCCCCAAAGCCGCTCAGATTACCTAGTCGTCTCAGGAAAGCTTCACCGTTGGGATTCATCCGCAAAAACTCATGAGCGACCCGAACCCGGGCAGTCAATTCCTTGCTCAGCCACAGCTCTCGGAACACAGAAACGGAAAGACCCTCGGCACGAGCGATGATGGTAGTCAAGCCTTCAGCGTTCATCTTGGCAAAGAGCTGCTTCTGGCGTGGAATCAAGTCGCGCAAGGGGGGCCAGGGTCTGGTCTCGTAAATCATAATTCCTGCCGCCCAGCCCACCAGCTCACCTGTCGGCTCTCCCGTCTCTGGATCTTTCACCAGCCCCGGTGTGTCAGAGGGAATCTGGGCCAATTCTAAAGCACGCGTGTTGGCCAGTACCCCTGCGCCGACGGTCACCAGAAAGAGGGGATTGTTGGGGGAGATGGGGTCGAGGTCTTTCCGCGTCGTCGAAAAAAAGGCTGGATTTCTGGGAGCGGAAAGAGTGATCCACTGGCCCGGAGGACTGGCTTCAATTAACTGCCTGATTTCTTCAAGTCCGCTCTGCTTGTCCTTAAAGGTGATGCGGCCGCTGTCTCCCTGCTTTGAAACATTCCCCACAAAAGCCTGGTGCAGGTGGGTGTCCATAAAGCCAGGAACCACACTTTTGCCTTCCAGATCAATCTTCTCGGTGTCAGGACCTGCCAACCTCAAGACGCGGTCATCGTTCCCCACTGCCAGAAACTTTCCGTCTCGGATAGCTAGCGCTGAAACCACCGATTCCTCGTCATCGCAGGTGATGATCTTCCCGTTGTAGACAATGATCTGCGGATAGGAAATCAACTCCGCAGGCAGGCTCGCTTGCTGCCCTCGCAGCAGCCCCGGACTCATCAGACAAAGACAAACCACTGCAACGCCGGGAATGAAACTTTTGGTTCTTCTGTTACAAAAAGCGTCTTGAAACATCATTTTTTCTCCTGATCCTCCCAGGTCCAAAAGGAAATTACCGAAAAAAGTTAACTGAACTCATATCTAATGGTTTGAATATTTGACTATTTAAAGACACTTGCACGGACCTGTCAAGGACTTTTAGGGCAAAGCTAGGAGTGAGTCGGGCAGAAGGTGAGCCCTCACTTCAGGGATTGTGTGTCGAGTTCATAGAGTGTATCTTTTGACACCCGTGGGCGGAGAGTTCCCATGCTACTTTTGCGACCAGAGGACCACCAAAATCTAATCACTATGGCTGAGGCCATTGAGGCTGTCGCGGAAAGTTTCCGCCAAATGGCTGAGAACCGCAGCTGGAACGCTCCGCGAAGGCGGATTCATTCTCCAGCCAATGTGCGGGTTGGTGTCCACCAAGGGGCGGTCCCGAGCCTGGGAATGACTGGCCTGATGACTCATACCGAAAAGGTAGGCATCTTTAAGGAAACTCAACGATACCTTCATCGAGCAGCCCCAGTCCACATTTTGTTCGACGCTGAGAGTGGGCATCTGGAGGGCATCATTGTGGGGGAGCTCTCTTGCCAGGAGGTCGAGGCCGACGCCATCGTGGCACTTCGAACCGCGGCCAACAGTGCAGTGGGAACCCAGTGCCTGGCGCGTCCTGACTCCCAGACTTTGGGATTGTTTGGAAGCGGGGGGCAGGCCCGCAACCATTTAGTCGCTTTCTGCCAGGTCCGTCCTCTGCAGCGAGTCCAGGTTTACAGTCGCAGTGCCGAGCATCGAAAAGCGTTCTGTGAAGCCATGCAACCAAAGGTTGAAGCTGAGCTGATACCCGTCAACTCCCCGGAAGAGGCTGTAAGGGGAGCCGATATTGTCTTAACGGCCACCAACTCGAACGTTGCCGTGTTTTCCGGGGACTGGCTCGAGGAAGGAAGCCACGTCACCTCTATCGTGGCCAGCAATGTTGGACTGGTGCGTGCCGGATTCATCTCTGAGAGGCGACGTGAGCTGGATGATCGGACGATCCAGCGGGCTCAGGTTGTGGCTGCTAACTCGCGAGAACAGGCTCAACAAGACGAACAGGGCGACCTGTGGATACCGGTTCAAAAAGGCTTGCTGGAGTGGGAGGAGGTCGTTGAACTATCTGACTTGCTGGCGGGCCGTCATCCTGGGCGTCAGTCCCCATCCCAAATAACCGTATTCAAGAACAACGGCGGTCAGGGGATAACTGATGTCGCCCTTGCTTCGGCTGTTTTCCAGAAGGCCCGCGCCTTGGGGCGGGGACTCGTCTTGGATATTTCATGAGACAGTGGAGGTCCCGATGGTCAGTCCGTTTCGCCTAAAATCGGAAAATGCTCCTTGATCCATTTAGCCAGCGCCTGAATAGTGGGTCCCCGAGTGACTTCCGGAGGCAGATGGCTTAGGTCGGTGTCCCGCTTGCGAGGCAAATAGCCATGATCGGCATTCGGAATCAACACAAGCTCCTTATCGGTGCTGGCTGCTAAGGACAAATCCTTGCGCTTTGCCTCCGGCGTGTTGCCCATGTCCGAAGTTCCGGCAATCACCAGTAGGGGAATCGTCACCTTTTTTAAATTATTGTGGAGAGAGGTATTGGCCGAGAGTCCAGAACGAGAGCTGAGCCAGGCCCGAGGGCTGATGACAAGTCCGATACCGCGGTAGGAATAGTTGAGCAGATCGGGACGGAGAGAGTTGCCCCCCTGGTTGGTGCCGACCGGGCGATCAGAGGGGTCGATGGATAGATCCGTGTACTTGGGCTCGGCCACCCTTCGATAGATCGTCATAAGCCGCAGCGGTTGAGCTCTTTTTTCGATGTTGAGCCGCTCCTTCAAAGGACGGTTCTTGAAATCGGGCCTCTGCATCAATTCCTGGTGGTAGTGCTCCTCGGCGACCATCGCCTGGGCTAAGGCGTCAAGCCGTTTGACGCGCTCTACTTGAGCTTCTCGGTATTTCTTGAGAAATGCTTCGGAGTATTTACTGGAAGCCGGCGGTTGGCGAAATCCATTGTCCGGATTGTACATATCCAACTTAGGATTGACGGAATAGGGATCGTTTTCATCGACAACCGAGGGGTCGATACTGTTCATCATCCGGACGCCGCGGCCCTCGTGGGCGTTGGAGAGAATCAGCCCATCCAGTGAGGGAAGATCGTATTTATTCAAATCCGGCGGATCGCCGGCCGGCGTACTCGAAACCCTGCCCGGCAGGGCTGTGGCAGCCTGAGACTGGTAAAATGTTCCCAGTTGGCCGCCTCCACTGTGTCCAAAGAAGACCACCTTCTCCATCCCCTTTTCCTGTTTCAGGAAACGAACAGCCTCAGCAACGTCCAGAAGCAACTCTTCATGAATGTGAAAGGTCTCGTTGCTGGTGTAACGTCCCGCCATGCCCAGAGTGGCGATCCCTTCCCGAGCCAATCCCTGGGCCACCCAGCTGTTGCGGTTGTCTCCAATGGGATGCATCAGGACCACCGCTGCTTTCGGGTTCCGGCCCTTCGCCCAATAAAAAATAGCCCTGGAGCGGCCGCCATCCTGTGCTGTGAGATTGACCTCTTCGCTGTTTAAACCTACAGCTGCCACTGCCAGGACGGTGGGAAAGGTAAGAATCCCCAGCAGGATTGTCAGCAAGCCGTGAGCGATATTCGAAAACATATTGCCTCCTTCGAAAACTAGAATTCGATGTTTCCAATGCCGGCGACTTGCCATTAAGGTCTTTGGCTGGATCATGGATGTTAAGGTTGTAGTTGACGGAACGTTACCACTCGAGAATAAGAAGGTCAAGCAAAATTGGGAAAGCAAATCCAGCTATAATGGGGGGCAACAGCTTAGCCCGGATGATGCACAAGCAGAAAAGGGGACCAGAAAAGGGGACAGTCTTCTCTGATCAGTATTGGTTGAACATTCGTTGGATCTCCTTCAAATCAGAAGTCTTTGTCAGAGCGAGCTGCAAGAGGATTCGAGCCTTGTGGGCCAACAGGTTGTCCCCTCCGATAAACTTATCCTGAGGGTTGACCGTGACCCGGTTGTTCATGCCGCCGCGCGCTGTGCGCACTATGGGCATTCCTTCCTCCGCCAGCCTCTCCAATAACGGCTGCTGTGCTCTGTGAGGACCGCCGCTGGTGGTTAAGCCGTTGAGGACAATCCCCTGAACACCCAAGTCGACCGCTGCTTGGATCAGTCCCGGGTCCGCGTCGTAGTAAGCCGAGATGACTTCCACTTTGGGTAGGGTTGTGATGGTGTTGATGTCAAACTCGGAGTTGCTGGTGTGTCGACGGGTGGGGGCGCGGTAAAAGGTCACACCGTCTGCCTCGATGATTCCAAGAACACCATGCATCCCCGACAGAAAGGCGCCCGGATGCCCGCTGGTCTTCAACACCTCCCGACCCGAATTGATGGTCTGATTGTGAACCACCAGCACCCCTTTGCCGACGGCCTCCTCAGAAAGCACTACCGATACTGCGTCAACAAAGTTTTTGTCTCCATCATTGCCCACGGTGCCATGGCGACGTTGGGAGTTGGTCACCACTATGGGTTTGCTGCTTTTGACAAGCAAATGAAGAAAATATGCTGTCTCCTCCGTAGTGGTGGTTCCTTGGGTGACGATGACGCCCTTCACTTCCGGCTCTTGGATGACCCTGTTGACAGTACGAGCGATGTCCAGGAACTCTTTAGAGGTGAAGCTGCCGCTGCCTACACGGATGAGGTCAATAACTTCAAGTTTCACGCTGTCCAGGAGCTTCAGAGTCTCCGGAAAGTTTTTACGAATATCGGCGATGGTCTGCTGAATCGGGATACGACCTGCTAGAGTATTGGCGATGGTGCCGCCAGTGGCCACAATCTTGATGAGGGGTTTGGTCTGGTCCTGCCCAAAAGCCAGTCCCGGGGCCAGCCAGATCAACAGAATCGCAGCCCTGGCCACGATTCCGGGGCTCGGCATCCCTTTCCTGTGAAACACTAAAGACCTTTCTTCCACTATTCTCGTCATCAGAACCGTCCTCCTTCCCTTGCATTTATCCAACCGAATGTCGGTCGATGTGTACACATTTAGCGATCGGGGCAATTGAGATATTCCGGAACACCTGGGAACCACCTCAAGAGTGAGGAGGCCAACTCCAGCCGGGGAGAGTGTATCAGTTTGCATCACCTCGTCAATCGTCTTTGGGATGGATAGAGCTACCCCCTATCTTTTGGGGGGAGACGTGGCCTAGCCGGGATGATGCATCAATTCTCTACTGCACCGACAAAATCATCCACCCTCGCGCGACCCGCAAGCGGATGCCAACGTTCCCGATAGCGGTCAGCCGGTGGCTGACCCGAACCGAATGAGCGGCACACTCTTTACAGTGTGGCTTCGGTTTCGCCATCTTAACTGTTCGGGCGAGCCACTCGTGGCAAGCCACCGGCTCGTCCCTACGTCACGACGTGACGAGAACCTATGCATCATCCGGGCTGGTCAAAGCTACCTTTTCTTGATAAAAAGTAACTGGTTTTTCCCAATCTGACTTGTTTCTGTGTTAGCGAGGTGAGTGGCTGATGAGCCTTACCGTGAGACCTTTGTCGGACGCCTTGGGTGCCGAAGTTGGGGGGATTGACCTCAGCGTCGAGATGGATCGAGACACCTTCAGCAGGATCCTGAAAGCCTGGCATCAGCATCTTGTCTTGCTGTTTCGCAAGCAGAAGCTCTCGTCCGAAGGACAGACGCGCTTCGCAAGGCTTTTCGGGGATCTTGAAGAAGTTAGATCCCGACCGAGCTATGCGAGTCAACACCTCATGTTTGTTTCCAACGTCCCGGTGGAAGGCAAGGAAGGTGTGCTGCCCCAAGGTGCCATCCAGTTTCATTTTGACCAGTGCTACTATGAGCGCCCCGCCAAGGCGACGCTGCTGTATGCGATTGAAGTCCCGTCAACCGGTGGCAACACCTTGTTCGCCAACGCCCAGATGGCATATGCAAGGTTGCCGGGTCAGATCAAGCAGCAGATCCACAGGCTCAAAGCACTTCATGTTTACGACTACGACTCGAATCCCACGGCTCGCGGCCGAGAAATCAGCCCCGACGCACCGCGTTTCATCCATCCCGTGGTCACCCTCCATCCGGAGACGGGACGGAGGGGACTTTATGTGAATCGTCTGATGACCGACCACCTGGTTGGACTTCCGCGACAGAAAAGTGATGAGCTCCTCGATTATCTTTTGAATCACCAGGAGAGTCGTGAGTTCATTTATGAACACGCCTGGCAACCGGGTGATTTGATTCTATGGGACAACCGCTGCTCGCTGCATGCAAGAAAGGATTTCGATCCCAGCCGGAAGCGCATCTTACGTCGTCTGACTGTCCGAGGTGAGCGTCCAGTCGGCCTGGAAGAAACCAATCATCCGAACGCGAACCAGTAGTTGCACCCATCCCGGCCCCAGGGAGAAGTGAAATTCTTCTTTCAACATTGTGCAGCGGGGGATACAATCAGCAAAAGCATACAGATTTGGGAACCGACCAGGCAGATCAAGCAAAAGGAGGATTCGATTCCAATGAAGAGAAAAACGACCATGAATGCCTTCAGCAAAGGGGCCATAGCGGTAGTGGCAGGTGGCTCTGCTGCCTTGATTTTGTTTTCAGGGCCCTTGGGCGGTAATATTAAGCCTCTGCGCGTCCTCCAGGATCCTTATCCGACCTTCACTGACATTGCGGTGGATCCTGAAAACAACCTCATAGTGGTGAGCGATGAAAATCGCTTTACTCTCTCGACTTACCGCCGCGACCTGCTGACCAGGGATGTAGCCGAGCCGATGACTGTCATTTCGGGGCCAAACACAGGCATGGACTTCGCCTGTGGAGTAGCAATAGATCCTGTGAGCCGGGAGCTTTACACCGTCAGCAATGACACCGGAGCAGACATGGTTGTTTTCGGCTATGAGGCCAACGGTGAGGCGCTCCCATTAAGGGTGTTGCACGCTGCCTCGCGGGGCAGCTGGGGGGTGTCGGTAGACCGGGTCCACGATGAGGTGGCGATCAGTGTCGAACACATCAATAAAGTTGTCATCTACCGCCGGACAGCAGAAGGGGATGAGAAGCCCCTGCGGGTCATCCAGGGTCCAAGCACTGGATTGGCAGATCCACACGGCGTTTTTCTGGATGGAAAAAACAACGAGATCTTTGTGGCGAACCATGATTCGTGGCATGAAGTGCAAATCGGGGAGGGTGATCCTTATGCGCGGCAGGGAGATCCGGCCGGGAGTGGGCCGCTTTTTCGCTCCACCGGGAAATTTGTGGATTTTGCAATTCGGGTGTACTCGCGTACGGCCAACGGGAATGTAGCCCCGCTGCGCACCATCCAGGGAACAAAGACTCAGCTTAATTTACCCATGAAGATCCACGTGGACACAATCCATAACGAAATTGTGGTGGCTAACAGTGGAGGGGATTCTATCCTCGTTTTCGGCAGGACAGCTGAGGGAAATGTGGCCCCGTTGCGCGAGATCAAGGGACCTTCCACGGGTCTGGACAATCCCACCGGAGTCTACATTGACACCAAGAATGACGAAATTTGGGTGGCCTGTCCCGGCACTCACACTCTGACCGTCTACTCGCGCACAGCCGATGGGGATGCCGGCCCCCTTGCGAGTCATTCGTGCCGCCCCGGAGGGTACACCTGCGGTGGGGATTGGCAACCCTGGAGGCATCACTTATGATCCCATACGAAAGCAGATACTGGTTCCTAACTGAGTGGCCCAACCGCGTGTAGCGGTATTCGCCAGGACGGCGGATGGGAACGTTGCTCCCGTGAGGGTGATTGAAGGCGGGAACACCCGGCTTGCCCGAACCTCGCATGCCATCGCTTTTGATGAGGTGCATGATGAGATTGTAGTTCCCAATTCTTTCGCAGAGGCTATTTTGTTCTTCCGTGGAGGGGCCGAGGGTGACGAGGCTCCGATCCGCATTATCAAGGGACCCCATACTCAGCTCGACCAGCCTGATGAGTTGGCTTTGGACACCAAGCACGGTGAGCTCATCGTACCGCTGAGCCATGCCATTCTTGTGTTCCCACGCGACCGCGGCGGCGATGTCTCTCCGTTGAGGATCATTGCTGGGCCAAAGACGATGCTGAATACGACTCGCGGTATAGCTGTGGATCCGGTGAACGACATTATCGCGGTTGGAAATGGAAACCCCGGG
>SMUX01049536.1_pt1 | contig 14683 bp, 13 predicted proteins | sample 2456431 | NCBI WGS metagenome assembly SMUX01 (sample SAMN11095930, study PRJNA526329) | marine sediment metagenome | biome: Marine sediment; feature: Surficial sediment; material: Deep marine sediment; isolation source: Hadal surficial sediment | place: Pacific Ocean | collected 2014-11 | depth... | reverse complement strand
CTCGCGACCTCGCTGCGACACGGCGAAATGCTCGCGGCCAGCTTTCAGAACTTCGATCCTGGACGCCGTCGCTTGAGGGTCATGGTCAAAGGCGGGCGATGGCGAAACCAGCCCCTCACTCGCGGCATCACTGAAATACTGGTACGTGAACAAGAGATGGCCGAAGACCGCGATGGCTGGATCTTTCCTAGCAAGACCTCAGTCAGCGGCCACATGGAGAGCATGACGTCGTCATTTGCCCGCTGTGTGGCGGCGGCCGGAATGGATGCCAACGTGGTGACGCCGCACATCATGAGGCACACGGCAATAACCCGGCTTGCCGAAACCGGGGCCGGCATCACGACGATCCAAGAATTTTCCGGCCACGAGAGCCTGGAGATGGTTCTGCGCTACACCCACGCCCAGGATCGCGCTGTTGATCGTGCCCTCGACCGCCTCGAAGAGCGAACGATCGTCGAACATCCTCGGACCCGGAAGACGGAAAAATCCTGACCTCGCTTCACCAAAATTACACACGGGAGGGCGACGAACTGGGTCGCCACCCTCCGAGAAACGTCCTATCACATTGAAATGATTGGTACCCCTGGCCGGACTCGAACCAGCACGTCCTTGCGGACAACAGATTTTGAGTCTGTCGCGTCTACCAATTCCGCCACAGGGGCACCGAAGCCGCGCGGTCCCTGATGGAATCCTCCGGGCTTGATAGGCCCGAAACACGCGGCGGGCGCATGATAGACCAGCGCGCGGGCTTGGCAACTCTCCTCTGCGCGGGACGCGGAATCGGAGCGGAAACGGCTGAATTCATCCTCAATCCACCCTAAACCGCCAATAATCGCGCCCCTAACGCCAATAACCAAGCCCACAAGAAGGCGATTCTTATGGCCCCGCCGCCACGTTTGCGGTTAAGCTTAGGCTCCCCAGCCTAGGGTCTTATCGTCTTGGATCAAAACGATCTATGACGTGAATAAGCCCCTGGGTTTATGGGCTAGAGGGCGATTCACGTTTCCAATCGATTCAAATTGAAACCATCGCACTCTAACCAGGACGCGCGCGAGTTTGAGGATATTTGGATGAAACATGGGCGGCGCGGCACGGCAAGTCCGCCCGCCAGCTTGCCATAGCCCCACCCGCGACGGCACGGGTGCCGTCCCATCCCCTTTCGCGATCACCCCGTTTCCAGCCGGGACCGCCGGTCCCCCCCAGGGTTCCCGTGTATCGCCGTGAAAGCCGGGGGTCTGGGCGGTGCGCGGCGCGGCCACAAGCGGGGCCAAAAGCGGGGCATGGCAATGGGAGGAACCGGAGTAGCAGTATCATGACCCACGATCAGTTTCACGATCAGCCGGAGATTACCCACCACGAGGTCACCGCGGTGGTCAAATGGTTCAATCCGACCAAGGGCTTCGGCTTCGTGCAGCCGACCGACGGCTCGCCCGACGCTTTCTTGCACGTCTCAGTGGTCGAACGCTCCGGCCACCAGACCCTGCCCCAGGGCGCGACCATCGTCTGCGACCTCTGCGCCGGTCAGAAGGGCCCGCAAGTGGCCACGGTGTACCGGGTCGAATCCCCGCCCGAGGCCGCACCCCATGACGAGGGCGGCGCGGCGACCGAGGTCGAGGGCACGGTCAAGTTCTACAACGGCGAGAAGGGCTTCGGCTTCGTGGTGCCCGACGGCGGCAGCAAGGACGTGTTCGTCTCGGCCCGGGTGCTGGAGCGCGCCGGCATCCAGAACCTCGAGCCCGAACAGCGGGTGCGGATGATGACCCGCATGGGCCAGAAGGGCCCCATGGCCGACAGCGTCGAGTTGATGTAGGCCAGAGAAAACTTACTGCATCGGCTCTTCGGGCGGTTCTTCGGCGAGTTCCGCGGGTGGCACGCCGCAGGGTCCGGCGTGGTGATGTACCATGCGCCAGGCGCCGTCTTCGCGCAGAAACATATTGGTCGCCGTCAGCACGCTCCGGCCGATGATCTCGTAGCAGAGTACCACCCCGAGCTCGCCCAGCAGGTGGGCCCGGGCGCCGCGGCAATCGACGCGGGGCGCCTCGGGGTTGGACAGGATGCCGTCCCAGGACTCCATCACCGCCTCCCGGGACATCAACGCCTGCCAGCCGGGATGGACGCAGGCGATCGGCGCGCGCCGCGCCCAGAGCGCGTCCATGGCGGCCAGGTCGCGGCTGCGAAAGACGTGATAGAAGGCCTCGTTGGCGAACAGTAGCTCGGCGGTGTTGCTCATCGGCGGTATCGCTCCGGCGCATGTCCTGGATCGACGCGGTTTGCGTCCCCGCGACGAGTCTAGCAGAACCGGCTTTCGGTTGCCCGCCCCGGCCGCGCCTGCTACTTCCGGAAACGCGCGCCGCAATGGCGCCCAGGATGGCCCAGGGGGACGGGATTCGTGCTGCAACGCCTCTACGACTGGACCATGGGCCTGGCCGGGCACCGCCACGCGCTCTGGGTGCTGGCCGCGGTCGCCTTCATCGAGAGCTCGGTGTTTCCGATACCGCCGGACGTGCTGATCATCCCGATGGTGTTGGCCGCGCGCGCCCGGGCCTGGCGCATCGCCCTGGTGGCGACCGTGGCTTCGGTCGTCGGTGGCGGCCTGGGCTACCTGATCGGCGCTGCCCTGTTCGAGACCCTGGGCCGGCCGCTGCTCGAGTTTTACGGCCAGATGGGCAGCTTCGAGGAGTTTCGGCAGATCTACGACGAATGGGGCGCCTGGATCGTGGCCGGCGCCGGCTTCACGCCGTTCCCCTACAAGGTGGTGACCATCGCCAGCGGCGTCGCCGGTCTCGATCCGGTCACCTTCTTGGCCGCCTCGGTGGCGTCGCGCGGGGCGCGCTTCTTCCTGGTCGCGGCGCTGCTGTGGCAGTTCGGGCCGCCGATCCGCGGCTTCATAGAAAAATACCTGCCCCATCTGGCCTGGGCTTTTTTTATCCTGCTAGTCGGTGGCTTCGTGGCCTTTCGCTACCTGATTTGACGGGCTGAGGAAATGACCGCGATTCCTCTGCAAAGAGTCATCGACCACCCGCGCGTGGTGCCCGCGCTGATCGTCGCGGTCAGTCTGGGCGCGCTCGCGGCCGTGCTGGCCTCGCAGTACTGGGGCGACCTCCAGCCCTGCGTGCTGTGCATCTATCAGCGCTACGCCTACCTGGGCGCCGCCGCCTTCGGGCTGCTCGGCCTGATCGCCGGGCCGCGCACGGGCGCACGCCGCGTCGCGGTGGTGCTGGCCGGGCTCGCGTTCCTGACCGGCGCCGCCATCGCCGCCTTCCACGTCGGCGTCGAGCAGCAGTGGTGGCGCGGCACCGCCGGGTGCCACGCCCCGGCCTTCGACCCCAACGCCTCCATCGCGGAGCTGCGCAAGCAGCTTCTGGAGACCCGCTTGGTACCCTGCGACGCGGTGCCGTGGTCCCTGTTCGGCCTCTCCATGGCGGGTTACAATGTGCTCGCCTCCCTGGGCCTGGCACTGGCCAGCGTCTGGGCGGCGCGCAATACCAAAGGTCCTTGATATTGACCGAGAAACCAGCCCACCAACCCCGGACCCGACACCCGGGCGATCTCACGCCCGAGGCCGAGGTCGCGCGCATGATCCGGGTCGACCACGCCGGCGAGTACGGCGCCCGGCGCATCTACGAGGGCCAGCTCGCGGTGCTGGGCCGCAACGCCGGCCGGGGCAGCATTCGCCGTATGTACGACCAGGAGCTCGAGCACCTGGACCGCTTCGAGAAGCTGATGGTCGCGCGCCGGGTCCGCCCGACTGTGCTGCAGCCGCTGTGGCACGTGGCCGGCTTCGCGCTCGGCGCGGCGACCGCGATGATGGGCGAGCGCGCCGCCATGGCCTGCACGGTCGCGATCGAAGAGGTGATCGACGAACACTACGGCGGCCAGGCCGTCCGGCTCGGCCCGGAGGAGGCGGAGCTGAAGAGCACCATCGAGACGTTCCAGGCCGACGAGCGCGAACACCGCGCTACCGCCCTCGAGCACGGCGCCGAGCAGACTCCGGGCTACGAGCTCCTGCGCGGCGCCATCAAATCCGGCTCGCGCCTGGCGATCTGGCTGTCGGAACGGATATAGGCCGGGCGCATCCTGCGATCTCGGTGGCTCTAACGCCGAACGGGGAGAGACTCCATGCAGACGGTTCATGTGCTTGCGATCATTACCGCCAAACCCGGCCTGCGCGATGAGATACTGAAGGCGTTCCGCGCCAACGTGCCCAGGGTCCACGCCGAGGACGGCTGCATCGAGTATGGCGCGACCATCGATGCGGAGGGCGTCGGCAGCCTGCAGACCCGCTTCGGCGACGACACCTTCGTGGTCGTCGAGAAATGGGAGAGCCTGCCCGCGCTCAAGGCCCATGCTGCCGCGCCCCATATGGCGGCCTATGGGGCCAAGACCAAGGATATGATCGCCAGCCGGGTGATTCACGTCCTGTCGCCGGCCTGAGCCTGCTGGTCCTTGGGAGGGCTGGTATGGGACGTTTGGCGTCTGCGGCGCCGCTCTTGCTCGCGGGCATGATTTCTCAGGCCGAGGCGCGGATCGACACGCCGGTCGATCTCGAGCTTGCACTCGCGGTGGACGTGTCGCGCAGCATCGACGCGACCGAAGCCCTGCTCCAGCGCCGGGGCTATATCGAGGCCTTCGCCGACCCCGAGGTGATCCAAGCCATACGCGCGGGCATGCTGGGCCGGATCGCAGTGACCTATTTCGAATGGGCGGGCATGGACAGTCCGCAAATCGTGGCCGGCTGGACTCTTATCGATGGTGGCGCCAGCGCCTTCGCTTTCGCCGAGGCACTGGGCCGGATCGCGCCGAATGCCGCGCGCCACACCTCGATCAGCCGCGCCATCGACTTCGCCTTGCCGCTATTCGAGGGCAACGGCTTCGAGGGCACGCGGCAGGCGATCGACGTCTCGGGCGATGGCCCGAACAACTGGGGCAATCTGGTGACGACCGCAAGGGACAGGGCGATCGCCGCGGGCGTCACGATCAACGGCTTGCCGATCCTGGACCACGGCGGCGGCATGTTCTCCAGCTTCAACATCCCGGACCTGGATCTCTACTACCGGGACTGCGTGATCGGCGGTCCGGGCGCCTTCGTGGTGGTCGCGGCGGACTTCACGGACTTCGCGCGGGCGGTCCGCCGCAAGCTGATCTTCGAGATTGCCGAGGGCAGGCCGCACAAGGCCCAGGGCATCATACGGGCCGCGGCTACGGGGGCGGCGCGCAGCAGCCCGCCCTGTGATATCGGCGAGCAGTTGATGCGCGATCTTATTGAGGACTTCTGACCCCGAGCGCGGCGGGCGGGACGTACCGACCGCCGCCGATGATGGCCATTGCGGATGGCCCGGTTGCGTGGTTCATGAGCGGCTTTGGCGCCAGCGAGAGGTTTGAGGCGATGGCGGCACGATGACCGCGACCCACCGGCTGAGGGACCTGTTGCGCGACCCGGTTTTTACGCGCGTCTGGCTGATCGGCGGCTTCAGCGGCGTCGCCCGGTGGCTCGAGATGCTGGTGTTCGGCGTATTCGCCTTCGAGCTCACCGGCTCGCCGTTCCTGGTCGCGCTGCTGATCATCCTGCGGCTGATGCCGCTGGTCGTCTTCGGCTCCATCGTCGGCACCCTTGCCGACCGGCTGCCGCCGCGGCTGCTGCTGCTCGCCAGCCTGTCGGTGGCGACGCTGGTCTCGGCGACGCTGGTGCTGCTGTTCGTCCTGGAGATCGCTCAGTACTGGCACGTCGCACTTGCGGCCCTGGCCACCGGGGTGGTCTGGACCACCGACATGCCGGTCCGGCGGCGCATCCTGGGGGACGCCGCGGGGACCGACCGCATCGCGCTTGCCATGAGCCTCGACAGCGCCACCAACAATGCGACCCGGATGCTGGGACCGCTGTTGGGGGGCGTTCTCTACCAGTGGCTGGGCGCCAGCGGCGCCTTCGCGCTGAGCGCCGGCCTCTATGCCTTGGGCGTGGCCGTGACCCTCGGCGTCCCGGCCAGCGTCTCCGCCGGAGTTCGCGGCGGCGCCGCCACCAAGGTCTTGAGCGATCTCCTGGAGGCCTTCGCGTTCGCCGCACGCGATCGCGACATCTCCCGAATCCTGCTGGTCACGGTGGTCTTCAACGTCTGGGGCTTCCCCTTCGTCTCGATGATACCGGTGATCGGCAGCGGCGAGTTGACCTTGAGCGCCGGCTGGATCGGCGGCTTGGCGGCGCTTGAGGGCGGCGGCGCCTTTCTCGGCGCCCTGGCGATCGCGGCCGGGGTGCGGAAAGCGAACTTTCGCGGCCTCTATTACTTCGGCACCCTGGCCTATCTACTCCTCATCTTCCTCGCCGGATGGATGATCGAGGCCGTTTCCATAGCGGCGGTCCTGTTCTGCATCGGTCTGGCGGGGGCCTGTTTCACCACCATGCAGAGCACCCTGATCTACAGCGTCGCGCCGCCGCAGATGCGTGGGCGCCTGTTCGGCCTGATCGTGATCTGCATCGGCACCGGCCTGATCGGCTTTGCCAACATCGGCCTCATGGGCGAATGGTTCGGCGGCTCCGCCGCGATCCGCATCGTCGCGGCCGAGGGGCTGATCCCGCTGCTGCTGGTCGGGATCGGCTGGCGTCAACTCCGGCGCCGCGCCGGCCCGGCCCCGGGTGATGGCCCGAGCTAGCCCGTACGACGCATTTGTCTGGCCGCGCGAGGCCGCTATGATCGCCTGCGCCACGCACCCCCAATGCTCTCCGAGGATCGGACCATCCATGGCTCCTGACGACCACGCGACAACACCGGCGACCGGACAGTCCCCGGGGCGTCGGGAGGACGACCGCTTTTTGACCGGGACCGGCCGCTTCCTCGACGATCTCGCCTTTGAGGGCCTGGTGCACGGGGTGGTGCTGCGCTCGCCCCACGCCCATGCCGAGATCACCAAGATCGACACCACCGCGACCGCCGCCCTGCCCGGGGTGCTCGCGGTCATCACCGGCGCCGAGTGGCGCGCCGAGGGCTTGGGCGACATGCCGACCCGCACGGCGGCCAAGAACTCCGACGGCAGCCCGGTGCCGGTGCCGCCGCAGTCGGTGCTGGCCCGGGACCGGGTCCGCTACGTCGGCGAGGCGGTCGCCTTCGTGGTCGCCGAGAGCCCGGCCGCGGCCCTGGAGGGCGCCGAGCGGATCGAGGTCGACTATGCGCCGCTGGCCGCCGTCGCGGACGGCAAGGCGGCGCTCGAGCCCGGCGCGCCGCGCGTCTGGGAGCACTTGGCGGGCAACCTCTGCGTCGACTTCGAGGCCGGCGATGCGGCCGCCGTCGAGGCCGCCTTCGCGAAGGCCGCCCACGTGGTCGGCCTCGATCTGGTCAACAACCGGGTCAACGCGGCGCCGCTGGAGACCCGCGGCGCCATCGGCCAGTACGACCCCGCAAGCGGCCGGTTCACCCTGACCAGCGCGTCCCAACAGGTCCACGCCAACCGGGACCAACTCGCCGAGGAGATCTTCGGCATCCCGCGCGACCAGATGCGCCACCTGGCCCACGATGTCGGCGGCGGCTTCGGCATGAAAAACGCGCTCTATCCCGAGTACGCCATGGTGCTGATGGCGGCGCGCCGCCTCGGCCGGCCGGTCAAGTGGATCTGCGGGCGCAGCGAGAGTTTCCTCTCCGACACGCAAGGCCGGGACCAGGTGAGCCGGGTCGAGCTGGCGCTCGACGGCGACGGCCGCTTCCTGGCGGTCCGGGTCGACTCGATCGCCAACATCGGCGCTTACCTGGCCTCGATCGGCCCGTTCACCCCGACCGCCGGCACCGCGCGCACCCAGGGCGGCGCCTACCGCATGCCGGCGCTGCACTTCCGCTCGCGCGCGGTGTTTACCAACATGGTTCCCGCCGACGTCTACCGCGGCGCCGGGCGGCCTGAGGCCTGTTACCAGATCGAACGCGTCGTCGATGTGGCCGCACGCGAGCTCGGCATCGACCCGGTCGAGCTGCGCCGGCGCAACCTGATCCGCGCCCAGGACATGCCGCACCGTACCGAGGTCGGTATCGAGATCGACGGCGGCGACTTCGAGGCGGTGCTCGACCGGACCTTAGAGCTCGCCGACTGGGACGGCTTCGCCGCACGCGCCGCCGCGGCCCGGGCGCGGGGCCGGCGCCGCGGCCGCGGCCTCGCCTACTATCTCGGGCTGACCGGCGGCAAGCGCTTCGAATGCGTCGACGTGCGGGTCGAGGACGACGGCAGGCTGACCCTTGCGCTCGGCTCCGAATCCGCCGGCACCAGCCACGAGACCGTGATGCCGCAGATCCTGGCGAGCCACCTCGGCATTTCCGCCCAGCGCATCGCCCATCGCCAAGCCGACACCGCGCTCACCCCCAAGGGCGGCGGCCACGGCGGCTCGCGCGGCCTCGAGGTCGCGGGCAGCGCGGTGGCGCTCGCCGCCGAACGCATGGTCGAGAAGGCCGAGGCCATCGCCTCGCATCTGCTGGAGGCGGCGGCCGACGATCTGGTCTTCGCTCAGGGCCGCTTCACCGTGACCGGCACCGACCGCACCGTGACCATGGCGGAGGTGATCGCCGCCTCGGTCGACGCGGCCCAGGTGCCGGAGGAGCTGCTGCACAGCCTCGATGTCGCGCTGGAAAATGACGTGGAACGCCTGAGCTACCCCAACGGCTGCCACATCGCCGAGGTCGAGGTCGACCCGGAGACCGGCACGGTGGCGGTCGTCGACTACGCCGTGGTCCACGATCTCGGCACCATCCTGCACCGGGCGGTGGTCGACGGCCAGGTCATGGGCGCCACCACCCAGGGCATCGGCCAGGCGCTCTTGGAGGGCATCGTCTTCGACCGCGACAGCGGCCAGTTGCTCAGCGGCTCGTTGATGGATTACGCCCTGCCGCGCGCCGCGCAGCTGCCAAGCTTCCGCACCGGCTATTTCGAGGACGCGCCCTGCGCGAATAATCCGCTCGGCGTCAAGGGGGTCGGCGAGGCCGGCTGCGGCGGCGCGCCGCCGGCCATCGTGAGCGCGGTGGTCGACGCGCTCGCCGAGTTCGGGGTCACCCACATCGACATGCCGCTGGGGCCGGAGCGGGTCTGGCGCGCGATCCAGGACGCGCGGGGGTCGGGCAAGTAAGGAAGGCGGCGCTTACTCGATCGGCGAGAAGGGATGGGGCCCGGTATCGGTGACCATGACGTAGTCGCCCCAGCGGAGCCGGGCCTTGGGATCGGCAATGCGGTAGATCGCGACGCAGGTTTCCAACGCCACGCCGCGCCCCGGCCCCAGCCCTGGCCCCGGCCATCGGTCGCAGAGCCGGTCACCCGCGATCCGGCCGGTCCCCGTGGCCGCCCGCGCGAGGCCGGGGTGCAGCGGATAGCCGCGGTGCCGCACGACGCCGTCGGCGGCCCGGTCCTGGCGCCATTGGGTCTCGCCTGGCTGGAACCCCTTGCCGCCGATCGACGCTCCGAACAGCAGCGCCCGGATCTCGTTCCCCGACAGCCGGTTTCCGGCGTGCAGCGGCAGGAACCCACCGATGCCGGAGGTCGCGCCGGCGACTTTGAGTCCCTCGGCGAGGCGTTCGAGGACATCCCGGCTGGCAAAGGGATGGGCGTAGACGGCCCAGGCCAGATCGACCCGCCACCAGGTATGGGACCGGGGATTGGCGAAGGGTTGCGGTGCCACGGACCACGCCAAGGCCGGCCGGTCGAGCAACCCTTCCTGATAGACCGCGAACGCCGCCGCGGCCTCCGCCGCGCGCCCGAGCGCGCCGTAAGCGGCGGCGAGAAGGCCGGAGAACTCCGGCTCGTGCGCGGGGGCGAGCTCGATGGCGCGCGCCAGGCGTTCGATCGCCCGGTCCGAATGGCCGAGGGCGAATTCCGCCAGGCCGATGAGATAGAGCGGCCGGCCGAGCAGCAGCGGATTCTGCGCCATGGCCTTTTGCGCCTGGATGATTCCGTCTTGCGGCCGGCCCGAATAGATCAACGCCTCCGCCAGCGCTTCCAAGGCTTCGGCATCGTTCGGATTGAGCGCCAAGGCCGCCTCGGCCTCCGAGACCGCCCGGTCGTGCTGATGCTTGCGCAGGGCGAGCCAGGAGTGCAGGACCCGGGCATCGGCGCTGGGCCGCGCTATGGCTTTGTCCAGCATGCGGGCGGCACGGGTATAGCCCTCGGCCCAAAAGATTCCGAGCGCGTCGGCATAAGCCTGTTCGCCGAGCGCCGCCTGGACATAGACCTTGGCGAGCGCCGTGTGGGCGGCGGCGTAGCCGGGGTCGCGCCCGATCGCCCGTTCGAAGTACACCGCGGCCCGCGCGTTGTCCTCGGGCGTCCGCCGGTAGTAATGGAACCGCCCCATGTTGAAGGCATCGAGCGCGTCGACGTCCTCGGTGCCGGTTCGGCCGGCGCGCCGGGTCTCTGGGGGCAGGAGTTCCAAAGACAGGGCCGCGACGATGCTTTCGGTGATCTTGTCCTGGAGCGCGAACACGTCCGCCGTCGTTCCGTCATAGCTATCCGCCCAGATGTTTTCCTCCGAGGCGGCATCGGTCAGTCGCGCGTTGATGCGCAAGCGGTCATCGGCACGCCGGACAGACCCCTCCAGGACGTAGCGCACGTCCAGATCCCTTGCGACCTCGCGCGGTCGGGCGTTCCGCCCCTTGTAGGCCATCGAGGTATTCCTGGAGATGACGAACAGCCCCGGGACCTTGGACAGGCCGGTGATCAGATCCTCGGTGACGCCATCGGCGAACGACTCCTGCTCCGGCGCGCCCGAGATGCCGCTGAACGGCAGGACGACGATGGCGGGCCGTTGCGGCAGCGGGTCCCGCAAGGTGCCGTAGAACGCCATGCCGCCGCCCACCAACAGCAACAACATCGCGGCCGGGCGCCACAGCCGCCGGACCCCCGCCCGGGGTTCCGTCGGAGGCCCGCCGGTGGCTGGCGCGGGGGTCTTTCCCGCCGCTGGGGCCACCGCTGGGCCCGCCGCCGGGGCCGCCGCCGGTGAGGCCGCCGGGGAGGCCGGCCTCCGGCGCAGGATCGCGTCGCGAATGCGTTGCGTCTCCCGGTCCGGCGCGACGCCCAGTTCCCGTTTCAAAACATCCGCGCAGGCCTCGTATTGACCTAGCGCGAGTCCGATCTGGCCTTGCTCCCCGTAGCAGCGCATCAGCGCGCGGTGGGCCGCTTCCTGCAGGGGATCGAGCTTCAGCAAGCGCTGCGCGGTCGCGACCAGTTCGTGCCGCTGTCCCTGATGCCGCCGCACGTCGAGGAGCCGGGTCAGCGCCCCCACCGCGAGCGCGTGCAGACGGCGCCGCTCGACCTCCAGCCAGTCCTCGAAAACCGGATCCCGCACCCCGATGCCATCGAGAAACGCGCCCCGATACAAGCGTTCGGCCCGGTCAAGTGCCGCGGGATCGGCCGATTTCGCCAACTCCACAAAGGCGAGGGCGTCGACTTCGGCCGTGTCACCGACGAGCTTCAGGCTATCCGGTTCGACCACCAGCGGCGCGGGGTCCACGCCGGCCAGGGCTTTGCGGATGGCCGTTACCGCCTGGCTCAAGGAGTTGTTGGCCTGCGGCTCGGCCCGGTCGCTCCACAGCAGCGCCGTCAGGGACTCCCGCGAGACCGCCTGGTCCGGATGCAGCGCCAGGTAGGCCAGCAGCGCGCGCGCCTTGCGTGTCGGCAGCGCGACCGATTGGCCCCGCGCGGTTCGGACGTCGAAGCCTCCCAGGAGTGACAATTCGAGCATGAATTCGCGGTCCCACCGCCCAGATCGCTTTGAAAAACAACAATAGCGGCAAAGCCGAACAAGTTTTCAGACTTTTTTCAGGTCACCTGCAGAGCCCCTTCAGAGGCGCCGCCTAGGGTCGCCCTCACGGGCCGAGACCGCAGGAACCAATCGGCGGGAACGGCCAGCGACCCGAAAACTTCGATGACATGGAGGGACTCAAGATGCCTAGGATGATGCGCAAGATATTGCCAATTCCGGCCGCTCTGTTGATGCTTGCGGCCCTCGCAACAGGGGCGCTGGGCAGCGAGCGATCCGCAGACCCCGCGTTGCCGGCGACTAGCCTCAAGAGCGCTCTGATCGAATGGATCGGGGCGAACAGCGGTTATGATGTCTCGACGATCCTCGCCAACCCGCCGGAGGTGAAATTCTGCGCCCACGGCTCAACCCTGGTCTATCAAGGCAAGGCGATTCATTTCGGGGACCGGCTGAACGGCGTCTACGACGAGACCACCGAGCAGATTTGCCTCGCCAAGCCATGGAACGCGTCCAACACGAAGGACCGGGGCGTTCTTCTGCACGAACTGGTCCATCACGTTCAATACCAGAGCAAGAGTTGGGCCTGCCCGAAAGCGACCGAGTGGGAGGCCTACAAGCTGCAGGAGGCATGGCTGCTCGAGCAGGGCGCGCGACCTGGGTTCAACTGGATGTACATCCTGTTGGCATCGCGCTGCACGCCGCGGGACGTTCACCCCTAGCTGCCCCCCTGCTACGTTTAATCCACGCGGGCATCGCGTCGGCGTTACCGCCCCATCCATTCCACGAAGCGCTTGACCACCGTATCGCCGCTGTCGGCCCACCAGTCGGGGTTTGCGATGGTGGTGCGCGCCATGACCTCCTTGCGGTTGGGCATATAGGGCATGATGTTCTTGCCCGTGTTGAACCAAGGCTCGTTGGCCGCGATGATAGCCAGGCTCGAATGCCGCATCGGCCCGTAGCTGATCCACTTCGCCTGATTGGCCAGCTGTTCGGGGGCCGAGGCGTGGATCAGAAAATCGAGCGCTTCGTCGTAGTTTTTGCTGCCCTTGACCATGACCAGCCATTCTTCGTCGAGGACCTGGCCGTCCCAGATGATCTGGAGCGTCGTGGCGCCAGCGAGTATCGCGGCGCCGACCCGGCCGCTGTAGGCGGTCGACATGATCACCTCGCCGCCGGTCACGAAGTCGACCGGCTCGTCGCCGCTGGACCAGAACTTCACCTGCGGTTTGATGGTATCGAGCTTGGCGAAAGCGCGATCGACGCCCTCCGGCGTACTCAAGACATCGTAGACCTGGCTCGGCTCGACGCCATCGGCGACCAGCGCCATTTCGATGTTCCCTTGCGGGAAGACGCTCAAGCCGCGCGTGCCCGGGAACCTCTCGAGATCGAAGAAATCCACGATCGTCTCTGGCTTGGCGCCGGCAAAGCTTGTCTCGTCGTAGAACGTCAGCCAGGACCACAGGATATTGGGCGCGACGCAATCGTTGGGCAGCGCGACCACCAGATCCCGATCCATCGGCGTGCCGTCGGGCGCGGCGGTGAAGCCATCGCGCGGAAGCTTTTCGAACAACCCTTCCCGGCAGCCCAACCGGGCCTCGTGCGCGAAGACATCGATAATGTCCCACAGGATCTCGCCCGACTCTACTTGCGCGCGCACCTCGGCGATGTCCCCGTTGTAATCGACCCAGTGGATGGTCTTGCCGGTCTTCCGCTCCCAGCTCTCGCCGAAGGCCCGTTGCTGGCTCGCCACATAGGCGCCACCCCAGGAGACCACCGTGATGTCGGCCTTGGCGGAAATCGCCGCAACGCTAACGACAACAGCGGCAACGACGGTGGCGAATCTGGAGACATTCCACATCGGTTCCTCCCCCTGTGCTGCGGCCGTCGGCCGCCCCCTACAGGGCCAGTATAGGACCTTTGCAATCCCGGAGGAAATCCCGCGCCCAGCCTCGGCCCGGCGCGGGTCGAATTCGGCCGCCTCGAGGCGGCATACGTGCGAAACTCGAGGAATTACAGGCGGAATCGGGCGGCTGGCGAAAGTTCCACTAATGTGGAATCACGGACGGAAAAGGAGGCCACATCATGGGTGACATCACGGTTATCGGACTTGGACTGATGGGTGCGGCATTGGCCCGGGCCATTCAACGGGCGGGCCACGATCTGACGGTCTGGAACCGTTCGCCGGCCAAGATGCAGCCCTTCATCGATGACGCTGTGGCGGCAGCGCCCGATGTGGTTTCAGCGATTTCGGCCAGCCCCGTAATCTTGATCTGTATCGATAACTACACGGTGACGATGGCGATGTTGAAATCGGACGAAGTTACGCCCCTTCTGGCGGGCCGGACGGTGGTCCAGCTCAGTACCGGCACGCCACGGGAAGCACGCGAAAGCGCCGAGTGGATGAAGGCACATGATGTTTCCTATCTCGACGGCGCCATCCTCGCCGGCCCCAGCGAAATTGGCACCGACGCGTCGCAAATTCTTTTGTCCGGGGAAGAGGCGGCCCATGAACGCAGCCGCGGACTGCTGCAATGTCTCGGCGGTGACGTGCGTTATCTGGGCACGAATGTTCGCGCCGCATCGGCTCTGGATCTGGCGTGGCTGTGTGTATCCTACGGCCGGTTCATGGCGATCACGCATGGGGCGTGTCTGTGTGAGTCGGAGGACGTGGGCGTCGATCTATTCGCGTCCCTGTTCGATGAAGGTTCACCGATCCGGGGCTATGCCAATGTCATTCATTCGGCGGGTTTTGAGAACCGCACGGCAACGCTTCACGTGTGGGGCGCGGCGTTACAGCGCATCCGGACGCAAGGCGAGGACGCGGCCATCAACACCGACTTTCCGGATTTTGTTTCGAACCTCTTCAAACAAGCCGTCGATGCGGGCTATGGCGAGGAAAACGTGATGGCTCTGGTCAAGGTTTTGCGAAGCGATCGCGGAAACTAAAGCATCATGCCAAAGGTCCGGGATGCT
>SMUX01324612.1_pt1 | contig 14709 bp, 11 predicted proteins | sample 2456431 | NCBI WGS metagenome assembly SMUX01 (sample SAMN11095930, study PRJNA526329) | marine sediment metagenome | biome: Marine sediment; feature: Surficial sediment; material: Deep marine sediment; isolation source: Hadal surficial sediment | place: Pacific Ocean | collected 2014-11 | depth... | reverse complement strand
TACAGCTTGCCTCGATCTCTTCAATCGTTTTGCCAGCGTCGATATTCTGAGCGGCAAGCGCGGGCGCGAGGTCGATGCCTGCACACAAGACATGGGGATTGCCGGCCGCGTCCTTGCTGCGTACTGACTGGCAACAATAAAGACGCCGGTCGTCACCGTTACGCAGTACCGAGATTTGTGACGAGGGTTTGGTCGAGCGCGAGTTGAGCTTGCGGAAAACCGCCCAGTGTTGGCACGGATCCGAAATCATCGTCATGTTTCCCCAAGGCAACGGAATGCCATTGCCGCGATAGACCGCGCGCAGGTTGCCCGGCGGGTACGCGTCGAAATAATGCCAGTGCGGATACGGCGAGACGCTGGACATGCGGCGCATCACGAGTGTCGTCGTCAAATCCACTTTGTCGCCGGCGTTGATGGCGTACGCGCTTCTGGCAAGGTACTGGCGAAACGGTGTTTTCGGTGCGAGCAGGGCGGCCGCGAAGTAACTGCACTCAAAATCGCGCCAGGCGAACAGGATGTCCTTCGCATCGATATTAGGGGACTCCGCTCCGTGGCGGCGACCCGATGCGTGGCCTCCCGACAGCTGCGGCGCGCGCGCGCCGTCTCCGCCGTGCAGGACTTTGTGTGCGATCTGGTTGGCGAGATCGTACTTGAGCCGCGCGGGCATCGATTCGAGTGCGCGGTTCAGATAGATGCGATCGGGCGCATCGAAAAAAGACCGAACCAGCGCGTTCAGCGGCATCCCGGCATCGCCGCGGTCCTTGAACGGTGGTTTGTCGAACCACCGAATCCTGAGGCCCAGTCGCTTTGCTATGCCGAATATTTCATCGAGTGGCGTCGGAAAGTTTTTTTTGCCAACGCTTTCGGCGGCACGCTCGATGTCGGGAAAACGATTCTTGCTTGATTCCTGGTGTGCACGTATCAGCAAGTGTGCGAACTGCCGTCCGGTCGTACCGGTCTGCGCAAGCAACTCGGGGATCGCGAACTGCAAAAGATGTTCCGAGAACAGAAAGCCGGGCTCGAAGGGCATGCCGACGACGGCGGACGTCGATGGCGCCGAATCGATCACCGCGTCCTCGAGTGAATCATCGTAGAACCAGTCGATATCCTTTTGAAATATTTCGGCGACTATTCGCAGTAATCGCCCGGACGGGACACGCTTGCCGTTTTCGATCATTGACAGGTAGGAAACCGACGGCGCGGCCTCGGCATCGATCTGGACGCAGCGTACGGACAAGTCCTCGAGCGTCAGGTTATTGCGCTTGCGCAATGACCTGATCTTCGTGCCGAGAAAATGCGCCCTGCGCTTCAGGCTCTGCTGGTTACTCATGACGATCAGTTTGTGAAATTAACACTGTGAAATTTTTATTGTGAAATTTTAAAGACAGCGCCCGTACTATATCTCTCGAGAGACTTGTTTTCACGCTTATTTCAGAAACCTGAGACCTGGCGAGGAGAAATCGACATGACACGACCAGAACAGATACGCAAACTGGAATCCAACTGGGCCGACAGCCCCCGTTGGCAAGGCATCGAGCGCAATTATGCGGCAGCGGATGTTGTGCGGCTACAGGGCACCGTTCAGGTCGAGCACACACTTGCGCGCCTTGGCAGCGAGAAGCTGTGGCGCCTGATCAACCGGGAAGAGCCACTTTGCGCGCTCGGTGCCTTGACCGGTAACCAGGCCATTCAGGAAGTGCAGGCCGGGCTCAAGGCGATCTATTGCTCGGGCTGGCAGGTCGCCGGCGACGGCAACAGCGCAGGCGAGATGTATCCTGACCAGAGTCTCTACCCTGTCGATTCGGTGCCGAAGATGATTGAGCGCATCAATAACGCGTTCACGCGCACGGATGAGATATATGCGTTGAATGGTGACAGCAGCGTCGACTGGTTCGCGCCGATCGTCGCCGATGCCGAAGCGGGCTTCGGCGGCAACCTCAATGCGTTCGAGCTCATGAAGAACATGATACGAGCCGGAGCCGCCGGCGTGCACTTCGAGGACCAGCTGTCCTCGGCAAAAAAGTGCGGCCACATGGGCGGCAAGGTGCTGGTCCCGACGGGTGAGGCCGTCGCGAAGCTCACGGCCGCCAGGCTCGCGGCCGACGTTGCCGGCGTTCCGATTGTATTGATTGCCCGAACCGACGCCGATGCCGCCAACCTGATCACATCGGACTCGGATGAACGTGATCGCCCGTTCATCACCGGGGAACGCACGGCCGAAGGGTTTTTCAGAACCAGCGCCGGCCTGGATCAGGCCATCGCGCGCGGCCTTGCGTACGCGCCGTATGCGGACATGCTCTGGTGCGAAACCTCGAAGCCCGATCTCGACCAGGCGCGGCGTTTTGCGGCGGCGATCCACGCCGAGTTTCCGGGCAAACTGCTGGCATACAATTGCTCGCCTTCCTTCAACTGGCAGGCGAATCTCGACGACGAGACCATGAAGTGTTTCCGCGAGGCGCTCGGCAAGATGGGCTACAAGTTCCAGTTCGTCACACTTGCCGGCTGGCACGTGTTGAACTCGAGCATGTTTCGATTGAGCCGTGCCTACAAGGCCGAGGGCATGTATGCTTACTCGCGGCTGCAGCAACAGGAATTTGCCGACGAGAAACACGGTTTTCGTGCGGCGAAGCATCAGTCATTCGTCGGTGCCGGCTACTTCGATGCGGTCCAAAACACGATAATGAACGGTCTGTCGTCAACCACAGCACTTGATGGCAGTACCGAAGAAGAGCAATTCGTCGCCTGATTACCGGGGCGGCATCGAAGCCATGAGAGGTTCGGCATTAGTGCCAATGGCGATTGACAGCGACGGCAGGAACGATCTGATCGAGGTCGGCGGCCTGAGGGTCAACCCGGTGTTCCACGGCTTCATCGAAGAGGAATTGCTGCCGTCCATCGGATTCGATTCGGCAACTTTCTGGGCAGGGCTGGAGTCCATCGTCGAAGAGTTGACGCCAGTGAATCGAAAACTGTTGCAGCACAGGGAAGCGCTGCAGCAGAAAATCGATGCCTGGCACATGGCGCGCCGTGATGAAGCATGGAATCACGACGAATACGTACGCTTTCTGCGCGAAATCGCTTACCTGAGGGAACCCGGCGAGCCGTTCCACATTGAAACGACGGGCGTCGATGCCGAGATCGCTGAGATCGCGGGACCACAACTTGTGGTGCCCGTGAGTAACGCAAGGTTTGCGCTCAACGCAGCGAATGCGCGTTGGGGGAGTTTGTACGACGCTTTATACGGCTCGGACGTCATTGCTGAAGATGATGATCGGGAGCGCGGTGGCGCCTACAACATCAGACGCGGTGCCGCCGTCATTCGATACGCAGCGGCATTTCTCGACCGCACAATCCCGCTCGACAGCGCGAGCCATGCCGACGTGGCCAGTTACGAGGTCGACGAATCGCATAAGCGGGCAGCGATCGTGGCCACGCTGGCAGATGGGCGCATCGTTCAACCGCAGGACGCCGCGAGCTTCGTCGGCTATTGTCGCAATGGCAGACGATGGTCTTACCTTTTTCGCCATCATGGTCTGCACATCGAAATACAGACGGACCCCGGGCATTCGGTTGGCCGCGATGCCGCGGCCAATGTGTCCGACGTGGTGCTCGAGGCCGCAATCACGACGATCCAGGACTGCGAGGACTCGGTTGCTGCGGTCGATGCCGAGGACAAGGTCGGGGTCTATCGAAACTGGCTGGGACTAATGGCCGGCACGCTCGAGGCAGTCTTTGACAAGGGCGGCAAGCGGATGACGCGGCGCCTGAACGAGGACCGGGAGTATACGGGCGTGGACGGAAAACCGCTGGTGCTGCCCGGCAGAAGCCTGATGCTGATTCGCAACGTAGGTCACCTGATGACGACTGACGCCGTTCTCGACGCCAACGGCGACGAGATCTTCGAGGGCTTGCTCGACGCGGTCGTCACGACCGCGTGTGCCCAGGCGAATCGAAACCGAAGCGTCGGGCTCGTCAATAGCCGCTCGGGTAGTGTTTACATCGTGAAGCCGAAAATGCACGGTCCGGACGAAGTCAGATTCACGGACACATTGTTTAATCGCGTCGAAGATCTGTTCGACCTTGCGCCCAATACGCTCAAGGTCGGCGTGATGGACGAGGAGCGACGCACGACCATCAATCTTCAGGAGTGCATGTACGAAGTCAGGAAGCGGCTCGTCTTTATCAACACCGGTTTTCTCGATCGGACCGGCGACGAGATCCATACAAGCATGCACGCCGGACCGGTGTTGCCGAAGGAGGCCATCAAGCTGGAACCATGGATACACGCGTACGAAGACTGGAACGTGGACGCGGGTATTCGCTGCGGACTGCCGGGCAGGGCACAAATCGGCAAGGGCATGTGGCCCAAGCCTGACGAAATGAAGCAGATGATGGACAGCAAACAGGCCCATCCGCAAGCGGGTGCCAGTTGCGCGTGGGTGCCATCGCCGACCGCGGCAACATTGCATGCGATGCACTACCACGCAGTCGATGTCCGGCAGCGCCAACAGCAGCTGGCATCGCGACAATCAGCAAGCCTGGACGATATCCTGACGCCGCCTCTCTGCGATCCCTCAACACTGACGGCGCAGACTGTTCAGGACGAACTCGACAACAATGTACAAAGTATTCTCGGTTACGTCGTGCGCTGGATCGATCAGGGTATTGGATGCTCCAAGGTTCCGGACATCGATGAAACAGGCCTCATGGAAGATCGGGCCACGCTGCGAATATCGAGTCAGCACATCGCGAACTGGCTATTGCATGGCATTACGACCGAGCAGCAGGTTCGCGAGACATTTGCTCGCATGGCCGAAATAGTTGACGGGCAAAATGCGCACGATGCAGGTTATCGTCGCATGAGTGACGATGTTGGCAACAGCGTTGCTTTTCAGGCCGCATGTGACCTCGTGTTCAAGGCTCGTGAGCAACCGAACGGCTACACTGAGCCGTTGCTGCATCGTTATCGACGCCAACTCAAGGCAAGCCTGACGACCCAGCAGTCTTAGAGTCATCGAGTCTGGTGCATCGACCTGCAGTCCGCTATCTTGAGGTATCGCAGTCGAGGTTTGAGCAAGCGGCATCATGGTGTTTCGTCGTCACAGGTCTCCTAACCTGATATTGGCAGCCGTGCTTTTGTTGCCGGTTCTGGCCGCAAGCCAGGAGCGCGTAACGGTGGCAGTGGCCAGCAATTTCGCACGGACGGCCACTGAGATCGCGGCGCGCTTTACCGCGCGGACCGGGCACCAGACGCATATCATTGCGGCGTCGACCGGAAAACTCTATGCACAGATCATCAACGGCGCGCCATACGACGTTCTTCTCGCGGCCGACGCTGAGAGACCGCGATTGCTCGAAGAAGCAGGATTGGGCGTTGCAGGCACACGCTTCGCCTACGCATTCGGTACGCTGGTGCTCTGGTCGCGCGACCCCGCCGTTGCCACAGTGGGCTGTCGTGAACAACTACTGCACCTTGGTAAAAAACACCTCGCGATCGCGAATCCCGAAACCGCTCCCTATGGCGTTGCCGCCCGAGAATTTCTTCTCGACGCGGGATTGTGGGAGCAGGTTCGCCCGCGACTCGTATTGGGTGAGAATATTTTGCAGACTTTGCAATTCGTTGCATCAGGCAATGCGTCGCTCGGCCTGATCGCTCAATCGCAGACCGGTATTCCCGCGTTGCCATCGCCAACCTGCGAGTGGGTGGTACCCACGCGCACATACAGTCCGTTGGAACAACAGGCGATCCTGCTGCAACGTGCTGCGGACAAAAAAGCAGCCAGTGCGTTCCTGAATTACTTACGCGGCCCCGCCGGGCGTGAACAAATAGCCGGCCACGGTTACCTGCTGCCGGATTGACGGCGGCCGCGTTGGAGAGCAGCTTGTTTGAAACGACTAGCATGGGGCCATTGCTGCTTTCGATACGATTGGCAACGACCACGACGCTGGTGTTGCTCATCATCGCTACGCCCCTGGCCTGGTGGCTTGCGCACACGACGTCGCGATGGAAGCCTGGAATTCAGGCGACTGTCGCGCTGCCGATCGTGCTGCCGCCGACTGTCATCGGGTTTTATCTGCTGATTGTTCTCGGACCGTACGGAACAATCGGCCGCTGGTGGGTCGAGGTAACCGGCGACGCGCTTACGTTCTCGTTCACGGGCCTGGTCATCGCATCATGCATTTACAGCCTGCCGTTTGCGGTTCAGCCGCTTCAGGTTGCGTTCCAGTCACTGGATCGCCGCGACGTTGAAGCCGCGCGCACCCTCGGAGCGTCGCCCCTCGATGCGTTCTTTTCCGTTGCAGCCCCGCTGTCGGCACATGGATTCCTGAATGCAATCGTGCTGAGCTTTGCGCACACGCTGGGCGAATTTGGCGTCGTGCTCATGGTGGGCGGCAACATCCCCGGAGAAACCCGGGTTATCTCGATCGCGATTTATGATCACGTGGAATCGCTCGATTACGCAGCAGCACATCAAATGTCTGCACTACTTCTCGCATTCGCGTTCGTTGTGTTGTTGTCGATGTTCGTCATCAATCGCCGCTTGTCGAGACGATGAGCACGAACACAACGACAACGGGTACACCGGCGAGCATCGCAATGCGCTATGTATTGTCGCGCGCAGACTTCGAACTCGACGTCGACCTCGAAATTCCGATGCGTGGCATCACCGGTGTCTTCGGCGAGTCCGGGGCCGGCAAAACGTCTTTGTTGCGATGCATTGCCGGCCTTGAGCAACCGTCATCCGGGCGCCTGGTCGTCGACGGCAATGTTTGGCAGGATACGGCATCGCGCCGCTCCCTCCCGGTTCATCAGCGCGCAATCGGCTATGTATTTCAGGAGCCGCGCCTGTTTTCGCACCTGACGGTGCATCGAAATCTCGACTACGGCCGGCGCCGGGCACAAGAGCGCGCTGTCAACGTTGACTTCGAACAGATAGTAGCGCTGCTCGGTCTGGAGAGCATGTTGCAGCGTATGCCGGATGCGTTGTCGGGCGGTGAGGCGCAACGAGTCTCGATAGCACGTGCACTGCTTTGTGAACCCCGTTTCGTGCTGATGGATGAGCCCTTGGCTGCACTGGACAAGGCACGAAAGGCGGAGATATTGCAATTCCTCGATCGCCTGCATGCGGAACTTTCGGTTCCCATCATTTACGTCAGCCACAATATCGGTGAGATCAGCGCACTGTGCGATCAACTACTCGTCATGCAGCGGGGTCGCGTGATTGCTGACGGTGATCTTCAGTCCGTACTCATGCGAACGGATTTGCCGGCGCTCGCCGGCGAGGAGGCGGGTTCGGTCGTCGTTGCAAAAGTTGCCAGTTACGATGCTGAATACGGTCTGACGTGCGTAAGATTTTCTGGCGGTGAACTGTTTGTTGCCGGGCGGCACGAGCCCGGCTCTGAATTGCGAGTGCGAATTCGCGCTAACGACGTCAGCCTGTGCCGTGTGCGGCCGACTGGTACGACAATTCTCAATATTCTTCCGGCCGTCGTCGAGGCTGTTCATCCGGACGCCGAAGCTACCGTTCTCGTCCGTCTGTCGCTTGGTTCGGATTTTCTGACTGCGCGGATCACGAGGCGGTCGAGTGTTGAGCTGAACTTGCAGGCTGGTGATGAAGTTTTTGCTCAGATCAAGTCAGTCGCGGTTCGGAAAATAGGGGTCGAACCGGGAAAATAGGGGTCGAACCGCAGTTTTCTTTCTTGGGTTACCCTGGGCTGAGAAAACTGCGGTTCGACCCCTATTTTAAGACGGCGCTGCCCCAGTAATTGTAGGAAAGAATTCTCAAGCCCGGAATGTACATGCGCTCGTCGTCCACGATGCGGAAACCGGCAGCGTCGATCAACTCCGGTATGTCGCGGTTCATGTTGCATCCCCCTGCGATTTTTCCCCAGCCGCCATTAAGCCTGTCTTGCCACCGCCGAATATTTTCATCCGGCGCGGCGCCGTGCTCACAGAATAGTAAACGGCCACTGGGCTTCAACACGCGTCGCATAGCCTCGAGCGCGGTTGCCGCATCGGGAATCGTACACAAGGTGTATGTCACGAGAACCGTATCTACACTATTTGCTTCGAGCGGGATTTCTTCCGCCGGCAGGTCGATGAACTCGAGATCCAGATTCATGCCCTCGAGAGTTTTTGCGGCGAGCCGTCTCATTCCCTCTGACGGTTCCAGGCCCCAGATCTTCCTGACTTTCCGGGGGTCGTAAAAAGGCAGGTTCAAACCGCTGCCGATGCCGATCTCGAGAACATCTCCCTCTGCCAGCGGTACGATCTTCTCCCTCTGCTTGCGTGCAGGCTTGACCGAACAGGCGAGATCGATCAGGTGCGGCAGTACATTGTCCTCATACCAACTCATCGGATTCGCTTTCCACTGTGTACAACGGCGCCGTGTGCCCTGGTAGCGTGGGCATTCTAGCGCACTGGCGCCAGCGAGCCCGACCACATCGTCAGATGTATATCGAGTGCTGCGAGGTGCGAGTTGGCGGAGACACAATAGCTTTGACAATCGGGCGACACACGCTTAGCTTTTCGCAGATTGAGTCCGTGCCCGGAAAAAATGGTCAGAGTCTTGCTTCCAGCCGGAACAATATTTTTATTCGAAGGGGCTTGACACTTTCTTTGGCGGGGGATTCTCATGCAGTCTGTAATGATCATTGTTCTTGGTATCGCCGGGATGACATTCGGCTGGTTCGTCTATTCGAAATTCATTGCCACTAAAATTTACAGGCTCGATCCGGACTTCGTAACTCCGGCGCATGAGTTCAATGACGGAGTCGATTATCACCCGACGAACAAGTACGTTCTATGGGGCCATCACTTTACTTCGGTAGCGGGTGCTGCGCCGATTGTAGGACCCGCCATCGCGGTGTACTGGGGGTGGGTACCGGCAGTGCTGTGGGTCACTATCGGCACCGTGTTCTTCGCTGGCGTACACGATTTCGGCGCGCTCTGGGCCAGCGCACGCAATAAGGGAAAGTCTGTTGGTGCTCTTTCGGAAGATGTCATCGGCAAACGGACACGAGGACTTTTCATGGTCGTGATATTTCTCGTGCTGCTAATGGTTAATGCCGTATTCGGCGTAGTGATTGCCGGCGCATTCGTGAACACGCCGAATGCCGTGTTTCCCGCCTGGTCTGCGATCGTGGTCGCGCTGGTCATCGGTCAGCTCATTCATCGAAACTACAGTCTGACAGCGCTCTCATTGGCAGGTGTCGCTGCGCTTTATGTATCGATTTATGTTGGCAGTGTGCTGCCTCTGGCGCTGCCAGCAGACATGTTCGGTCTGGCTGCCAATGCCAACTGGATCATCATTTTATTCATATATGCCGGGATCGCATCAATGCTGCCGGTCTGGGTGCTGCTTCAGCCGCGCGATTACATCAATGGCATGCAGCTGCTTGTCGGGCTGATTCTTCTTTACGGTGCGGTGCTGTTGTCGCTGCCGGATATTTCGGCACCAGCATTTAACCATCAGATGCCGGCCGACGCGCCGTCGCTGATGCCACTTTTGTTCGTCACTATCGCGTGCGGCGCAGTGTCGGGGTTCCACGGCATTGTCGCCTCGGGTACGAGTTCCAAGCAACTTGACAAGGAAACGGACGCGCGTTTTGTCGGTTACCTCGGTGCAGTAGGCGAAGGTTCGCTTGCGCTGATCACGATCGTCGCGGTCGCGGGTGCCGCGTTGGCTGCAACGCCAGAAATATGGCACGAGATCTACGCGTCCTACGGCACAGCGGGGGCAAGCACTTTCATTGCGGGCGGTGCGCAATTGATTACGAATGGTTGGGGCCTGCCAATCAACATATCGACTACCTTGCTTGCAACCATGGTTGTGCTGTTCGCGGGCACTACGATGGACTCAGGCGTTCGGCTGCAGCGCTATATCATCCAGGAATGGGGGGACATCTACGGCATTCCCGCCTTGAAGAGCGGGATAGTGGCGACTCTCACTGCGGTTGCATGTTGTTTGCTGCTTGCGTTCGGTGCAACAAGCGGATCCTCGGGGGCCGGTGGACTGACGATATGGCCGCTGTTCGGCTCGACCAACCAGATTCTGGCCGGCCTCACGCTCCTGGTAATCAGCGTGATACTCATAAAAAAGCGCAGACCTGCGCGCTACACGCTCATACCGATGGTTTTCATTCTGATCACGTCGATATGGGCTGCGGTCCTCAAGCTCATCGAATTCTATCGGGAAGGCAACTGGCTGCTCGTGACGATCGATGTCGTCGTCTTGATTGCAAGCGTGATGGTCACTCTCGAAGCGGCGTCGGTGATTTCCAGAATTCGTCAGGAGAATCGGCACTGCAGTCCAGAGTGAGCTCGATATAGCGGAAAACAGCGGCTCGGTCGTCTAGAATGATTGGTGGTGTAACCACATTTCAGTGTAGAGGCTGACAAATAAGGCCGAACAGGCAGCGCACACGGAACCTGAAGGAACAGTTGTTCCGTCCGCATCGAATTGATTTTCCGCACGTGTGGGTTTTCTCGTTTTTCCACTTGGGGGACGATTCTCTGTCTGTACATGCATGGAGATATCAAGTGATTAACCGACGCAATCTTTTGTCTCTGGGTGTAGCTTTTGCTGCGTACCCGGCCATCGCGAACACGGCTGCGATTCCTGCGTTGGCTCATCTCGACCATGATAGTGACGCTTTTTGGGACAAGATCAGAAACCAATATAACGTCACCGGTGAAATTACCAATCTGGAAAACGGCAACTGGGGCATCATGTCCCGTCCGGTACTAGACAATTACATTCAACAAACCGAATTTGTGAATGAATATAATTCATATTATTCGCGCCGAAAATTCAATAGTGATTACCGCAAGATCATTGTGCGATTGGCGGCCATGCTTGATGTTTCGGAACAAGAAATCGTCCTGACGAGAAATGCGACGGAAGCCTTGCAAAATCTAATTACCGGATATAACAAGCTGCAGGCAGGCGACAGCGTCCTTTATGCGGATTTGGATTACGGCAGTATGCAGTCGTCGATGGAGTGGTTAAAAGTGCGCCGCGGCGTGGATGTCATCAAAATCGATCTCCCTGAACCGGCGACCTATCAAAGCATCATCGACACTTATGAAAAAGCATTTATTGAGGCCCCTAAATGCCGCTTGATGCTGCTTACTCACCTTAGCCACCGTACCGGGTTGGTCGTGCCGGTGAAAGAAATTATTGCTCTGGCTCGCAAACATGACATCGACGTGATTTTGGATGCGGCGCATTCGTGGGCACAATTGGATTTTACCGTACCCGACCTTGGCGTAGAATTTGCGGGCTTTAATTTGCATAAATGGATCGGTGCCCCTGTGGGCGTCGGGATGATGTACGTTCGGAAGGACCGCATTGCGGATATCGACCCTCATCGCGGGCAAGCCCCTGGTAACGACAAGTCCATAGAGTCCCGCGTTCACACAGGCACCGTAAATCTGGCAGCAACTTTGTCGGTTCCGAAAGCGCTTGATTTCCACAACATGATCGGTATCCAACATAAGGAAAGACGATTGCGCTCGCTTCGGGATATGTGGGTTCGCGAATTTAGAGATCACAAGAGAATCGAAATTCTTACCCCGAATGACAGTCGTCTCTACGGCGGGATCACATCATTCCGGATAAAAGGTAAAACCAGCGATGATGACAATAAAAAACTCGCTAATTGGTTTGCTGAGAAATACAATGTTTTTACCGTTTTTCGCGACGGAATTGCAAAGGGGTCTTGCGTGAGAGTAACACCGGGTTTTTATACGAATAAAAGAGATATACAGAAGTTTATTCATGCCTTGCGCAATATTAGTTGAGAGCACCCGAGCCAATGCGGCAGGGGAGTTGATGCACAGACGAATAGCGTACTGGTAGAAAGACATTCTGAGGTATAGAACCGTTATTTTGTTTGGTGCTTGTTTTATGCATACCATTGTGTCGTGTTATTCGCGTTTTGCGACGTTTGCTATTTTTGCGTGTGCCCTTGTTGCCTGCGAGGGACCGGGTGCCGGGGAGGCGCCTGCTCGAAATCCGATCGCGCTTCACAGCTCACTGCAGTCCCGGGCGAATGTCGTGCCCAACGTCACCACGGCCAAAAACGTCATTCTGTTTATTGGCGATGGAATGGGCATCACGACCGTGACGGCAGCGCGTATTTTCGATGGACAATCGAAAGGGATGTCGGGTGAAGAAAACGTGCTGCCATTCGAGACCTTTCCGAATCTCGCACTCATCAAGACCTATACCGCCAATCAGATGGTAGCTGACTCCGCCGGCAGCGCAACGGCCATGAATACCGGCGTGAAGACACGGGCAGGCGTCATCGGTATTGGCCCGGAAGCGGACCGCAGGAGTTGTGAAGGCGCTTTGGCTCACCCGTTGACGACACTGGGTGAGCTTGCGGAAAAAATGGGCAAAGCAACAGGAATCGTTACGACGGCAAGAATCACTCACGCGACACCGGCCGCAGTGTATGCACATGCGCCGGAGCGTTATTGGGAGAGCGATCGATTCCTGCCCAAGGCAGACTGGGACATGGGTTGTCGCGACATCGCCTTCCAACTTGCGAATTTCTCCAGCGGCGACGGGATCGAGGTGATGTTCGGCGGTGGCCGCCGGGAATTCTATGGCGCCGATAAGAATGGCAGGCGTCTTGCCGCGGATGATGATCTGATCTCGGTATGGGTCGCAGGCGCGGGCAACCGGCACTATATTACCAACGCGGAGGAACTCTCGTCTCTGCGCCCGGACGAGCAGGTGCTGGGGCTTTTTGCCAGTTCCCATATGACTTACGTTGCCGAACGTGAATCAGACAGCAGCGAGCCGGCGCTTGACGAGATGACAGCGAAGGCGATCGATCTTCTTGCGACGCATGACGACGGCTACTTCCTGATGGTTGAAGGCGCCCGCATTGATCACGGGCATCACGACGGTATCGCGGGCTATGCGCTGCTTGAGGCGCAGGCGTTCGCCAATGCAGTAGCGGCGGCACTCGAAAAAGTCGATCTGTCGGAAACACTGGTGCTGGTGACGGCGGACCATGCTCACACGCTGACCATCGGTGGCTACACAACGCGCGGCAATCCCATACTCGGACTCGTCGTCGGAAACGATGTGCACGGGCGGCCGGATGAAGGTCCGTTCATTGCGGACGACGGATTACCGTATGCCGTTCTGTCTTACGCGAACGGACCCGGCGGTGTTACCGAATCGCCGCGACCTGTACCGGAGACGGGTATCGACGTCGTGCAGCAGGCACTGGTGCCATTGTCGTATCTCAAAATAGATGGCCACCTTGAGCCTGAGGAATCACACGGTGGCCAGGATGTTGCGCTGTATGCTATCGGCCCCTGGTCACATCTGGTTGGCGGCGTGCTGGAGCAGAACGCCATTTTTTACATCATTACCTATGCATTTGGATGGGACGTCGAAGCCGGCAATCGGGAGATACAATAAGCGCTTTGACATCGACGGTTACCGGACAGCCCGTAGTACCCGACCCTGAAACGTCACCCATGGGCGCAACACAATGCTGTGGCGAGGCAGTGATGAGGCCGTGACTCCTCATACCGGCAGACTGTAGAATCGCCAGGATTGCGGGTGTCGTTCAATGGTAGGACATCAGCTTCCCAAGCAAAGCGTCTAGGCTCGCACCACCTACCAGCCACCCATCGGGTCCCCAGATCAGCTTCAGTGGCACCCCGGTACTCGGCATTTCCCGTCACTGTGCGGGTCCCCGGTCCACCTGACCGTAGGTCTAGCTTCCGTCGATTAGCTGTTGCCCCTGTGGACTGATTGGGGGAATGTTGCGATTGGGGGAGTCTGTGTCACCTTTCCCGAGCCCGGGCAGCTAATTGCGATAACAGCTTGAGTTTGGTCACAGGATTCTTCTTACGCGGGCTCCTAGTAACGACACCATCGCCCCCACGACGGACTCGGTACTCGAGCATGATGACGTGCTCATTCGTTCGTTCATCGAACGTTTGCGACACTTTACGGATGGTGGATTTCTTTTTGTCATTGTATCCATACACGTGATCGAGAGCGGCTAGTAATCGGTTCCACTTGTTCATAACTTGGTCTCCTTTCTCCTATTTATCGGACGAGACCACCGTGGAATCACAACGGACCAATACCAAATCTCTACCAGTAAGGATTCACAGCATCGCTACCCCACGGGTACTGCGACATGCCATCGGTAGGCCCTGACTTTAGAAAGATTAGCGACTGGGTGGAATTGGCCGTTGTCTTCTTGGCTTATTGGCTGGACGGTCTTCATATGGCAACTGACCACGAATTCCATATCGAGACGCTGTCCGAAGATCAGATATGCGAACTCGTCAAATACATCATTGAAGAATTCGGATCGGGTTTGTCACAGGAAGAGTTGGATGAGTCGATCGGAGTCGTCATGGAAAACGTACCGGGACTCGAAACGGAATCCACTCAGGAAATCCAACGACTAATTGAGTCAATCAGGAGAAAGTACGATGACGAAATCCAATACATCAGAGACCAAGGCTGAGATCAAGCCGGCCAATCCAGCTAACTTCAAGAAAGCCATTTCTACAGGTCAGGCAATGACCAAAAAAGGCGGTGTCACAAAGGCGGAGGTGGCCAGAGCCATTTACGATCTGGTTAAGGACGAGGAACGGGACGTCATCGTTCAGGTATTCATTGAGGGATGTGGCCTCACACCGAAAGGTGCCATGACCTACGT
>SMUX01189785.1_pt1 | contig 14715 bp, 11 predicted proteins | sample 2456431 | NCBI WGS metagenome assembly SMUX01 (sample SAMN11095930, study PRJNA526329) | marine sediment metagenome | biome: Marine sediment; feature: Surficial sediment; material: Deep marine sediment; isolation source: Hadal surficial sediment | place: Pacific Ocean | collected 2014-11 | depth... | reverse complement strand
GATTAACAGCACCACTGGTGTGCTCACCTTCAACACTGCCCCCGACTTCGAGACCCCACTCGATGCCGGTGGCGATAACGTCTATGACGTGACGGTGCAGGTCGATGATGGCAACGGCGGAATCGATACCCAGGCGATTGCCGTTAGCGTCACCAATGTCAATGAGGCGCCACTCAACACGGTGCCTGTACCCCAGGCGACCAATCAAGACACCACGCTGGTGTTCTCCAGTGGCGGCGGTAATCAGATCTCAATTAGCGATATCGACGCCGGTAGCAACCCGGTGGAGGTCACGCTCACGGCGACTAATGGCACGCTCACCCTAAACGGGATCGCGGGCTTGAGCTTCACCACCGGCGATGGCACCGCTGATGCCACTATGACGTTCACCGGTACTGTGGCGAATATTAATACGGCGTTGAATGGCCTGATGTTTGATCCCACGACAAGCTACAACGGCCCCGCGAGTGTGCAAATCATCACCGACGACCAGGGCAACACAGGCAGCGGCGGTCCGCTCACCGATAACGATACCGTCAGCATCACCGTGGGTGGTATTAACAACGCCCCAATCAACACCGTGCCTGTACCCCAGACGACCAATCAAGACACCACGCTGGTGTTTTCCAGTGGCGGCGGTAATCAGATCTCAATTAGCGATATCGACGCCGGTAGCAACCCGGTGGAAGTCACGCTCACGGCGACTAATGGCACGCTCACCCTAAGCGGCGTCGCGGGCTTGAGCTTCACCACCGGCGATGGCACCGGCGATGCAACGATGGTCTTCACCGGCACCGTTAGCGACATCAATACCGCACTCGACGGATTAACCTTCGATCCCACCCCGGCATTCAGCGGTACCGCTAGTGTACAGATCGATACCAACGATCAGGGCAACACCGGCAGCGGTGGCCCGCTAGTTGATACGGATATCGTCTCCATTGCCGTCAATGCAGCGCCGGTGATTGTTAATCCGCCGCCGCCGGATCCCACACCAATTCCTCCGCCTGACCCCGATCCAGACCCGGAAACGTCGCCACCACCGGAAGAAGAGTCAGAAGACGTGATCGACATTGCTGACGATCCCGAGGACGTTGGCTCTACCGGTTCCAGTGGCGGCCCTAGCGCAAATACGGACGCTTCGCGCGAAGGTTTAGCGGCCGCGGTTAGCGAAGCGCTAGTAGAGGTACTGCAGGCGGTAAACCCCAGCATACCGGCCGACGTGCTGCGGCAGTCGATTAAACCAACTGCCTTGGCGAAGGAGATCCAGTCCTTCTTGACCACATCGGGATTTCTGACCAACTCGGAATTCCTGAACGACCTCGATCGTATGCGTGACGGTTTTGACGAGGACAGGGCCCTTGAAAAAAGCTATGTTGCATCTACCATTGCTGTTTCCAGCGGACTGTCCATCGGCTATGTCATTTGGCTGATTCGTAGTGGTCTTCTCCTCAGTACCTTGCTCTCTTCCCTTCCAGCCTGGCAGCTTATTGATCCCTTGCCGGTCTTGGCCGCTCCGGCAAAGAAGAAGCGTAAACAGGAGGCAGAAAGTCGAGAAGACGATTCCCTTGAGTCGATGTTTCAGGACAAGGCTGCCACTGCCGATACCTCCGAGACGAAGACAGGCTCGGCGCCCAAGGCCCGTAAGTTTCGCTGGCCCTGGCGTAGCTAGATATGAAAACCCTTTCTCCAAAATCTCGCATTGCCTTCGGCCAGATCGGTCTCCTTACCACTGTGCTGCTGGTGGCGAGTTTTTTGGGCCTGATACCAGACCGACTGTCAGCGGTTCGAGATGGAAGGGCTGCCTTGGGCGAATCCATCGCCGCTAACAGCTCGGCCTTGATAACCCAGAGGGATATGTGGCGTTTGGAGGGGATCTTGCGCTTGGTGGTGGAACGTAACGAAGACCTAATGTCCGCCGCATTGCGAACCGAAACCGACCGCTTGATCGTGGCGGTGGGTGACCATGAGGAACATTGGCGGGACGACGATTCGGAGTTTTCCAACAACACCCAGGTGAAGGTGTCTATCTGGGCGGGACGCACCAAATGGGGCCAGGTCGAACTGCGATTCAGCCCCTTGGTTCGCACGGGCTGGATGGGCTATGTCACTGACCCACTGACGCTATTATTGGCTTTCGTGGCGCTGATGACCTTCGTTAGCTTTTACTTCTACCTCGGCAAGATGTTGAAGCACCTCGACCCATCGCAGGCGATTCCGGGACGTGTGCGATCAGCCCTGGACACCATGGCGGAAGGCCTCTTGGTGTTGGACAACAAAGAGCAGATTGTGCTCGCCAATCTCGCGTTTGCAGCCTTGTTGGACCGGCCCCCGGAGGCGCTACTGGGTCGAAAGGTAGCAGAGTTTCCATGGTCTAGTGCCGAAGGCGAACCTTTGGAGCCAGATACTTACCCCTGGCATCAGGCGCTCGTGTCAGGTGAGGCGCAAAAGAACCAACGAGTCCGCTTGACCCTGCCCGACGGCACACGGCTGACCTTCATGATCAACTGTTCCCCGGTACTTGGCAGCGGCGGCAAGTATGCCGGTGTACTGGTTAGTTTCGATGACGTCACTCAACTGGAAGAGGCAGAGATCGAGTTACTGAAGTCAAAAGAGGCGGCCGAGGCGGCAAACCACGCCAAGAGCGCCTTCCTGGCCAACATGAGCCACGAGATCCGCACCCCGATGAATGCAATCCTGGGTTTCACGGAACTACTTAAGCGCGGCTACGGACGTGATTCGGCTGAAAGCCGTAAACACCTGGAGATCATCCATTCCAGCGGAAAGCACCTGATGGAACTCATTAACGACATCCTCGATCTATCCAAGGTCGAGTCGGGTCGCCTGGAGGTGGAGCACGTACGATTCAATCCCTACCCGGTCATCCGGGAGGTGGTGAAGGTACTGGGCGTCAAGGCTGACGAGAAGGGCATTAGCCTAGATTTCAAGTTACAGGATGACGTGCCTGAGACTATCGGCGGTGACCCAGGCCGGATACGCCAGATTGTCACCAACCTAGTGGGTAATGCTGTGAAATTCACTGAGCGTGGTGGCGTCACCGTGACCGCGTATGCCAAACGTCTGGCGGAGAACAAGCTCCAGTTTCATATCGATGTAGCAGACACCGGTATGGGTATGAATCCGGAAGCCACCGATCGTATTTTTGAAGATTTTGTGCAGGCCGATGTGACGGTGACCCGCAAATTTGGGGGTACCGGTCTTGGACTATCCATCAGCCGCAAGTTCGCACGCGCTTTGGGTGGCGACATTACGGTGGAGAGTGAACCAGGTGTGGGCAGCGTATTCAGGGTAACGCTGGATGCCGGCAGTGCGGTGGAGGTGGCATGGGTTACACCCGAGCAGGTCTTGGCAGAAGTCGATGCCACCATTGTGCAGGAACACACCAACTGGATGTTTCCGCCGGCGCAGATTCTGGTCGTGGACGACGGGCCAGAGAATCGCGAATTTGTCAAAGTAGTGTTGGAGGATTATGGCCTAACGGTTGACGAGGCTGGCACTGGCCGCATTGGTGTGGAGATGGCCACTGCCACCGATTACGACCTCATCCTTATGGATTTGCAGATGCCCGATATGGACGGTTTCACTGCTACCCGTATGTTACGCGACGGTGGCTTGAAGACGCCTATCATTGCGCTGACCGCAAACGCCATGAAAGGCTTCGAGCAGGAATGCCTGGACGCTGGCTTTACCGAATACCTCACCAAACCTATCGATATTGACCGCTTTATTTCCAAGCTGGCGCAGATGCTGGATGCTAAGGTGGTAGGCCAGCCGTTAACGGAGCCGGCCATGCCGGCGTCGCCGCAAGAACAGCTGTCCGGGGTGGAGGACAACTCACCCATTATTTCCAGGCTCGGGGCTGATAACCCGAGATTCGCAAACGTGATTTCACGTTTTGTGGACCGCTTGGGTGGACAGTTGCAAGCCATGGATGTGGCCTACTCGGATCGGGATATGGAGGCTTTAGCAAAGCTGGCCCATTGGCTCAAGGGTGCAGGTGGCACTGTCGGTTTCGATGTGTTTAACGAGCCAGCCGCCGAACTTGAACTGGCCGCCAAGGCGACTGACCTGGCCGCTATCGAGCGACAGCTTCGGCAAATCCATGGGCTGGCGGCGCGGATTGCTATCGACGATAAGCTTGCGACGGCAGGCCGAATTGCGGCGCCTATCTCATTTAAGGCAGTAGGATGAAGCAACTACCGTCGATATACAGCAGACCGGATGTAGGTTTCAGATGCTATGGTTGATAGAGCTATGCAATCAAAAAACGCAGATCAGTTAAGGCCCGAATCACCGGGTAACGATGGGCAGAGTTTTGCAGAACATTGGCCTCATGAGTTGGGGTGCGATTCCACCCCGCTGACTCAGGCGACCATCATGATGGTGGACGACGAGCCTACTACCATGGAGGTCATGCGGGCCTTTCTGGAGGACACTGGTTATCGGCGCTTTGTGCTCGTGGAGGATTCGACGCGGGCCATGGCGGAAATTGAGGAGCATCGGCCGGACATCCTGCTACTTGATCTGGTGATGCCGGAAGTAACAGGGTTCGAAATCCTGCAGCAGGTAAGGGCTCATTCCCAGCTGGCGCACCTACCCGTCATTATCCTGACCGCTTCGTCGGATGCTGAGACTAAACTACGGGCTCTCGGCCAAGGTGCCACAGATTTCCTGGCCAAGCCGGTGAATCCCAGTGAATTGGCACTGCGGGTCCGCAACACGCTTGCCGCCTGGGCCTATCAGAATCAACTCGCCTACTATGATGTCTTGACGAGTTTGCCGAACCGGAGTCTATTCCTTGACCGGTTGGCCTGGTTCCTACGGCGAGCGGAACGCAATAACGATACTCTTGTGATGTTGCACATCACTCTCGGCCAGTTTAAGCGCGTTTACAATACCTTCGGTCCGCAGATCGGTGATCAAGTCATCAAGCAGATTGCCGAGCGAATTAGTGCCTGTGTTCGGCCCTCGGATGTGGTCGGGCGTGGGATACGTAATAGGTCGAGTTCCCTGTTTCGCCTGTTTCGCCTGGGCGATGATGAATTCTCGGTGTTGTGTCCGAATATCGCTCATACTGAAAACGCTACCAAGGTGGCCTCCCGAATTCTGGGGGCCATGGAAAATCCATTCGATGCCGATGGTACCGAGGTGTACATATCGCCCGGTATCGGTATCGCAAGTTATCCCAGCGATGCAAGCGATATGGTGACATTGATCCAGTGCGCCGTGGGGGCGAGCGCCCAAGCCAATGCCCAAGAGAAGGGCGGCTTCGAGTTCTATTCGAGCGACATGAATGCCAAGAGCTGCGAGCGCCTGCAACTGGAGGCAGACCTGCGCCGTGCGATCGATGGTGAGCAACTCATGTTGCACTATCAGCCGAAGGTCGATGTAAAGAGCGGTCAAATAACGGGGGTCGAAGCGCTGGTTCGGTGGCAGAAACCGGACGGCAAGTTCGTCTTTCCCGATAAATTCATACCTCTGGCCGAGGAGACCGGCCTGATATGGCCCATTGGTGAATGGGTGCTAAAAGAGGCCTGCGCTCAATTGGCACGTTGGCAGGCCCAGGGACTGTGGACTCATGTGGCGGTCAATCTATCGGCAAAGCAATTCCGTGCCGGTAATCTAGTGCAACTTGTGGGCGACACCTTGAAGAGCAACGGCGTGGATGGACAGTATTTGACGCTTGAACTTACTGAAAGCCTGTTGATGGAAAACGCCGAACAGGCGGAGGAAACCTTGAACCGGCTTATGGCATATGGGCTAAGGATCTCCATGGATGACTTCGGGACGGGTTACTCCTCCCTAAGCTATTTGAAACGCTTTCCTCTTCATGAGTTGAAGTTGGACCGCTCGTTCCTTATGGACATCACCAGCAACCGGCAAGGCCGGGCATTGGTATCCGCTGTGATTTGTTTGGCCCATGAGCTTGGCCTGCGTGTGGTTGCCGAGGGCGTGGAGGACAAGGAGCAGCTTGATATTCTTACCAGTCTGAATTGCGACGAATACCAGGGCTATTTCTTTAGTCGACCTGTAGGCGTGCTGGACCTGACTGCGATGCTTTCTGAACCAAGCGCTGGCGTGAAGACAAGCGCTGGTGTGAAGACGTAACACCCGATTGGGGGAGATCGCGGAATCATCGATACCGCTCCCGTGCCAACTGTGCTGGCGGCCATGATCGCCCGGTAATCGACATCTTTATGCTCTTGGCCAATAGATACGGTCAAGGTCGATCGTTCTTTTGTGAATACAGCAGATCGGATGTAGGTTTCCGATGCTATGGTTGATAGAGCTATGCAATCAAAAAACGCAGATCAGTTAAGGCCCAAATCACCGGGCACCGATGACCAGGGTCTTGCGGATCAGATGCCTAATGAGTTGGGTTCCGATTCCACCTCGCTGACCCAGGCGACCATCATGATGGTGGACGACGAGCCTACTACCATGGAGGTCATGCGGGCCTTTCTGGAGGACGCTGGTTATCGGCGCTTTGTGCTGGTGGAGGATTCGACGCGGGCCATGGCGGAAATTGAGGAGCATCGGCCGGACATCCTGCTACTTGATCTGGTGATGCCGGAAGTAACAGGGTTCGAAATCCTGCAGCAGGTAAGGGCTCATTCCCAGCTGGCACCCCTACCCGTCATTATCCTGACCTCTTCGTCGGACGCTGAGACAAAACTTCAGGCTCTCGGCCGAGGTGCCACAGATTTCCTGGCCAAGCCGGTGGATCCCAGTGAATTGACACTGCGGGTCCGCAACACGATTGCCGCCAGGGCCTATCAGAATCAACTCGCCTACTATGATGCCTTGACGCATTTGCCGAACCGGAGTTTGTTTCTCGACCGGTTGGCCTGGTTCCTACGACGAGCGGAACGCAATAACGATACTCTTGTGCTGTTGCACATCACTCTCGGCCAGTTTAAGCGCATCTACAATACCCTAGATTCGCAGATCGGTGATCAAGTCATCAAACAGATTGCCGAGCGAATTAGTGCCTGTGTTCGGCCCTCGGATGTGGTCGTGCGCGGGACACATGAGGATAATGAGCTGAGTTTCCTGTTTCGCCTGGGTGCTGATGAATTCTCGGTGTTGTGTCCGAATATCGCTCATACTGAAGACGCTACCAAGGTGGCCTCCCAAATTCTGGAGGCGATGGAGATTCCGTTCGATGCCGATGGTACCGAGGTGTACATATCACCCGGTATCGGTATCGCAAGTTATCCCAGCGATGCAAGCGATATGGCGGCATTGATCCAGTGCGCCGAGGGGGCGAGTGCCCAAGCCAATGCCCAACAGAAGGGCGGCTTCGAGTTCTATTCGAGCGACATGAATGCCAAGAGCCGCGAGCGCCTGCAACTGGAGGCAGACCTGCGCCATGCGATCGATGGTGAGCAACTCATCTTGCACTATCAGCCGAAGGTCGATGTAAAGAGCGGTCAAATAACGGGGGTCGAAGCGCTGGTCCGGTGGCAGAAACCGGACGGCAAGTTCATCTTTTCCAATGAATTCATACCTCTGGCCGAGGAGACCGGCCTGATCGTAGCTATTGGTGAATGGGCGCTAAAAGAAGTCTGTGCCCAATTAGCGCGCTGGCAGGCCCAGGGACTGTGGATTCATGTCGCGGTCAATCTATCGGCAAAGCAATTCCGTGCCGGTAATCTGGTGCAATTTGTGGGCGACACCTTGAAGAGCAACGGCGTGGATGGACAGTATTTGACGCTTGAACTTAGTGAAAGCCTGTTGATGGAAAACGCCCTACAGGCGGTGGAAACCTTGAACCGGCTTATGGCATATGGGCTAAGGATCTCCATGGATGGCTTCGGGACGGGTTACTCTTCCCTAAGCTATTTGAAACGCTTGCCTCTTCATGAGTTGAAGATCGACCGCTCGTTCGTTATGGGGATCACCAGCAACTGGAAAGACCGGGCAGTGGTATCCGCTGTGATTTATTTGGCCCATGAGCTTGGCCTGCGTGTGGTTGCCGAGGGCGTGGAGAAAAAGGAGCAGCTTGATATTATTACCAGTCTGGATTGCGACGAATACCAGGGTAATTTCTTTAGTCGACCTGTAGGCGTGCTGGACCTGACTGCGATGCTTACTGAACCAAGCGCTTATGTGAAAAAGAGTGCTGGCGGCAAGACGTAACACCCGATTGGGGGAGATCGCGGAATCATCGATACCGCTCCCGTGCCAACAGCGCGATAACTGCTACAGTCGAGAACACCACACCTGCCGACGAACAAAGCACTGACCGCCAACCAGTCTCTGGCGATCGATGATTTTGGCACCGGTTACTCTTCGCTCAGCTACATCAAGCGACTTCCAATAGATATGATCAAAATCGATCGTTCCTTTGTCAGCGATCTGGCTGGTGATTCCGATAACATCGCGATCGTGGCAGCGATCATCAGTATGGCCCACGATTTGGACTTGAACGTTGTTGCTGAGGGGGTTGAATCGGAGCAACAGCTCGAATTCCTTAGTAACCTGCTTTGCGATGAGATGCAGGGTCATTTGTTTAGTCGCCCGGTTTCGGCGGCGGAAGCCGGTGAACTTCTAAAAAGGGATGTCCGGTTACCATCCCCGTGCCCACCAAGTGCAGAGAGTGTGGCGAGTTCTGGTACGAGATAGTGTTTTATCGTGGGCTGCCCGACGTCGTCGAGGCATCTTCTTAAGGCAGGATATCTCTAAACGATCGAATGGCCGGAAATTCGTGTATGTCTCTGGCTGGTTGTTGAGAATCGGGTTTGGTTACGGTCACGAGATGAGCAATACCGTAGTCACGCGCGGCCCGAAGTACCGGTAGGCTGTCGTCGATAAATAGCGTACTGGATCGCTTAAACGGTTCGACCGCTTGTAGTTTCTCCCAGAATTCGACCTGCTCCTTTGGCGCTCCCAGATCGTGTGAACATACCGTCGCGTCGAGATACTGGTTCAGCTGCGTGCGCTGCATCTTGAGGTCAAGCACCGTGCCATGCGCATTCGTGACTAGAACCAGCCGTTTCCCGAGCTTGCGTACCGCCGCCAGAAAATCGATCACATGCGGGTGAATCGCGATAAGATGACCGACCTCTCGTTTCAGGGCCGGTATATCGAGCTCCAGTTCTTTGCTCCAAAAATCCACGGAATACCAGTTGAGCGTCCCCTTTTGTGCGCGCAGCTGCGGGTACAGCTTGGCTTTAGCGTCGTCGCGGGATATGCGATGTTTCTCGGCTAGACGCAGCGGCACATGTTCCAGCCAGAAGTGAGTATCAAAATGCAGATCCAACAAGGTGCCGTCCATATCAAGCAGCACCGTGTCGACGCTATGCCATTTGATCATTATTCTTGCGGGTCCAATCTAACCAGTATGAATCCAGCTACTTGCGGTCGCGGCGTCCTCAAAGAACTCGACGTCAGCGTCGGTGAAGGCGGTACCGAGCCAGCTCGACCATGACACCCATTGATCGTCGGTTACAACTGCGATTCGGGCGAAGTCGTGCGCATGGGCCCTTGTGAACTTTATGTCTTCCCACGCAACATCGACCGTAAACTTGGACATATTCGTGAGATCTAAGAGAAGTTTGATCTTGTTGACATTTTCAAGCTCGCGAATTACCGCCTGTTCGAATTCTTTGTAGTCGGCCAACGTAAACTCTGCGTAGACGTTTACACCGAGTAGATCTTTCTCTTCTTGGATGGCTATCATGGTGGATGGCGAGGTGAATCGACTTGTATCCTAAACAGGATTTCGTCAGGATTGTAGCACGTGGCCCTATTTCGCCAGTATCGATCTCCATATGACAAAGAAACCTGAGATCCTTCGCACTGAGACTATTGCTCGTACGCGCATATTTCACGTGGAACGGATCGATCTGCGCTTTTCGAATGGGCAGGAGGCGCAATATGAACGTTTGCAAACATCACCGGGGGGCGCTGTCCTCATTGTGCCAATGCTCGACAAAAACACCGTACTGCTCATTCGCGAGTATTCTGCTGGTGTAGACCGCTATGAGTTGGTCTTACCCAAGGGAAGGATTGAACCGGATGAATCAGTGCTGGACGCGGCCAATCGGGAGCTCATGGAAGAAGTGGGTTATGCTGCCAAGAACTTGCGACACATTAAGTCGCTGACCCTCGCACCGGGATATGCCAACCACACCACGCACATCGTTTTGGCGCAAGATCTGTTTGCGCAAAAGCTTGCCGGCGATGAGCCCGAGACAATCGAAGTGTTGCCATGGCCGCTAGAGAAAATCACGGAGTTACTGGATCGCGATGATTGTACCGAAGCGCGTAGTATCGCGGCGCTTTATATGGTGCGTGATCAATTAGCCTCGGCGACCTAACCAATTATGAAGCATGAGAGTGATTATTGCGCGTATCTCGATGACGTAAGGGCAATTGCGGCCGATGCCGGTCAACGCATACTAGAAATCTACGAGCGAGACTACACAGTTTCGATCAAGGGTGATGGCTCACCGCTAACCGAAGCCGATCGTGCAGCGCATACACTCATCGTCAAGCGGCTAAAAGCCCTTACCCCAGATATGCCAGTGTTGTCCGAAGAGTCGGCAGAAACGGCCTACGAAGATCGCGCCGGCTGGACAAGCTTCTGGCTGGTCGATCCCTTGGATGGGACCAAGGAGTTCATCAAACATAACGGTGAGTTTACTGTCAATATCGCCTTAATCGAAGGCCAATCGCCGGTATTGGGTGTTGTGTCGGCACCCGCCGTCGGTGTTACGTACTGGGCCTGTCAGGGTCACGGGGCGTTCAAACAAGACCATGGCGGCACCGCGCAAGCCATTCGATCGCGTGTCTACCAAGGCGGCAAGGCGAGGGTGGTTGCCAGCCGTTCACATCCCGGTGAACAGCTGGCCAGATTTCTATCTAACGTCGCGCGCGCTCAGGGTGAGCCGGAGACCCTCACTATGGGTAGTGCGCTAAAGCTGTGTTTAGTGGCGGACGGGACGGCCGATGTCTACCCGCGGTTTGGGCCGACTTCGGAATGGGATACGGCGGCAGCGCATTGCGTTGTTCAAATCGCCGGTGGTCGCATTACGGCGATGGACAAGGCCCCGTTACAGTACAACAAGCGGTCTTTGCTCAACCCGTGGTTCCTCGTCAGCGGCGTCGGCGATTATGACTGGAGCGCACACCTACCCGAAAACTGAGTAGGCTAAGCGCCTGATTGCCCCTTTAGGTGTTCCAGTTGCTCGAACATTTCGCCGATGGCAAAGGTCTCGACAAAATCGACCCCCCTCGCAGCCAAGTCGACCGCAAGGTTGGCCTTGACGATCTCGTATACCACTAGTTTTGCGTTATCCACGCGTAGTTTTCCCCACCGCGGCAACAAATTGACATTGCTATGCACGTATTGGGGTTTTATCTCGCGGACGATCGCCGCTTTTCGGTCACGCCACTTCGACAGGATGACCCCAAGTACGGCCACGCCTTGTTTTCGTGCTGCCCGCAAGATCTCGAAAGAAAACGAAATGAGAACGACTTGACTGGCAACGGACTCAATATCACGCAATACCCGATTGAGTACAACCGCAGGCCCGAAGTGCTCGATGTTCGCGGATTTCAACTCGACAAACGCGGTAACTCCTGGCCACTTCTGTAGCAGCTCGCAAAACTCGGCGAGAGTTGGAATGCGAACCTGTGCGTAGCGATAGCCAAAGCGTTCAAATTCGCTTGGGTGGATTTCGTACAGCTGATCATAGGACAAGTGATGGACCATGCCTTTGAAACCGGCCACTCGTTGCAAATTTTGATCATGCAGCAAAACGGGCACTTCGTCGGCGCTCAACTGAATATCCATTTCAACCAAGCGTGCACCGGCGCGGATCGCTGCCTCAATGCCGATAAGCGTGTTTTCCGGAAAATGCTCGGGGTAACCCCGGTGTGCAACAAGCTGCGGTATAGTCATTCGGATCTGTGGAGCCACATGCGGATACTAGACAAAAATACACCGGTTGGCGCCCACACGTTCGGTGAGCTATAGTTATTTATGTATCCACCGTGGTAGAGGGAACGTACCATGGCTAAACTGATAATTCCAAGACGGAAACACTCCATTACCTTTGCCTCGCTCGTTATTGTTGCCCTAATCTCTGTCAGCGGCGTCTCATTTGCGGGCAACGCAGCGATAAAAAGCGGTCCCCCGGAATTTCCACAGGCCGACTCGGATAAGGCATTGGTGTATTTTGTCAACGATTTCTCGCGCGGTGATGCCCACGTGTATGTAGATAGCGCACCCCTGGGATATGTGCCACGTGCGGCTTATACGGCGGCCATGCTGGAGCCCGGGGTTCGGCTCATTTGGGGGACGGCTGACGCTAAGTGGTACGACTTCCGGCCCGGTTCGGTGTATCTATTGCGCTTGGTCAAGGTTAGCGGCCGTTCCCGGGTTTGGGTTGCCGACAATCCCGGGGCGGTTCGGGGATTGGTCTCGCGCAAGAAGCTGGCGCATGTGACCACGTCCAAGCAAGGCCTGACGCAATTGCAAGCCAAGGCCGGAAACAAGTACAAAAGCGCGCTAAAGCGTGCCGAAGGCGAACTTGTTCTACCCTACCAAAAAGGCTTCTATGCGCTGGACCTAGAGGGGACTCAGCCTACGTCGGCAAAAGCCAGTCAATAGTAGCTAACCCTCCACAACGCTTGGGAATGATGACATCCCGTGCGGGTACCATATCTAGCCTGACTCATCCAGACCCCATTGCTGGAACGCTGGAGCAGTCAGCAGCCTTCACGATGCCAAGTCGCGGCTCATGAGGCGCGAATACCAGGATGGTGAACGCTAATACAGTAATGCCGAAGCGCCACGAGCACCAACCCATCTGGGTGGCACGTTTTTTGCAACACTGATATCGCATACAAGGTTCCACCAGGAATCTAACTTTATTGGCGGGCGTCCGCTCCGCCTCTTACGAACCACGGATTGTTTGTGAGCAAAAGCCTATCTCGCTGCGGCGTAGCCGCTGCGATAGGCCGGAAACCGCCTTCGGCAACTCTGTCGTAGATGATCTAAACGACGGAGGGTGCGATCAAGACCGCCCATACCTTAAGAAGGGCGCTTGGTGTGACGTTAATGGGCGCCAAAATACGTCACTTTCAGACAGAAGGAGCCAATGTAAGGAAGTGCACATCGAGCGCGGTGTGCGTACATTTTTTGTGAAAGTAGCGCGTGATGCGCGCAATGATAAGCAGAAGGAGAACACCATGAGACGTTTCCTGGCACGAGTGTTCAGAGGAAAGCTACTTGTTCTGCTCGCTCTCGTATTCTATTCCTCATCTGCCTTAGCGACCACTGCCGTCATCGCCGGCGGGGGCGGGTCGTCTTGGACCATTCGGGATGACTTTGCAACAACCAACGGACTCCCAACCGGTTCCTGTCAGTTCGGTGGGACCCAAGCCTCGATCCTAGACGCGGAAATCTCAGGCCAGCTCGACGCGTTTGATTTTGCGGCGACGGTCTGGGTAAACAGTACGCCGGTCGGCGGATCGCTCTCCGTATCGGGTCAGACAGTAACGTTCGCGCCGGTCGCTGTCGCCGGGCTGACCGTGCAGGTGCAGTACGAGGTGTTAACAACCAGCGCGACCTTGCGCAACGTCGTCACCTTTACCAATCCGACGGCCAGTGACATCACGGTATCGGTGAACTATGCTAACAATTTTGGCTCTGACCCCGATACTACCGTGCAGGCCACAAGCAACGGGGACATGGTGTTCACCCTGGCCGATCGCTGGATCGTGACCGATGATATCCACCCCGTTATCTCTGATCCCGCGAACACGACCGTCCTCTATGGGCCAGGGGCGCCCGCCGTGACGACATCGAGCGTCTCGCTAACCGTCTTTGCCTGTGCAGGCCCGCAGGGCGTGCTGGCCAATTACTCGATCACGGTTCCCGCGGGCCAAACCCGGGCGCTTATGTTCTTTCACCAAATCAACGATACGGCCGCTAATGCAGTGATGGCCGTGACAGTGTTTGATACCACGCCGGGGCTGGGCAGCAGCCCCTTGGTGGTAGGCCTTACACAAACGCAATTAGACCAAGTGCTGAACTGGGATTTTGTGCCCCCCGACACCGATGGTGATGGTGATGGGGTGCTGGATTACGACGACGTCTGCCCCGCCACGGTGATCCCCGAATACGTCCCCACCGTGGAACTGAAGCCCAACCACTGGGCACTGGTGGACGACGACTTCGACTTCGACACCGTTTCCAAAGGTAAGGGTAAGGGCAAAGGCGGCTCCGCCGGTCGCAGCTACACCATCGAGGACACGGCTGGCTGCTCCTGCGAGCAGATCATCGACAAGTTAGCATTGGGGAAGGGGCACGAGAAGTTCGGGTGCAATATCAGCGCCATGTATGAGTGGGTCGGGCTGGTGAACGACCAGTAAGTCCCGGCTATGGTAGTTAGCTTCCGTTAGGCAAAAGGCCCGCCCAGCGCGGGCCTTTTCTTGTCAGCAGGCGTTGCTAGATTGCCTATGCACAAACTAAGTAGAACTCGCGCTATGCCGTATTATCTCACCCCCAAACAAGACGACTCCAACCAAGAACTCCAAGTCTGCATCGCCGAAGTTGGTGGCCGCGCTGCTAACGTCGTTGCCACCGTCAGCCTACGCCGAGTGGTCGAAGCAAGACCAGCAGCGCCAACTGGCCTACACGGCTTTGCATATGGTGGATTGGGGGCAGACGCTCGACAT
>SMUX01207305.1_pt1 | contig 14722 bp, 16 predicted proteins | sample 2456431 | NCBI WGS metagenome assembly SMUX01 (sample SAMN11095930, study PRJNA526329) | marine sediment metagenome | biome: Marine sediment; feature: Surficial sediment; material: Deep marine sediment; isolation source: Hadal surficial sediment | place: Pacific Ocean | collected 2014-11 | depth... | reverse complement strand
GGATCATCCCGCCTGATCGCGCGGTATTGCTCCAGGGCCTTTGTAGCTTCTCAAGAACCAGCACCTCAGCTCCCCCGTGCGCGGCGGCCATGGCCGCGGCTAAACCGCATCCTCCGCTGCCGACCACGACCACATCGGTGTCGAAGGACCACTCATCCGAATTGGGTTCGATATTCATTTGCTTTCCACAGGCTGCTTTGATTTATCTGCCAGTCTCTGCTTCGTGAATTCAATGATTCCGCCTGCCTCTAAGATTTCACGAGAGATTCCGCGCAAATTCTGAATTGGAAATGTCTTACCAGTCCGCTCATCAACAACGGTGCCCGCGTCCAGATCCACAATCATCAAATCGCCCTGCTCGATGGACTCTGTTGATTCGATCGTGACCGCTGGAAGGCCAATGTTGATGCTGTTTCGGAAGAAGATACGGCCGAAGCTCGGTGCGATCAAGGCCGCGATTCCGGATTGCTGCAGGGCCATTGGGGCCGTTTCTCGGCCAGATCCAGATCCGAAGTTTGGACCCGCCACAAGAACGTCCCCCGGTTTGACCTTGCCCACAAATCCAGGATCAATACCTGCCATCGCGAACTGACCCACTTCATCGTTTCGCCGATCCAAATATTCACCGGGAAGAATCTCGTCGGTAGATACGCTCGCAGGAAAGACCCATGCGCGGCCCATAAATTGGTTCACGCTACTTTGCTGCCTTCGGAAACCTGACGCGGGTCAACCACTCGGCCGGCAAGTGCAGATGCCGCTACGGTATACGGTGATCCGAGATAAACCCCGGAGTCTCGGCTCCCCATCCGACCTCGAAAATTGCGGGTAGCGGTTGTGATCACTCTCTCGTCTGCCGCCAATATCCCGGAGTGCAGCCCCGCGCAGGGTCCGCATCCAGCGGGCTGGAATACGGCTCCTGCATCAAGCAAAGTCTGGAAGGTTCCATCGTCAACTGCCCGTCGATAGATGGCATGCGTTGCGGGATTGATCAGAAGCGGAATACGTACCTGCTTCCCTTGCAAGACTTCCGCAGCCGCTCGAAGGTCTGCATATCTCCCGCCGACACAGCTACCAATCCAGGCAATGTCTACCTCTCCATCCTGAACCTGGTCCGCCGGCACCAGGTTGTCAACGGCGTGAGGTAAAGCGACTTGCGGAACAAGCTCGCCGACGTCGATCTCGTATTTCACTGCGTAGTCGGCGTCATCGTCTGGATAGATTGGTACGAAATCCTGTTGGATATCAGCCGCTGCAATGAGATCAAGCAGCTTTTGGCTCGGTACAACGGTGGAATTCTTGCTGCCCATTTCAATGCCTTGATTGCTAAGAACCAGGCGTTGTTCGAGATCCAGTCCGTCTGTAAATGGCCCTGTGAACTCTACGCCGCTGTACAGGGCAAAGTCGGCTTTGTATTTGCCCAACAGATGCATCGTCACATCTCTCATTTCCACCCGGGGAGAGAGCTGGCCGCTGAGCTGGATGAGTATCCCCTGAGGCACGCGCAGCCAGATTTCTCCGGTGGCAATGACGGTTGCCAGTTCGGTCGACCCTACCGCAACCGCTACCGCACCCAGGGCACCCGCAGTCACAGTGTGGGAGTCGGCGCCAACGAGCAGCATTCCGGGCATTACCAGCAATTCCTGCAAAACCAGGTTGTGGAGCACCCCCTGGTATTCGAAGTAATGCTCCAGCTCCTGTGATTGAGCCCACTCACGCGTGGTCTTCAGGATCTCGGCCTGACGGATATTTGCGGGGGGTACGAAATGATCCGAGGCCAACACGATTCGATCACGATCGCGCACTCCGCCGAGTTCATCGATCAGGCCTGCGATGCGCCTCGGCCCGGTTGTATCGTTCATGATGATTCGATCCGCGACCGCCCAGACTTCATCGCCAGGCCGAACCGTATCCTTACCTGAGGCCCTGGCGATGATCTTCTCGGTCATGGTTTGACCGCCCACTTTATCGCTGCCCCCCTCTCAATGTTTCCGGATCGCGAGCGTTCACCGCAGCTACCTGATCAAGCGCCTGCTCCAGGGGGACGACCGTCGCGTATTTCATCCAGAGGTCAAGCAGTCCGATCTTGTGGGAGGCTTGAATACGGTCAAATACGCACTCTTCCGGGATGAGTACTCCATACCCATGAGAACGAGCGTCGACCGCCGTGGCCCGGACACAGCCGCTGGTCGAGTTACCGACCAGGATTACGGTATCCACCTCACACTCAAGCAAGTAGCTGTCCAATTCGGTTTCAAAGAACGCGCTCGATGATCGCTTGTCGAACACCATGTCGCCGGCCTGTGGTGCGAGTTGATCAATGATCTGGAGTGCGGGTTCATCAGGATCTCGCCCCTTCGGAATTACCCTCGTAAATACCACCGGCACCGCGGCCTCCCGGCACGCCCGAAGCATGGACTCAATAGGGCCAAGCGCTCTCCACGCAATTTCGCCCATGGCCACCCGCTCCTCTTCAACAGCTTCAAGAATGGGCACATCTTCGCCAACCAGGAGCCGCTGCATGTCAATCACTACAAGCGCCTTGCGGCTACCGAGCTCTCGACTGTCCCAACTTGCGGCCCCATGTTCCGCGTAGCCAGCCTTCTGAATCACCGCCCGGTCTTGCTCGGACAAAAGATCGTCCCAGAGCTTCGCCAATCAGTCCGCCTTGCCAGCCGAACCGTAGGGACGTTCCAGATACTTACCCCTTGGATCCCCGTGTATGGCGTTCTCGTCGTAAACGAGATTGCCCCTCAAGAAGGTGGTCTTAACTCGGCCGGTCAATTCCTGTCCTTCAAATGGCGTGTAGCCCTGCCCTGAGAGAGACTCGGCTGCGCTCACCGTGAATGTCTCATCTGGATCGAGCAGGACAAGGTCTGCATCAAACCCGGGCGCAATGTCTCCTTTGTCCAGCAGGCCGAAACGCTGCGCCGGATTCCAGCTCACTAACTCCGCTGCGCGATTGGGTGAGAGGCCACGTTTGGTTCCCTCGCTGTACACGCCTGACAGCAGGTACTCGGTTCCCCCGAAGCCAGACTTAGCCAGCCATAGATTGTCCGGGTCGCTTGCGTCTAGCTTCATTTCCTCGGAGCAGCATGCGTGGTCGCTGACGATCCAGTCCACCTCTCCGTCGAGCACCGCTTTCCACAGGTACTCAACATCTTCCCGCGGGCGAATAGGTGGGTTGACCTTGGCATACAGACCGGTCGTGGAATCGACATCCATCAGCAGGTGTCCGACCGTCACTTCCTTCCCGAAACTAATGTGGGGAAGAGTTTCAGACATCATGCGCGCGGCCTCGATCGCCTTGCGCGAACTCAAGTGCAGCAGATTAATGTTTGGACATTCGGTTTCGTGGGCAAGATAAGCAGCAATCCAAATTGCCAGGCCTTCCGCATGCGGCGGACGCGCCTCATGGTAGGCGCGCAGCCCGGAGACATCCCCTCGCTGCTGAACAATCTGTGTATAGGCGCGCAGAATGTCCGCCACTTCGCAATGCAAACTCACGCTCACGTAGTCCCTTAGCTCCGGGTGGTCATCAATCACTTTTGCTGCGCTCCGCATAATGAATTCGAAGTGAGCAAAATCGTATCGATCGTCGTCTCCGATCATGAGGAACTTGTTCTGTTGATCCGATTGCCCGTGCAGCCCGTAGGATCCGTAGAACATAAAGATCTTGAAGCTGATGACACCAAACTGCGTGGCGAGCAGGTCCATCTCGTCGATATGCGCGGGATCGATGGGGGCAAGGTGGAAGGCGTAATCCACGAAAAACCTATTTCTAGCAGTCTCCAAGACTTGCGGGAAGAACTCCGCGTAGGGTCCGCCCTTGTTGAGGTAGTACTTCCCGGTCCGCATGTAGTTCAGGCTGGTAGTTACGCCTCCCATTGCGGCCGCTTTGCTCTCGCTGAGGGCATCTTCGGCAAGCGGGCTGTAAATCCCGACATGCATGTGAGCGTCTACCGCACCGGGAAATCCAAGCTTTTGCTCGGCATCGAAAATTTCTTCACCCTGATTGGCTTCGATAGACGGCGCTATTGCAGCGAATTTACCGTCCTTGATGCCGATATCCGCTTGATTGACTTCGGTTTCATTGGGGCGAACCACTCGTACGTTCTTGACGATAAGGTCGAACTCGCGGTTTTCCGAACTCAAGACCGTTCTCCTCCTTCGAGGTTTGTATTGGGCTTGGGGAGGTATTCGCCTTCGAAACTTCGGAACGTTTCCAGATCGAGCAGCTCGTTAAGTTCCCCAAACGACATCATTTGTCGGCTCATAGCCTCAGTGGAACCGGAGCGCTGAAGTTCCTCAAGCAGTTCCAGACCCGCCTGCGCGAAAAGCCGTGTAAGAGAATTTGGATAAATGACCAGCGAATACCCGAGTCGCTCGAGTGATTCAGCCTCAAGAAGGGGAGTCTTTCCACCCTCCACCATATTGGCCATGAGCGGAGTGTCGGGTAATGCCTGAGCTACATCTTGAAGTTCATCCTCAGATTGTGGCGACTCAACAAAGAGCACATCGGCTCCAGCTTGTTCATACCTGCGACTGCGCTCGATCGCGGCCTCAATCCCAACCACAGCGGCGGCGTCGGTACGCGCAATGATCAGAAACTCGGACGATTCCCGAGCGGACACGGCAGCACGGATCTTGCCAACCATCTCGTCTTCCGGGACTAGCTCTTTGCCGGCAAAATGACCGCACCGCTTTGGGAATTGCTGGTCTTCGAGCTGGATGGCTGAAGCGCCCGCCTGCTCATAGAGCTCAACCGTCCGTCTCACGTTGGTTGCATTTCCATATCCAGTGTCACCATCCGCGATCAACGGCACATCGATTACGCCAGCGATACTCCTGACTCGATCCGCCATCTCAGCTTGTGTCAGTAAGCCCAAATCAGGCGAGGCCAGGCTGGTGTAAGACAATCCCGCTCCACTGAAATAAACCGCTTCAAATTCACTGGTTTCAATCAGCCGCGCGGTAAACGCGTCGTAGGCTCCTGGAGCGACCAGAATGGATGGCTCGGCTAGTCGTTCTCTGAGACTCACTAAGCTCTTTGTTGGCGATCAAACATAAGCAGACAAAATGCGGAACCCTTTCGCGTGCTGCCAAAAGTATGCTCAGGGTCAACCATTAAGTGGCTGGACCGATGGTAGGTTGCTGATTTGGTATTGAAAGCGATCCCCGCGATAGACGCCCCGGAAGTCCTCAATTTGGCGCTCATCCCGACTCACAACCAGCCGACGAATGAGCAGCAGCGGATCACCCGGCTCTACTCCAAGGTGCTGCGCTTCCTCTTCACTCGCCCCGACCGCCTCCAGGAAACGGTCTGCCAGGCTTTCAGACAAAACATTCCCCTTCCGCAGGTATCGCAAAGAGCCGCCTTGGTCGAGTGACTCTAGATCGATGGCATCCGAGAATTCTGGGGATACGAAGGCAACGTGGTATCCGATGGGGTCGCCATCGGCCAGCCTCAGGCGACGCAGCCGGAAGGCCTCTGTCTCTGGCGGAATGGCTAGACGCTCCGCCACTTCGGATGGCGCGGAAACCCACTCCGCGTCGATAACCTTCCATCCAGGCGTCATCCCCACCTGCTCAAGATAGTTGGAAAGGCTCAGACGCGGATTGTGTGTGACCTTGGGCTCAGCGACAAAAGTGCCTCTGCCGCGATAGCGTGTGACTAGCCCCTCAAGTTCCAGCTCCCTCAAGGCCTGTCTTACGGTCGTGCGGCTGAGGTCGTACTTTTCTTGAAGTTGCAGCTCGGTTGGCAGCATGTCTCCAGCTTCCCAGTCGCCACGACGTATCGACTCTAAAAGGAGCTCTGTAAGCTGGTAATAGAGGGGAAGCCTTGATTCTCTGTCGATGCTCACCGGTGTAACGAGGTGCTCATAAAGGGTGCTCATGAAGGGATTTGTTACAATGTTATGACTATAACACCTTTTTAAGACATCCTCGTTATCGACCCAGTAATCCATCCGACCAAAGATGCTCCATGGCACGCAGGGCAACCATGCCGGGAAGAAACAGCGGCATCGTTCCAGCCGAATTCTTCACCTTGTCCGAAAGCGCCATGGTGGTTGATCCCATCACAACCGCCCCTGCTCCGTCGTTGATTGCGCCTTTGAGTTGCCGACTCATCGCATCGTCGAATATTTTCGGTTTGCGAGATTCCTCATAGCTAATGCCAAGCGCTCGCGAGGAGACTAGATGAGCTCCATAACCATAATCTTCGGCGATTTCAGCAAGCCACTGAGTCTGGCGTTCCGCCCGCGCGATGTAGGCGAATCGATCCGCCACAACGGCAACCATAGGCAGCGTTGTGAGCATCGGTCCAAAGGTAGCGACCGGCGCTTGTTCTCGGAGCGGCTCTAGAGCTGGATCAAATACACAGTCGATCAGGATGGCGTCGAACTCGTCTGGATCGGTATTCAACCCCTCCAGAAAGACTGCGTGCTCGCAGAAGAGCAGATCGCCGGGCGTATCCAGAGTTGTCGGGCCCTCATCCAGATTGAAGACTTGAACGCGCGTGTCTGTGCCGGCATGATCCGTGTACCGAATCTGACGTCTTCGCAGGTCCGCTTCATCGACCTTAATGGGCGAAATGATCTTGACTCGAAAAGTCATCACGATACCCAATCTCCCCCGCTATGATGCCGTGTGTCGAGTTGGAAGCCAGACTGCATCATTCCAGCCATAGCTGATAGTATAAAGTTGGTCTCGGCCAAAATGGGAAACGAGCTTACCGCGCGGGATGAAGAACTGCTCAGAGCCTCCTTTGAGGCTGCGCTGCGCGCCGCGGCAGCAGGAAATAATCCGTTCGGAGCCATACTTGCCGACCAGGACGGCAAGCTCCTACTGGAAGCAGAGAATACGGTGGTGACCGAGAATGACATCACCGGACACGCCGAAACAAACCTCGTGCGGATGGTTCAGAGTGAATCGTACGGACCCGATCTTCATAGTTTCACCCTGTACGCCAGCAGCGAGCCTTGTGCGATGTGTGCCGGCGCAATCTATTGGGGAAACATCGGGCGTGTGGTCTACGGACTGAGCCAGGAGCGCTTCTATTCCATACTCGGCGGCTCCAGGGAGCAGGAAGCCCTCGCTCTTCACATTCGAGACGTCCTGGATCGGGGCGGAAGACCCACCGAAGTTATTGGCCCTTCGCTCGAGGACGAGGCCGCTCGAGTACATGCGGGGACATGGCCCTAGGGATTTTGGCCATTGGCTACCAAGCCCATACCAGGAGCAGTTGGGGATTCAATGGAAACAGAAAACCTTCAACTGGAAAAAGTCGGCTATCAGATCGTCGACAATTTCCTGACAGTAGATGAATGTCAATCTCTATTGGAGACGATCAACGAATTCCGCGAGCGGCACACCTTGGCCGAAATCCATCGGCCCATGAAGGGACGCTCCTTGCGCTACCACGTCATCCAGGGCGAGCAAATCCGGGAGAGCATTCCAGGGATCTGGGAGCTTTACACGGGTGAGGTTAATGATTTAATCAACGAGTCACTCGGGTTTCCATTGGAGCCCCTGAAAAATACTCGCGCGGGCGTCAACGTCAATCTCATGCGCCCGAATCAGTCCTCCTACCGTTGGCACTACGACCGCGCTTGTGTCAGCTCCATTGTTTATCTCAACGAAGTAGAGGGTGGCCAAACTGAGCTGTACCCCAACTACCGACTGTTACTCCAGAAGGGGAAAAACACTGCGGTCCAACGGGTACTGGATAGCTTTATTCAAATCAAGCCCATCATGAACACATTCGGGAACATGGTTCGAGTTTCGCCGAAGGTCGGCCGACTGGTCATGATGCGCGCGGATCGGTGCTGGCACAGCGTACGGTCTGTGCTGGGTGATCGCGAGCGGATCAACATCATCCTCTCCTATGACGTTCCGAGTACGGAATTTAACATGGAGGAAGGGTTGGATTCCTATCTATACACGCAGGAAGAACAGAGGTCCACAGATCCGAATTACGATTAAATCCCTGCAGTTGTGAGCGCTCAATCCCCGAAATACTTCTATGCGACCGAAAGCTGGGACGAATCCGCCTGGCTCGATATTGTCTCGGTTGAATACGAATCGCTTGTCTCCGCGTATCCTTTCGATACCAAATTGAGGGCAATTTCCAAGGAGGGTCAGCTCAGGATCCTCGATGTGGGCTGCGGATCGGCAATCTTTCCACAATATCTCAATGGAATCCTAGGTGACGGCATCCAGCTGACCTGCGACTTGCTCGATGTATCGGAGCGCAGCCTGAAACAAGCGCACGCGGTGCTCGAAGAGCTAGAGCATTTCAGTCCCGGTATGAACATCCCGAGCCTGATCGAGGACATTCCGGATACTCTTCCTTTATCGGGTCCGCACTATGAAGCGATCTGGGCCATTCATTCCTTAACTACGGTCGACGTGGATCAAATGCGGTCTGTCTTCCGGCACCTGCTGGACCTGCTCGCCGACGACGGTCAGCTATTTATCTATCAGCTGACAGCCGATTCTTCCTATCAAACCCTTCACCAGATCTATCGCGAATGCACATCTGAAGGAGTTCCTCCATTTATGGAATTTGAAGACACAGAACGCATTCTTAAGTCGCTTCCTGTCGAGTACGATGTCCTTGAATTGAGCTTCGATCACGAGCTTCCTCGGAACCAGCCCGACCTTGTAGAACACTATCTACGCAAATGCGTTCTCGACGAGTCCGTAGACACGCAGCAAGTATTCAGTGACCTGTTGCCTCGTTTTGAAAGCGATGGTCTCTATCGCATTCCACAATCCGTCAATTTCATTTCGGTATCCAAGCGATGATTCCACTTACTGGTGAGTATTACGTTGAGTGCAACGATGTGTTCCGTCGCCGCACAAATCAATCGGAACAGATGCTGGCTGAGATGCGCAACTACGCGCAGGACCGATCTGATTTGCGCATTCTGAGCGTGGGTTCCGGCGTGGGGCTATTTGAGATCCCGATGCTTCTGATGCTTGGGGACAAGGTTGCGAGCTTCGACGGGGTCGATGTGAACGAACACGCCTGCCAGATATTGCGGGAAAAGCTAGAGAAGGAATTCGGCACCTCCCTAGACTACAAGGTTGAGCATCGCTCCTTTCAGAAGTACCGAACCGATCATCGATTCGAAATCGTGCTCTTCAATCACACCTTCGAATATCTGAGCGGCGACCGGCTCAGCTGGATTCAAAAGTCACGGGATTTGCTCGTTGAATCGGGCAACGTCTTGATCTTCAGCCCCAATCGCGGAGGCATCAATCGGTTCTATGAGGAGGTGTTTGCACCGTGCTTCTCAGAAGACCTCGATCAGCTGCTTACGCACGTCGGTATGGAGCATTCGACCACCGCCATCGAAGGATCGTGCGACGTAGCCGTGCTCACCAGCCAGGACGACGATCCGGATAAAGTGCGGTTGCTCAGCTTTCTCACTCAGGCCGATTGCCGGGACTTGCCTGATGCAAAGCAGCGCGAATTGGCTGATTACTATCTCTCGCTCAGCGGTGATGAAAGCTCGATCATCCCCCACCCCGCCACACTGTTTATTTTGTGACCCTTGGAGCGTTGCTCAGTGATCCCGCCCAGGGGAGGCTGACTGAGTTTCTCCGTCGGCAATATCCCGAGCTGGAGCGTCTTGAGATTCTGGAATTAACGGAGCTTGTCGAAAGCTGGGAAACCGATCTATTTCGCTTGCAGCTGACGGCAACACAAAATGGGGCGCCGGAGATCGTGGAGCTGGTGCTCAGGCTCTATAAAGGAAACGACCCGCTTGAGCAGGCTCAGAAGGAATTTTCTTTAATGAAGGATGTGAAGCGCTTTGGAGTTGCCACACCGCGGGTGGATGCGCTGGTGACAGATCGCTCGATTCTGCAACACCCGTTTATTGTGATGGAATACATCAGCGGCGGCACGCTGGAAACACGGATTGGGAGCGATGGAGTTTCGCAATGGTTGGATCCGATGCTGGAGGTGCTGGTTAGGATTCACGATGTCCCATGGGTTGAACTGCTTCCGGAGCCCGAGAGGCCGCTTCCAAGGCTGGACGAACCTCTCGTCTATGTTGGTGGGCTGCTGGACGAGATGGATCTTATCATTGAACGACACGGCCTTGACGGATACGAACCCACTATGGGCTGGCTTCGTGAACGGGAAGCCCTGGGATCCTCGACCCAGCCGGTGCTCATCCATAACGATTACCACCCCCAGAACATCCTCGTTAGAGAAGACTTGCTGGTGGTCATCGATTGGTCCTTTGCAGAGATCGGCGACTTCCGAATGGATCTGGCCTGGTCCACTTTGCTGTTAGACGTCATGGTAGGCGGTGGTTATCGGGCTGCTATGCTGGAGGCCTATGAGCAGGCAGCTGATACACATATTGAGAACTTTGAATTTTTTGAGGCGCTCAAGTTCACTATGCGTATGGTCACGATTGGGATGTGGTTGGATGAAGCCGTGGTGATACCAGTGGCGGGCATCACGAGGCATGCCATTCGAACCGACTACAAAGTTCACGTCCTGAATCCATATCACCGGCTCAAAGAGATCACCGGACTAGAAATCCCGACGATCGAGGAACTGTAAGGCTGGTGATTGGAGACCGTAGAGGTTCAGCGAGAAAGGATCACGATGAAATTGGATCGCGACAAACTGCAGGACGACATTCACAAACTCTACCGGGAAGAGCATGAGGCTCTCGGTGCCGCAGGCACCAATCGGCTGCTCGACGCCGGAAAGCAATGGGACTTCTCGGAAACACTGCGAGCGGGCGGTGTAATCGCCTTCCCACACGCGAGCGTGGCAGATTGCGGACACCAGATCGCGGCCGCGGTTCATGGCTGCCTCGATTCCGGGTTGGAACGAGTGGTGGTCATCAGCGTTCTGCACGCATTCACTGACGAAATGGAAGCCGCGCGAGTGCGCGTTGCAGATGGGGGAGATCCGAGTGCAGAGCAGACCTGGGGAATTCAAGGACCGGGGATCACCGGTCGAGCGGAATGGCTGAGCGATCACGCCTTATACAGCTTCCGGCACTTCTGGAAGGCGGAGACCGCCCGGCGCGGAGTTGAAGGACCCGAAGTAATCGAGCGATATCCTTATCTGGCCGGCGGGAAACCCGAATCGCTGCCCGGCATAGATGAACTCAAACAAGAGTGCAAGGGAGCCGCGGTCGTCACAACCGTTGACCCCTTTCATCATGGCATCGGGTACGGCGATTCAGCAGAAGATGCACTGTACCCCAAACAGGGTGGGATCGAACTGGCTCGCCAGAAAATTGGTGAAGGAATTGAATTGCTCGAACAAGGCGATTATTGGGGCTACAACCAGCACTGCGTGGAGGCCAAGAGTGACGGCCGTGATGCGGGTCAGGTGTTCCGCTTCGTGCGCGGACCACTAACGGGCAAGATACTGGATATTGCTGTTACAGACGCTACAGGACTTTACAATGCCGAACCACCGACCTGGGTGGCGGGAGCACTGGTTGAGTGGAAGATAAATCTACCAATCAACTAGCTTCCAAATCTCCGGTTCGTAACTTCCCGATGCAACGTACGCAATACGATGCTGTAATCGTTGGCGCAGGCCCAAACGGACTGGCAGCTGCCGTCACTTTGGCGCAGCAAGGCCGGTCCGTTGTCATATTTGAAGCGGCCGACACGATCGGCGGTGGCACCCGCACCGCCGAGCTCACCCTCCCGGGTTTCAAGCACGACGTCTGCTCCGCCATTCATCCCCTGGGGCTTGCCTCACCGTTCTTCCGCTCGCTTCCCCTTGACCGGCACGGCCTGAAGTGGATTCAGCCGAACGCTCCACTGGCCCATCCGTTGGACGACGGCACCGCGGTACTGCTGTCCCGCGACATGCAGACTACGGTCGATGAGTTGGGAAGCGACGGCGCGGCATACCAGCGGTTGTTGACCCCATTTGTCGAGAATTGGCAGGCGCTTCTACGCGAGATTCTCGGACCGCTGCGCCCACCCCGCCATCCATTCTTGATGGCCCGCTTTGGCCTACTCGCCCTACGATCGGCCCAAAGTCTGGCAACCGCGCGTTTCAAGAGCGAACGCACCAGGGCCTTATTTGCGGGTCTCGGAGGGCACTCCATGATGCCGCTGGACGCTATGCTGACCTCGGCCTTCGGGATCATGCTTGGCTCTCTTGCACACGCGGTCGGATGGCCTATGGCAGCCGGTGGGTCACAAGCCATTCCTGCAGCTCTAGCCGATTATCTTGACGCGATGGGAGTCGAAATCGTCACCCGACAACGGATCCAGAGCCTGGATGAACTTCCACAGGCCAGGGCCGTGCTGCTCAATACCGCTCCCAATCAACTGTCACAGATTGCTGGCGGCCGGCTTCCCGAGCGATATTTGAAGCAATTGAAGCGCTACCGTTACGGACCGGGCGTTTTCAAAGTGGACTGGGCGCTGGATGGCCCGATCCCGTGGACCGCGCGCCGGTGCCTGGAGGCGGGAACGGTTCATGTGGGGGGAACCATGGATGAGATTGTGGCGGCTGAAGGGGCTGTTGGGCGCGGCGAGCATGCGGAGCGGCCTTTCATTATTCTTGCCCAGCAGTCACTTTTTGATAGCAGCCGGGCTCCGGAAGGCAAACACACCGCCTGGGGCTACTGCCATGTTCCGAACGGTTCGAGCGTAGATATGACGGACCGGATCGAAGCCCAAATTGAGCGCTTCGCACCCGGCTTTGGCGATCGAATCCTGGAGCGCCACACCTACAATTCAGTCGATATGGAAGCCTACAACGCTAACTACGTCGGCGGAGATATCAACGCTGGGATCCCAGACCTTCGGCAAATCCTCACTCGGCCGCTACCCAGGCTGTCGCCCTATACGACTCCGGTGCACGATCTATACCTCTGCTCCTCCGCCACACCGCCGGGCGGCGGGGTTCACGGCATGTGTGGTTACTATGCGGCTCGAGTGGTGCTGAAGCGGAGTCTGAAATGAGAGGCGGGGAATCGAAAAGGGCTGTCCCCTCAGGGACAGCCCTTTGCCACAGCTTGATGACTAGCCCGGTTTTTAGCTAACCTTCTAACCCAATTGCAGCCAAGTTTGCGTCAAGCTGACCTTCTGTCATCACGCCAATGTGTTGAACCTGAATTACACCATCTGCATCGACGAAGAATGTGCTGGGGTAGCTGCGGTTGCGGTACAGTTCCTGAACCTCGGCCCCCGGATCCAACAGAATGTCGAACGTCAGACCCAACTCGTCTCGAAAGTCCGCGACGATATGGGCCGGTTCGTCGAAATCAACCGCAAGCACCAGGAAACCCTCACCGGCGTAGCGTTCAAAGCGATCTTGAATGTGCGGCATTTCAATTCGGCACGGGGCGCACCATGTGGCCCAGAGGTTGATCATGACCGGGTGTCCGCGTAACTCGCTTAGCGTAATCTGTTTACCCTCCAGATTAACGAGGCTGAAATCTGGCGCAAAGGCGCCTTGAGACGGCGCAATCTCAAGATCGGCGAGATCTGGTGAATCGGCTGCGGTGGATGCCGCCGAAGCCGCCGGAAGCGTCGCAATATAGGCTATCCCGGCCAAGGCTGCGATTCCCACGGCACCGATAAGTATGCTTCTACCGAAAGTTGATCGATTCTCTTCTAACATTCTGTTTTCCTAGAGACCAAAGTCTACGAAGAAACCAAATCGGGCCAATGCCTCAAGCGTTCCAGTGAGCAACATGACGCCTACAATGATCAGGATCACACCGGTGCCCATCGATATGAGACGCACTCCTCGAGTATGGTTTCGCATGAGCTCTGCCACCCGCCCGATTCCAAGTGCGGCAAGCAGGAAGGGAATAGCCAGTCCGATGGAATAGGCGGTTAGCAGGACCACCCCCTGGCCTAACGCAGCGCTGGTTAGCGAAAGGGTCAATACCGCGCCCAGGACCGGTCCGACACAGGGCGCCCATCCGGCGGAGAAAAACACTCCCATCATAGCTGAAGAGGCGTAGCCGGCGCCGGGCTTGGCCTGGTAGGTGCCCCTTGTGTCGTAGTCTAAGAAGGGAATGTTGATGATCCCAATGGTGTGCAGGCCAAAAATGATGACAACTACGCCACCGATCCGCGAAAGCCAGATGCGAGCGTCGAATAGTATTGCACCTATTACCGACGCGGCGGCCCCCAACAGGATAAATACGATGCTAAAGCCCACCACAAACGCCACTCCGTGCGAAAAGGTAACCCACCGATTCTCAACTACCGCACCTTCTGGGGTCACGCTGCGGCCACCGAGATAGCCGACGTAAGCAGGCACCAGGGCGAGCACACAGGGCGAGAGGAATGAAGCGAGCCCAGCTAATATAGCAAGTCCGACCGTTACGTTTAGCGGATCCATTTTTTCAATTTCCCTTTTATCTTTGAGGCGTTACGGCCAATAGGGCCTTAGTGCCCGCTATCAGTTTGATGCCTCACCACAGCGACATCTTACAATGCGCAATATGAGCATTTGATTATATAAATCACACAGATTAGGGAACTGTTTAGCAGAGATTAACAGCGGGAAAAGGAACTCACAGTACGGCGGCATACATCGGGTATTGCAGGCTCCATTGGGGATTGATACTATGGGCCATCACGGATCAGATACGGAAAGGCGAGGATCGATTATGCATCGATGGGTAATTGGGGTTGATCTAGGCGGCACGCTGATCAGAGCGGTCCGCACCGATCTTGCAGGTGGCAAGGGCGCCCG
>SMUX01250497.1_pt1 | contig 14742 bp, 10 predicted proteins | sample 2456431 | NCBI WGS metagenome assembly SMUX01 (sample SAMN11095930, study PRJNA526329) | marine sediment metagenome | biome: Marine sediment; feature: Surficial sediment; material: Deep marine sediment; isolation source: Hadal surficial sediment | place: Pacific Ocean | collected 2014-11 | depth... | reverse complement strand
GAGATTGCGCGCCAACATCCACTGTTTCGCCACCCCAGGCCGCGTTCTGCCGCCGAACCTCGGCCAGCGCGTCGCCACGACTGATGCGGAACACTTCATCCGCACTTGGAATCCTCAAGGTCGCGCCTGCGGACATGACGTTTATGTTAGCGGCAAAAGCCTGCGGATTCGCCTCGTAAATCGCCAACATTGTCTGATTCATCGTCAATCGGGAATCAGGCCGCACACGTGACGCAATGCCCCACAAGGTGTCACCGCGCCGGATAACGAGATCACCGCCGGCGACCGTATCGAAATCCAGCTGACCCGGGGTCGCTGAGGGCTCATCTGGTGGGGCGGAAAACGCGGGCTGCTCTGCCTGTGCGGATTGTGAGGGTGCTTGCGCGACAGGTTGCTGTGCAGGCGGCGAAGCCGGCGGTTGCGGCGCAGGCCGCTGAATCTGACCGCTATCGGTTTGCGCCGCGCGCGTGGGCGCGGTTACCGCTTGCGTCGATTGCGTTGCCGGTGGCGGTGCAAACGTTGGCGGATCGAGCAGCAAGGTATATTCACGCAACAAACGGCCGCGTGGCCAGACTGCTTCCACCAGAAAAGTGATAAATGGCTCTGTAATCGGATCCGGCGAAGTAATGCTGACGACGTTACCGTCAACGCCACCTGATTTGACGATCCGCATTCGCACACGCGATAAATACACCGGCCGGTCCAGATCGTATCGTGCAAACGTTTCGGCGGACGCGAGCGCAATGGTCAGGTTGTCGAGATCTTCCGGGGTTGCTGCAAGCAATTCAATTTCTGCCCGCAGGGGCTCGTTAAGCGCCGAACTCAGTCGTATATCCCCGAGCCCAAGGGCCCATGACTGACTCGCAAGCAGCAATGGCAGCAGCAGCCACAGGCGATTAAGTCTTCGCGACATAGTGATATTCCCCAGCTCCCAATACCTGTTAGATCGGACTGCCCCGGAGCTTGAATCCTGATTCAAAGATGGCCCTAAGGTTTGCCGGGCAACTATAGCTTATAAATGGTTTTTGGCCAATATTTCAGCTATTTGGACGCTATTTAGAGCAGCGCCCTTACGAATGTTATCAGACACAATCCACAGGTTTATTCCGCTCTCGTGACTGATATCTTCGCGCACCCGACCCACATATACGGGGTCATTTCCTGAACTTTCTGTGACCGCTGTCGGATATTGGCCGGCCTCAATCCCGTCCATCAGTTCGACACCAGCCGCATTTCGCAGCAATTCGCAGACCGCCTCGGCAGAAATCTTCGTTTCGGTCTCGATATTTACTGCTTCCGAGTGCCCGTAAAAGACCGGAATACGAACGGCCGTCGGGTTAATAGCGATGCTGTCGTCGCCAAGAATCTTTCTCGTTTCCCAGACCAGCTTCATTTCTTCCCTGGTGTAACGATTGTCCAGAAATTCATCGATATGTGGCACTGCGTTGAACGCTATTTGTTTTGCATCACCTGCAATTTCGAGCGGCCTGCCGTTCAGGAGTTCCGATGTTTGCCTGGCCAGTTCCTTCACCGCGCTTCTTCCGGCGCCCGATACCGATTGGTAAGTCGCAACATTGATGCGCTTTATGCCGACCGCGTCGTAAATCGGCTTCAATGCAACAACCAATTGAATGGTAGAGCAATTCGGGTTTGCGATGATTCCCGATTGCTCGTATTCCGCGATTTTTTCCGGGTTGACTTCCGGTACCACGAGTGGAACCTCATCGTCATATCGAAATCGCGAAGTGTTATCGATGACGATACAACCGGCGGCAGACGCTTTGGCTGCATAAACATCAGAAACAGACGCGCCGGCAGAAAACAATCCGATTCTGCATTGCGAAAAATCGAATTCCGCAAGATCGGACACCGCCAGGGGCTTGCTGCCAAACATTACCGTCTTGCCGACAGACCGTTCGCTGGCGAGCGCATGCACCTTGCCAACCGGAAATTTTCGCTCGGCGAGTATCTCGAGCATAGCCTCACCGACTACGCCGGTCGCGCCAACAACAGCAATATCGATTGCACCCGACATCTTGGCTCAGCTTTTGGTCTTGCCGGGAATGACCGGTGTCGCCGAATCGACATCGGCATTTTGCCCGCGATGGCGCAGGTAATGATCCATCAATACCAGTGCAACCATCGCCTCGGCGATCGGCGTCGCACGCAGGCCAACGCAGGGGTCATGGCGCCCGTGGGTAGCTATCTCTGACTTCCTGCCTGCCCTGTCTACGGTTGCACCAGGCTTCGCGATACTTGACGTAGGCTTCAGCGCGATGCTGGCAAGGATGTCCTGGCCGGAAGAAATGCCGCCCAGGGTGCCACCGGCATCGTTCTTGTCGAACCCGTCAGGCGACATCTCATCGCGGTGTTCACTGCCTTTCTGACTGACCGCCGCAAAGCCGGCACCCAGTTCCACACCTTTGACCGCGTTGATGCTCATTAACCCGCGCGCGAGGTCGGCCTCGAGCTTGTCGAACACGGGTTCGCCAAGACCAGGCGGCACGTTGCTGGCAAGCACGCTGATCTTGGCACCGATAGAGTCGCCCTGGCGCCGCAGATCATCCATGTATTTCTCGAGCTCGGCGATTTTGTCCTTATCTGCACAGAAAAACGGGTTCTGGTTGACGAATTCAAGATCCCGGGCTTCGAGCCGGATAGGGCCCAGTTGTGAAAGATAGCCTTTTATCTCGATGCCGAGCCTCTCCCTGAGATATTTCCTGGCGATTGCTCCGGACGCAACCCGCATCGTCGTTTCCCGGGCTGACGACCGGCCACCACCCCGATAATCACGAATGCCATACTTTTGCTGATAAGTGTAGTCGGCGTGACCCGGGCGAAACTTGTCCTTGATGTCACTGTAATCATGCGAACGCTGATCTGTATTCTCGATTAACAGCCCGATCGGCGTGCCGGTGGTCTTGCCTTCAAACACACCGGAGAGAATTCTGACCTGGTCAGCTTCCTGCCGCTGAGTCGTGTGCCGTGACTTCCCGGGCCGGCGGCGTTCGAGGTCAATCTGAATATCGGCCTCGCTCAGTTCCATTCCGGGCGGGCACCCGTCGACGACACAGCCCATTGCCGGACCATGGCTTTCACCGAAAGTCGTCACTGTAAATAGTCGCCCGAAGCTGTTGCCTGACATCCTGCTAACCCGATTCAGCGGTCGCTGCGGCAAATTGTTGCTGATGACGATCCAGTTCGTCCTTACTCAGCAGAAATACACCCTGGCCACCCATTGCAAACTCCAGCCAGACGAATCCGGTTTCCGGAAATCGCCGTTCAAGGGCCGGCTGGCTCAAGCCAACCTCGACGATCAGGATTCCGTCATCGGCGAGGAAGCGGCATGCATCATGCAGGATCGCTATCACCGAATCCAGACCGTCGATGCCCGCCGCAAGCCCCAGCGGCGGTTCGTGGCCGAATTCCGGCGCGAGCGCGTCCATTTCCTCGCGACTGACATAAGGTGGATTGCTGATGATGATGTCATAGGCCGCGTCACCAGAATGCAGGCCGGCGAAGAAATCGGACTGCTTAAGCCGGACCCGGGACTGCAACCCGAAGCGGTCTACATTAATCGCAGCGACTGCAAGCGCATCGTCGTCACAATCAATCGCGTCGACGTGTGCCTCCGGAAACGCCATCGCCAGGGCGATCGCAATACAGCCGCTGCCGGTACCGAGATCCAGCGCGCTGTGCACCTTGTCCGGCTGAATCCAGGGCGAAAACCGGTTGCCAATTAGCTCGGCCAGCGGCGACCGGGGCACCAGCACGCGCTCATCCACATAGAATTCCAGGCCAGCGAACCAGGCTCGCTGCAGCAGGTAAGCAACCGGCACTCGCTCTTGTATGCGCCGCTCGACCAGCTGACCCAGGCGCGCCTGCTCTGCCTCGCTGAGTACCCTTGGGTAATGCCGGGCAGCCTGCCCATGATCCAGGCCGAGCGACCCAAAAACCAGGCTTGCCGCCTCGTCAATTGCGTTATCGGTGCCATGCGCATAGACAAGCCCTGCCTGGTCGAATGCACGCGCCGTGCGCCGGATGAAATCTTCTACCGTCATGTGAATTGCCAATCTATCATGCATATCAACGATTGCAGGAGGGGCTTCAGCCCCGAACCGGGTTAGAGATTCGCAGCTGCGTTAGAATGCCGCGGCTATGGGTTCACTACGAAACATCCTTGCGACCGGTCTCGTGATAACGGCGTTCGCGGGCGGCACCCTTTTTATGGTCCAGGCATTCCAGGGGCCGCATGGCAAACCGCTGCACGCGACGATCCTGCCACAAGCGGCCGCGCTACCGCGATTCAGCCTGCTCGATCAGAACGGGGCGGAATTCAACAACGAATCACTCAGTGATCATTGGAGCCTGATGTTCTTTGGCTTCACTCACTGCCCGGACATATGCCCAGCGACGCTCACGCAACTGGCGATCGCGCGCAGCCGGGTTTTGGCCGGGGGCGAAAACACTTTTCCGGAAATCGTATTAATAAGTGTCGACCCGGAGCGCGATACGCCGGAGGTGATGGCCGCATACATTGAACAATTCGGCGACGGGTTGACGGGCGTGACCGGTTCAGTGACGGAGCTTCGCAAACTGACGTCGGCACTCGGTATTTTTTTCGAAAATACCGTGGATGAACACGGCAACCACGGCGTTAATCATTCCGCGGTGGTAATCATGATCAACAAGCGTGGGGAATTTCATGCACTGTTCAGCGCGCCACACAATGTCGATCACTTTGTCGCAGACATTCCATTGATCACGGAGTAGTTATGCCCAAGCGCAAACTGCTGGCCTGGCCGTTCGTACTTCTGCAACATGTCTTGCCTAAAAATCTGCTGACGGCACTGGTATTTCATATCGCCGGAATTCGCACGAAGTCGATCAAGAATTTCCTGATTCGCCGCTTTGTCAGAATTTACAAAGTCGACGTCGAGGAAGCCGGCCTGCCCGTGCCCGACGGTTATCCATCCTTTAATGATTTCTTTACCCGGCAACTGGTCGACGGCGCACGACCGATCGATAACGGGGCCAATTCAATCATATCGCCCATCGACGGAATCGTGAGCGCTTGCGGCAACATTGAATCGGGCATGTTGCTGCAGGCGAAAGGGATTCACTATTCACTGTCCGATTTGCTGATGACTGATATTAAAGACGCCGAGCGCTTCAGCAACGGTTCGTTTGCGACACTTTACCTGGCTCCGCAAAACTACCACCGCGTTCATTGTCCCCTGAGTGCAACTCTCGTCGCGGCACGTTACGTACCCGGCGCGTTATACAGCGTCAATCCAACCACCGTCTCGCTATTGCCGAACTTATTCACGCGCAACGAACGACTGACATGCCACTTCGACAGCGATGCCGGTCCGATTATTATGATATTGATCGGCGCGCTGCATGTCGGCAGTATCAGTACACCCTGGACCGGCCAGATCCGGCCACGCCACAAAGGTGTGGTGCAGGACATCGATATCCATCAGCATGGTTACCCCACCGAGGTGAACAAGGGCGATTTGCTCGGATGGTTCAACATGGGCTCGACCGTCATCATCTTGCTGCCGCCGGACTCCTGCGAGTTTTCGATCGAACCTGGCCCGGGTGAAGAAGTCAGGATGGGCCAGGTTATCGGCCGAATGGCCCCGGAATCGTCGTGAATGACGAGTCCTGGCGGCCGCTGGCCGGCCCCGCTGTCGCGACAAGCAGGGCCGGGCTGCTAAGACGTGCCCGGGAATTCTTCGACGCGCGAGGCATCCTGGAAGTTGATACGCCGGCTTTGTCGAAAATTCCGGTAACGGATCCGCATGTCGAAAGTCTGTCCGCCAGCTCCGCGATGGAACCGGAACTTTTCCTGCACACGTCGCCGGAACATAAGATGAAACGGCTACTTGCGGCAGGTTTTGGCGACATTTATCAGATCTGCAAAGTCTTTCGGGACGGTGAGCGCGGACGACATCATTTGCCGGAATTTACCCTGGTGGAGTGGTACCGCCTGAAATTCAGCTTATCTGAGATCATGCGCGATACGATCGAGTTCGTTTCGGCACTCCTTGCCCGATCGGGCCTGGCATCCTCGGCGGAATTCATCAGTTACGAAGATGCATTTCAAAAGACGCTAAACCTTAGTCCGCGGACGCTGGACATAGCGCAACTGGCCAGTTCCATCAGCGTGGATGAGCAACTGAAGCGTGCAATCGGCGACGACCCGGATGCCTGGCTTGATCTTGTTTTGGCGGACAAGATCGTCCCGGAATTCGCAAAAGACAGACTGACGGTAATATTTCATTACCCGGCCAGCCAGGCCGCGCTCGCACGCATTTGTCCTGACGATGCAATGGTGGCCGATCGCTTTGAGGTATTTTACGGCAGTCTCGAGCTTGCAAACGGATTCGTCGAACTGACGGATGCAGACGAACAGTTGACGCGCTTCGAACGGGACCGACTGGCGCGTCGCAGGAATGCAGCGGCAGTCCATCCAATCGACCAGGAACTCATAAACGCGCTGCGCGCGGGTTTGCCGCCATGCGCCGGTGTCGCAGTCGGTATTGACCGGCTGTTGATGTTGCATGAAGATCAAAGCGACATCGGTGCCGTAACGAATTTCACTATTTGAGTAACATGCCCGTCGATTACCAGTCATTGAATGATCAACTTGCTGCGCTGCTTGCCGGTGAAAAAGACGCGCTCGCAAATTCCGCCAATTTCGTTGGTCTGTTGTATGCCGGCATACCCGACATCAACTGGCTCGGCATCTACGTGCTCCGCGGCAAGGAACTTGTATTGGGCCCTTTCCAGGGGCTACCGGCATGCGTGCGAATTCCAGTCGGTCAGGGTACATGCGGCACGGCCGCCGAAAAGAGAGAGACGCTACGCATTGACGACGTTAATGCATTCGCCGGGCATATTGTTTGCGATCCGGAATCAAGATCCGAAGTTGTTGTGCCGCTCTCAATGCACGGCGAACTGATCGGCGTGCTGGATATTGACAGCCCGCAACCGTCACGCTTCAGCGAAGCGGATCAGTCAGGCGTGGAACTACTCTGTGAAACTTTCCTGGAGAGCCTGCTCCTGGACCCTGGCGAGTTTATTTGACCCAGTCTATTTGACCCGGGAAACATATTCCCCGCTGCGGGTATCGACTCTTATTACTTCGCCCTGTTCAACGAATAATGGCACTTTGACTACTGCCCCTGTCGAAAGTGACGCCGGTTTGACGCCGCCGCTTGCGGTATCTCCGCGAACGCCGGGATCCGTTTCAATGATCTCGAGTTCGACGAAATTGGGCGGTGCAACCTGGATCGGCGTGTTGTTCCACAGAGTAATCTGGCAGACGTCCTGCTCTTTCAGCCACTGCTTCGCTTCGCCGACAGCTTTTTCGTCTGCCGCAAACTGTTCAAACGTATCTTCGAGCATAAAATGCCAGAACTCGGCATCCGCATATAAATACTGCATATCCGTTTCCAGGACATCTGCGGCTTCGACGCTGTCGCCGGACTTGAATGTTTTGTCAAGAGTTTTCCCCGTCTTCAGGTTTTTGATCTTGACGCGATTGAATGCCTGACCCTTGCCGGGTTTTACGAATTCGTTTTCAACGATCACGCAAGGATCGCCGTCGATCATGATTCGAAGACCCGAGCGAAATTCATTAGTACTGTAACTGGACATTTCGTTTCCATTGACCGGCGCTGCCGCCGGGCATAATTGATCCATAATTTTTGCGGTAGCCGAACTGTACCGGCAACCTGTTGACATAATCCAGCCTGCTACGGCAATGTTACGCGTCAGGGGCGTACACGATAAGCATTCGAAAACAAATAGCAATACCGGTCGGTACAGGCGCGAATTCCCGATGTTGGCCATTGATTCCGTGCTGAGACTGTTGATTACTTGATTCCCGTCACGGTTTTGATACAGCGTCAGGGATTAGTGTGACGGTGTTGTATAGACTTCCCTGATCTATTGAGAACCCCGGAAATACAGGGCCCGTGCCAATTCCAAGGAATGAGATTTGAACGAGCGACAGAGCATAGCGATCGCCGTTCTGACCGAGATTCAGGACGATGTCGAGCTCGTGAACGGCGCGCTTCGGGATGCCGGACACGCCGCACATTGCCATTGGGTCGAAAGCCCGGCCAGCTTCGATGAAGCCCTGGAACAACAGCAATTCGAACTCGTCATCGTGAATGACGATCGCTATCCGGAAGAGATTCGCCAGGTCATCAAACAGAAAGACAGGTACATTCCCGAAGTACCATTACTGGCTCTCAAGACCACAGTCGATGAAGACACTATTCTGAAGGCGATGAATGATGGCGCCTGCGATCTCGTGTCGATCGACAACAAGGCACGACTGCAGGCTGTGGTCGGCCGGGAACTGCGCGCGTATCGCGTCGAACGGGCACTCGATTCAACAATGAATTCCGCATTCGAGTATCGGCGGCAACTGAACGATTACATGGAGAACTCGCCCAGTGCAATCGCCTACATCGAGGAAGGGATCATTATTGAGGTAAACAAATCCTGGGTCGAGCTGTTCCAGGCCAAGGAAAAAGCGGATGTCATTGGGCTGCCATTGATGGACAGTTTCCTCGGCGAAAGCCAGGCGGCGATCAAAGGCGCTATCATTGCCACGACCCAAGGGAAATGGCAGGCAGGCGAAAAACTGGTCGTGAAATCCACTGGCGGTGAAGGAGATGCGGCAACACTGGAGCTCGACTTTCGCCTCACAGATTTCGACGACGGGCCCTATGTACAGATCCTCATCGCGCCCCGAAAAGTTGTCGTTGAAGAGCCTACAATGCTGGTGCACGAGGCTCTCAAACGTGATCCGACAACACTGTTTTTTCATCGCGCCCAGTTCCTGGAGCGCATGACGAAACGCCTCAAGCGCAAACCAAAATCCGGCTTACACGCACTCGTATTCATCAAGCCCGACGATTTTTCAAAGGTGCGCAGTGACGTTGGTATTCTCGATACCGAGGAAATTCTGGCGCAATTTGCAGAAGAAATTCGCACACGCATGCATCCGCGGGACGTCGCTGGCCGCTTCGAGGGCACTGGCATTATGACGCTGCTCGAACGAGGCAACATACGAGACGCGGAAGTATGGGGACAGCAACTCGTCGACCACATCGGCCAGCACAGCTTCAAGGTTGGCAACCAGAAAATCGAGCTGACTTGCTCCATCGGTGTAGTCGGAGTCAGTGGCGTCTATGCAAATCTCGAGGAACTGGTTGGCGCGTGTGTGGATGCACACGGCCGTGCGAAGTCCCAGGGTGGCAATTCCGTTTATCTTCGCGAAGCTCGTGATGAAAGCACACGCCTTAAGAAATACGATGCAATCTGGGTCAGGCACATCAAGGCTGCCCTCATGGACAACCGCTTCCGGCTCGCGCAATTGCCGATTGCCGGACTGCGAAGTGACGCGCACAAAATGTACGACATGCTCGTGCGGATGATTGATGAGCAAGGCACCGCCGTCCTGCCATCAGAATTCCTGCCAGCGGCCGAACGCAATAATCTGATGAAGACGATCGACCGCTGGATGGTTACCGCATCAATCGAATTTTGCACCAGGCACAAAGCGGAGAAAGTCTTTGTCAAACTGTCGCACCACTCGATGGTGGACTCGTCGCTTGTCGATTGGATGCAATCGGAATTCGAAAAACGCAAATTGAATCCATCACACCTGTGTATTCAAATCCCGGAACAGGAAGCGGCCAAGTACATCAAGGACACCAAAAAGACCGTGGATGCGTTTAAGAAGGTTGGTATCGAATTTGCGCTCGAGCACTATGGCATTGATAAGAATCGTTTCCAGATCCTCGATATTCTCGAACCCAATTACATCAAGATCGACGGCGAACTCATGCATTCGCTGACGACAGATATGGAATTGCAGGAGAGCGTACGGAAGGTAGCCGCGGCGGCCCAGCAGCGCAGTATCGAAACTATCGCTGAGCGCGTTGAAAATGCCAACGAAATGGCGGTGCTGTTTCAGCTCGGCGTACACTTTATGCAGGGCCATTACGTCAACGAACCCGAAGTCGTCCTGCAGGAATCCACCAAAGTCGTCCATACGACGCTCGAGGCTATAGGCAACAAGTAGATTGTTCTTGCGCAGATCCCGAAAAACGTCTTTTTTGTGGCCAAAATTACGTTAAGTGAATCAAAGACGAACGTGTGACACATATCACATATTTGGGCCTGAAAGCGGCTCCTGGAGCAGCAATTTACAAAACATGGGAAAGGCACGTTTACAGCCATTTCAGGGCCACATAGTCTGAACTTCGCCCGCCGTACACGTTTGATTTGGGGCGAAAACCGAGCGTAGGAATCACGCAATCTGGAATACCGGGGTATCGGCCTGTGAAAGTACCAAATAAACGCAAACACAAGAACGGAAAATTGAGTACTGCGAAGCGCAAGACAAACATGCAGATTTTGCCTGCACTGGTCGCTGTTGGCGGCGCCTGCGGGCTTGTCGTCGCGCCGGCGTCGGCGCTTGAACTTGGCCAAATCAGGGTCGATTCGGCTCTGGGTCAGCCGTTGCGTGCGAGCATCGCCTACGCCCTGAATCCAAACGAGCAAATGTATGATTACTGCATTTTCCTGAAGCCCGGCATCAGCGCGAATGGTATCCCGATCGTCAGCAACATCCGCGTCACGGTTACAGATAGCGTGATTGTCCTGAACGGTCGTACGCCAGTACGCGAACCACTCCTGGCAATGCAGCTGTCGGTCAATTGTCCGTACACGGCAAACCTTGCGCGTGATTACACGTTGATGATCGATCCCGCAGTGCCCGGGGAAAGCGAAGCCGTGGCACTCAGTACGGATGCGGCACCGCTGCTCCCTGTGGAGGCCTCAACGGTAACCGCAGCCGATATCGTCAATGTGCGAAAACCGACACCGACTGTTCCGGCCGGCGCGCGTCCGCAGAACGACAACCCGATCGACGCGAGCAGCCGCTACCTGGTACAACCGGGCGATTCGCTGTCGCAGATAGCATCGCGGATCGAGCATCGATCCATTGCACTCTGGCCGGCGGTTGACGCAATTTTTGCAGCCAATCCCGGGGCATTCCTGAACAACGACCGGGATCTTCTGAAAGCCGGAAGCTGGCTGCTTATTCCCGACTTGACGGGCACAGCCGCAGTTGCCACTGCAAACGCCGGCAACGCGGTTCAGCAAAATACAGTTGCTTCAGACGCCGCATCATCCGCTGCCTACTCCGGCGTTGCAGTTCCGGATACTTCAGCTGCACCTGTGCCCGAGGCGGCGGCAGCAACGGTTGAAGAGGCTGCCGAACCGACGGCAGCAACGGTTGCGGAAGCCGCCATACCTGAGATGCGACCGGGCGATATCATTGTCGGTACGGATTCGCCGTTCGTTATACCGGTCGGCGCCGACGAAGTAGTCGACATTCCGGACATTTCCATCGAGACACCGCGGATTGCTCAGCCAGCCCCTGCCATTGTCAGCAGGGGAACAGGCGACGGTGGTATCAGCGGTGCATGGTCATGGCTGCTGTGGCTTGGCGGCACCGGCCTGGCGCTGATGCTTGGTCTGTTGGTGTTCGGCCGGCAACTCCGTGAGCGATTCGGATCAGTTGCAGTCGGCACGCCGGCAGTCCCATCCCGACGCCGGGGCGATGAGCCTGCCCCGCGGCCGGCCGTATCGGACATCGATTATAACTTTGATGACGACACCCTTAATTCCCGGACAATCGTTCTCGATGCCGATCTCGAAGCCGGCACCGGCCTGCAGGACGCGGCCGAAATGGACGTCGCGCAGGACTACGGATTCTCGGCTACCGGTGACAACGACTACCAGGTTGATTTGGAAATTACCGAGCAGGCCTCCATGGAAGAGGATCTGCTGCCAACTGACATCATTCCGCCGAGTGAGAGAAAGAGAGAGACGATTCTCGAAAAGGAGATTCTGCCGAGCGACGACGACGTTGCCGAAGTTGACGCTGACGAAGACTACGACATGTCGATGATCGTAGATGCCACCAGCGTTGTTCTCGACGAAAACACTTCGACCACGAGAGATTTGCAGGCCGTACTGGTTGCTGCGGACGACGACCCGGATAGCGACGACACAGAACAAACGCTGAGCCAGGAAGGTGACTACGACATTCTCGAACAGGATTACGAAGACGAGCTGACTGCGACTCAAGCCCTCAACAAAGAGATCGAAGAAGCTGCCCGGGCACTGGCAGAACGCATGGACGATGTTGATGTAAGCAGCGACACGGCTGAGATGCCGGGCGCACTGGATGCGGAGAATACGGCCGAACTGGCGGCGAACCTGCCGGAATCAGGCAGCGCGGAGAATGAGGATTTTGACGATATCGGCGTAATGTTGGATCTGACCGAAGAAATGCCATCGGCAGAAAGCGACACCGTGATCAAAATAGAGTCCGGGCGCAGCGCTGCCAGGAAATCGAAAGCATCCTGAATTGGCGGGCTGCTAGTCCGGTTCCGGCAATTCGGCTGCAAGGCTGACAACGGATCTCCATCCCTTCGGCAGCATGCTGCCGCGTAACGCACGCTCGGCGTAGTAATCATCCAGGTCGTCCCACCTTATCGTCATCACGCGCGTTGCGGTATGCACCCGGAGATTACCGCCTTCCGCAATGACCGCCATCGCGACCAGCTGTTCTTCACCAGCCTTGTACTTTTTCGTCGGGATATTGATGAGCTTGTTGCCTTTGCCCCTGGCCAGCTCCGGCAGTTCTTCCATCTCGAAGCACAATAGCCGTCCAATCGACGACACTGCCGCTATCAGGCACTCAGTATCCAGGGGTACCGGCGACGGCACAACTGCCCTGCCGCCGGGCGGCACCCGCAGCACAGCTTTGCCGGCCTTGTTCCGCGTTACGAGGTCTTCGAGTGTAGCGATGAATCCGTAGCCGGCATCGCTCGCCAGCAGCCATTGATTGGCAAGTTCGCCAATCATGGTGCCGCAGAATTCGGCGCCGTCAGGCGGCTTGAACTTGCCGGAAAGCGGTTCGCCCTGGCCGCGGGCAGAAGGCAGCGATTGCGCAATGACGCTGTACACGCGACCGGTACTATCGATGAACATCGCGAGCTGATTGCTGCGCCCGTAGGCGGCCGCGAGAAAGCCGTCGCCCGACTTGTAGTTCAGCGCAAGAGGATCGATATCATGGCCTTTTGCCGCCCGGGCCCAGCCACGTTGCGATAGCACGACCGTAACCGGTTCGCTGGCGACAAGTTGCGTCTCGTCCATCGCCTGTGCCGCTTCCCGCTCGACGATCAGGGTGCGCCGGTCGTCGCCGTAGTCTTCCGCGTCGGCCAGTATCTCGTTTTTCATTAAGGTCTTCAGCCGTGACGCACTTTTCAGCGTCTGCTCGAGACCCTTTCGTTCTTCGTTGAGCTCTTGCTGCTCGCCCTTGATCTTCACTTCTTCAAGTTTGGCAAGATTCCGCAAGCGAAGATTCAGGATCGCCTCGGCCTGAATGTCGGACAGCCTGAATTTCTTCATCAGGGCCGGCTTGGGCTTGTCTTCCTTGCGAATGAGCCTGATGACTTCGTCGATATTCAGATACGCGATCAACAGACCATCGAGAATGTGCAGCCGGTCTGAAACAATCTGCAGGCGATGCTGCAGGCGGCGCTTGACCGTGTCACGCCGGAACTTGAGCCATTCCGACAGGATGCCGATCAGGTTGAATGCCTTCGGCCGCCCGTCCAGCGCGACGATGTTCATGTTGACGCGCACCGTTCGCTCGAGGGACGTCGTCGAGAACAGGTGCGACATGAGTTCGTCAACGTCGACTTTGTTCGACTTCGGCGTAATGACCAGGCGGATCGGCTCTTCATGATCCGACTCGTCGCGCAGGTCCTCCACCAGCGGCAGCTTCTTGTTGCGCATCTGCGTCGCGATCTGCTCCAGTACCTTGCCGCCGGATATCTGGTAGGGCAAGGTGTTAATCACGATGTCGCCGTTTTCCTGCCTGTAGGTGGCTCGCAGGCGCAACGTTCCGTTGCCGGTCACGTAAATCTGCTTGATATCGGCCCGTGGCGACACCAGCTCACCGCCGGTCGCAAAATCCGGACCCTTGATGTGCTTCATGATGTCAGCGATGGTCGCCTTCGGTCTATCGATCAAATGGACGAGTGCGCTGGCCACTTCACGCAGATTGTGTGGCGGCACATCGGTGGACAGACCGACCGCAATGCCGGTCGTACCGTTCAGCAGTATATTGGGAAGCCGCGCCGGCAATACAACCGGCTCTTCGAGCGTGCCATCGAAATTCGGCGCCCAGTCGACCGTACCCTGCCCGAGCTCCGACAACAGCGATCTTGCGTAGGGCTTCAACCGGGACTCGGTATAGCGCATCGCGGCAAAGGACTTGGGATCATCGGTTGACCCCCAGTTACCCTGCCCGTCGATAATCGAATAACGATAGGAAAAGTCCTGCGCCATCAGCACCATGGCTTCGTAGCAGGCCGAGTCACCGTGCGGGTGGAATTTGCCGATGACATCGCCGACGGTGCGCGCCGATTTCTTGGGTTTCTGCCCCGCTGACAAGCCCAGCTCGCTCATCGCGTAAATGATGCGACGCTGTACCGGCTTCAGACCATCGCCGATTTGTGGCAAGGCCCGATCGAGAATGACGTACATCGAATAATCGAGATAAGCCTTCTCTGTAAATTCCTTTAACGCAAGCCGCTCTACGCCTTCCAGGTTCAGCTGATTTTGCATTAG
>SMUX01212172.1_pt1 | contig 14752 bp, 11 predicted proteins | sample 2456431 | NCBI WGS metagenome assembly SMUX01 (sample SAMN11095930, study PRJNA526329) | marine sediment metagenome | biome: Marine sediment; feature: Surficial sediment; material: Deep marine sediment; isolation source: Hadal surficial sediment | place: Pacific Ocean | collected 2014-11 | depth... | reverse complement strand
TTATTCTGGATCTGCGCTACAACGGTGGCGGACTGGTCAGCACGGCCGAACTGCTTGGTGATTACCTGGGTGGATTTGTCGCGGAGGGTTTGGTCTTCTCAAGTACGGAATTCAATGCTGATCGTGCCGGTAACAACAACAGCATGAAGCTGTTCAATGAGATAATGAACCGCTCTCCGAACTCGTTGCAGTTGGTTGTGATTGCCACCCAGGGTACAGCATCGGCGAGTGAGCTCGTAATAAACGGCCTCATTCCGCATGTCGATGTTGCCATAGTCGGTGATCGAACCTTCGGCAAACCGGTCGGGCAGATCGGCCTTGAATTCTGCGACAAGATATTGCGACCCACATCATTCAAGCTATCCAATGCGGATGGTAATGGCGACTATTTCGACGGGCTTCCGGTCACGGTCGGTTGTGCGACTCCGGACGACTTGAGTATTGCGATCGGTGTTGATACGGATCCCAACATGGTGGCCGCGATGGGATATCTGGGAACGGGCGCCTGCCCGGTGACAGCGATACCGGGGACCCAGTTCAAAGCGACGGCCGAAACTGAGCGTGCTGAGCCCGAGCGCGATCAGCCGCCGCAGCGCGAATTCCTGGATGCTTTCTAGCTACCACCCGATGGATCGGCCACCGTCTACGGCAATTATCTGTCCCGTGACGTAGGCTGCATCCCGCACCAGGTAGAGCACACAGCCGGCGATGTCCTCCGGATCGCCGGCGCGCTTGAGCGGGACCTGCTTCAATATGGCTTTCTGCGCAGTCTCGGTCATGCCATCTTCGGGCCAAAGAATGGCGCCGGGCGACACCCCATTAACCCGGACATCGGGTGCCAGGTCTTTTGCGAGTGAACGCGTCAGCATCGCGAGACCTGCTTTCGCCGCACCGTACACAACGTGATTTCGCAACGGCCGTTGCGAGTGGATGTCGACGATATTGACAATTGTTCCCTTGCTGCTGCGCAAGTGATCAGCTGCTGCCTGTGACAAAAACAGCGGCACCTTCAGATTGCTGCCGATGAGTTCTTCCCATTGCTCTTCAGTAACACTGCCGATGGGTGTCGCGTAAAAACTTGAGGCGTTATTGACAAGACCGTCAAGTTGACCGCCCCATGCAACCACCGCGTCGATCAATGCGGGTAATTTCTCGATCTGCAACAGATCGGCCTGGAACGTGGTCGCCGAGTCCGCCCGGAGTCGGTTGAGTTCATCCGCAAGTCGTTCGGCTTCGTCGGCGGACTCGCGGTGGTGAATCGCAACACGCGCGCCGCTCTCATGCAGGCGTGTCACAATAGTTGCGCCAATTCGTCGGGCAGCGCCGGTGACAAGAATAACTTTGTCGGTGATTGTCTGTGCTGGCATGGAATCATTCATAAAGACTTTATCGCGTACATGCAATACGAACAGCCAACCTCATTGCCGCAGCCGGACCAACTGAGCGCACAGCACAGTGCCCTGGTCGGTGATCATATTCGGCAGCGGATCGACGCGGCGAACGGTCAAATCAGTTTTGCCGAATTCATGCACGAAGCCCTGTATGCACCCGGACTGGGTTACTACAACGCGGGGTCAATCAAGTTTGGCGCCGGCGGTGATTTCGTCACTGCGCCTGAAGTATCGCCGCTATTCGGGCGCGTGGTGGCGCGGCAGTGCGCCGAAGTATTGCACGATATTGAAAACGGCGAAGTACTAGAGTTCGGTGCGGGCAGCGGCAGGCTCGCAGTGGATATGTTAAAGGCATTCGAGCATTTGAATGCGTTGCCGGCCACCTACAACATCCTGGAAGTGTCGCCCGATTTGAAGGACAGACAGCTGCAGCGCTTGCGAAGTGAGGTGCCGCATCTTATCGATCGGGTTCGATGGCTGTCAGGCCTGCCGGACGATTTCGAGGGCGTCATGGTTGCTAACGAAGTGCTCGATGCCCTGCCGGCCGAGCGATTTGTGCGGCGTGAATCCGCCGTATTTCAGTCATGTGTTTCAATCGATGCCGGGCAATTTACGTGGTCGGAGCGCCCGGCGACCGATCGATTGACAGCGGCGATAATCGATATCGAGTCAGCCTTGGGAACAGCGCTGCAGGATGGTTACACATCGGAGATATCGCTGGCCGCGCCTGCCTGGATCGGCGATATGGCCCGGAGTTTGCGTCATGGCGTCGTATTTCTGTTCGACTATGGCGTGTCACAACGTGAATATTATGCCGTGGATCGAGCAGAAGGTTGGTTGCGCTGTCACTTTCGTCATCACTCTCATAACAATCCGTTAATCTATCCCGGGATTCAGGACATAAGCGCCTGGGTCGACTTTTCGGCGATAGCCGGCGCAGCGGTGGCTAGCGGCCTGGACATCCATGGCTATCAGACGCAATCTCAATTCCTGATGGGCGGCGGCATTGATATCGAAATGCAAGGAATTACTGCGCTACCGCTAGCGCAGCAGATCGAATTGTCCGGCCAGGTCAAAACACTTACTCTTCCCGGTGAAATGGGTGAAAACTTCAAGTGCATGGCATTGGGACGTGGCGAAGTGAATACGCCAACTGCATTTCATTTTGTTGACAGGACGCGAACTCTTTGACGTTACTACAGACTGTTATTCTCGCCATCGTTCAGGGATTGACCGAGTTCCTGCCCATATCGAGTTCGGGGCATCTGATTCTCGTGCCCTATCTTTTCGACTGGGCGGATCAAGGGCTGGCATTCGATGTTGCAGTGCATTTCGGTTCGCTCGTCGCAGTCTGTATTTTCTTTCGCAAGGACTTAGCCTCACTGCTTGCTGGCGGTGTGCAAGCACTTGGCGGCAATGTCAAAACGCCGGAGTCACGTTTTGCATTAGCGATCGCGCTCGGAACCGTTCCGGCGGCGCTGGCCGGCCTGTTTCTATCGTCATTGATAGCGGACAAACTTCGAGATCCGGCAGTGATCGTCTACACGTTGTCGGGCTATGGCATTCTGATGGCGATTGCGGACCGTTATGGAAGTCGGGAAAGAAATATGGCTAGCGTTGGGTTCACCGACGCACTGATAATCGGCCTTGCCCAGGCCCTGGCACTCGTGCCCGGCACATCGCGTTCGGGTGTCACGATCACGGCAGCTCGAATTCTCGGATTCGAACGCCTGGATGCGGCTCGATTTTCATTCTTATTGTCGGCGCCTGTGATCTTGCTTGCCGCCGCTTACAAATTTGTCGAGTTGCTGACGAATGGTGCGGCCGTCGCCTGGGCGCAGCTCGGTTTGGGTGCGTTAGTTGCCTGTATCGTCGCCTACCTTAGTATAGAATTCTTCATGCGCTTTGTTTCCCGTATCGGCTTAGCGCCCTTCGCGATCTACCGCGTGGTATTGGCAGCTGTCATTTTGTATGTACTGGTCTAGGACATCGTTATTGCTGCTCTTCGCAAGCCCTGCCTGGGCTGCCGGGGGATACATTGTTGGTGCCGGTGTTGAGGCTGACTCCGACGATGCGAATGCGCTAACAATCGCTGCTGAATTCGGACTGGCAGAGAACACCTGGATCACAACGGCGTTGGCGAAAAACCAGGTGGATCTGCCGCGCGGCATCAGCATAGACACGCTGTACGCAGATATCGGCATCGATCATTGGTTTGACCCGCTCGGCGTGCGTGTCGGTGTCGCCTATTGGGGTGACAACGAGATTCTTGACTCTGTCGATTTGCGCGGTTCTTTGTACTGGCGCAATGACAAGGTGAGCGTGTCCGGAAATTTCGAGTACCGGGACTTCTCGTTCGATATTTTCCGGGACGACCTGCAACCGGGCCAGGACGTGCGTTTTCATGCGAAGGGCGCCGGATTGTCAGTCCGGTTCGAGCTGAATGATGCAGTCGACTTGCGTCTGTCGGGAATCGATTACACGTATAACGTAGATCTGAGTCGCGCCGCCAATGCACCGATTCGCGATTTCCTGTCAGTTTCAAGGTTGAGTCTGATCAACAGCCTGATCGATTATCGAGTCAGGATCGGTTTAGGAATCGATGTGGGCGAGCAGCGGTGGAGCCTTGACTACGCCACATGGAAAGGCGAGGTCGATGGAAGCAAGACTGATTCGACCACGCTGCGATTCCTGACCCCGATGGGCAAGAAAAGTGACATTGAGTTCGGACTCGGTGTTGACGACTCCGACACCTATGGTTCCGTCACATTGTTCTCATTATTTGTTTATTTCTACGGCTGAATCGAATTCTTAAATTGCCGCACGGCCAGCTCGCGGGCCTTATTGATCGCGGCCGAAATTTTCGAGACGTCGTGCAACTTCGCGATGGCGCCGGAGTCGACATCAGACGCTGCCGCGAACGCGCCCCGCATGAAGTCTGCCTGTGGATAGAGTTGGTTCTCTAGACCGGCACGGCCGCGAGCATCGGCCTCGCAAGCAAGCAGGAACTGTTCAAAACGGCCCGGCCGCCGGAAAGCATCAGTTTTCTCCAGAACTCTTACAATCGTCTTGTCGCGTAACTCGTTGGCGCGATGGCAGTGCGTATGAAATTCGGCAACAAGCAAGGCAAGATCTCTGCATGCCCGGGGTACTGGCAGTCGTTCGGCAACCCGGCGAATCAGTTTGCAACTGCGAATCTCATGTCCGGGATGGCTCGGTAGCTTGTTTTTCGGTGTCGTTCCTTTGCCAAGGTCATGCACCAGGGCGGCGAAGCGCACTTCCAGGTCATCGCTTAGTTTCTCAGCCTGCTCCAGCACCATCATAGTGTGCACGCCCGTATCGATCTCGGGGTGCCATTTCTCGGGTTGTGGCACACCAAAGAGTGCTTCGATTTCAGGAAAGAGTCTTCCAAGTGCTCCGCATTCGCGTAGCACCTCGAAAAAAATGCGCGAGTTTTTTCCGCTTAAAGCTTCTTTTGTTTCTTTCCAAATACGGTCAGGCACGATCGTGTCGATTTCGCCGTCGTCGACCATCGCTCGCATCAGACTCATCGTGTCTTCTGCGATGGAAAACCCAAGATGAGAAAATCGAGCGGCGAATTTCGCGACGCGCAGTATCCGAACAGGATCTTCCGCAAACGCGCCGGAGACATGGCGAAGGATGCGATTCTCAATGTCTCGCTGGCCACCATGCGGGTCGATACAAATTCCGTCGCCATCCTTCGCGATAGCATTTATCGTCAGATCACGGCGCAACAGGTCTTCTTCGATCGTGACGTCAGAAGAAAAATCGAAGGCAAAACCATGATATCCGGGCGCTGTTTTTCGTTCCGTACGGGCAAGTGCGTATGCCTCACCGGTATCCGGGTGCAAAAAGACCGGAAAATCCTTGCCGACCTGCTGGTAGCCGTCGGCCAGCATTTCCTCGGGTGTCGAACCTACGACGCACCAGTCCCGTTCGTTGAACCGGACACCAAGCTGCTCATCACGAACAGCACCACCGACGAGATAGACCTGCATGGCACAATAGTAACCGACATTAGCAGTTGACGTTTTAGCCACCGAGCCAGCACAGTTAGTGCATGACAAGAGTTCTCGTATTACTGTTCCTCTGTATGCTGCTGACGGGCTGCTACTACCTGCAGGCAGCGTCAGGCCAGTGGGAAGTTATCCGTAAGCGAGAGCCCGTGGACGAAGTTATCGAAGACCCGGATACGCCACCGGAACTGGCCGCCAGGTTGCGTATGCTGAGCGAGGCGCGGGACTTCTCTGTCGAAGTACTTAAGCTGCCGGACAATCTGAGCTATCGCACGTACGCGGAACTTCCGCGTGACTACGTTGTATGGAATGTGTTCGCCGCTCCGGAATTTTCACTGACGCCAAAGCAATGGTGCTTCCCCATCGCAGGTTGTGTGAGTTATCGCGGTTATTTTTCCAAGAATGATGCAGTAAAGGAGTCGCAACGTCTCTCCGAAAATGGATTTGATGTCGCCGTTGCCGGTGTTGCCGCTTACTCTACGCTTGGCAGATTTAACGACCCGATATTGAGCACAATGATGCACTGGGATGACGTCGACCTCGTTGCCTTGCTGTTCCATGAGCTGGCGCATCAGGTGATTTACGTGAAGGATGATTCCGCCTTCAATGAATCATTTGCGACGGCCGTGGAAGAAATTGGCGTCAAGCGCTGGCTCGAATCACGGGACCAAGGTGGCGCAATGAGAAATTTTCAATCTGCCCGGGAGCTACAACAGCGCTTGAATGCGTTGGTTGAGTTGGCGCGTCATTCGTTGCGTGAGGTATACGAGTCAGACATTGACGATGCTGACAAACGCGTGCTTAAACGCAGGCACTTTGAGGCGTTGAGCGACGAGATTGGTGCGGAACTGGAACGCTCAGGGAGTGATTCTTCGGCTTGGCTCAGCGGTGAGCTGAACAATGCGCGACTCATTTCGACGACGCTATACGAAGGCCGGTTGCCGTCGTTCAGAGCGATGTACGTGAAATGCGAGCAGCGGATTGAGTGTTTTTACGAGTTGGCCAGGAATCTTGCCTCGCTTGATCGTGAAGAGCGCGATGCAGCGCTATCGTTGGGCAATGCGTTGCATCTCGCGCGATGATCGAACCAACATCAACTCATCCGACAGCCGCCGAATTTTACCGGTCATGCGCCAGTGAAAAATCGTCTGCGCAGTCAGCACGCGCTTGACGTATTGGCGAGTTTCATTGAACGGGATATTTTCTATCCAGATACGGGCGTCGATCGAACTGTCTTTTGGCAGCCAGCGGTCTACCCGGTGCGGGCCCGCATTGTAGGCTGCCGTCGCGAGAACCCGGTTGCCGCCATAGCGTTCGGCCATTTGTCCAAGGTAGCTTGTACCCAGGCGAATGTTGCTGTTCGGGTCGACCAAAGTAGCCAGTCCGGAGTAAGGCAGCTTGATTTCCTTCGCGACATCGCGCCCGGTTGCAGGCATCAGCTGCATGAGTCCGATCGCACCCGCGCTCGATCTCGCGTCACGCATAAACAGACTTTCGCTACGAGCAATACCGTATGCCCAGGTCGATGCAATGTTGGCCTGCGTTGAATATTCTTCGAACGTCGTCTGGTAGGGCAGCGGGTAACGAATCGACAGATCGTCGTACTCACCGAGGCTTGCGGCGACGGTTATTGCCCTGGAGTGCCAGCCCCAGCGGTGCGCGAGGATAGCGGCCTGAATCTTGTCGTCGTTGGACAAGTATCGAACGACAGCATCCCATTCGGAACGGCCACGGCCATCCTGCCCGACATAGAATAATTCCCGGGCACGTATAATTTCAGGGCGAGCTTCAAGAGTCTTGAGCCTGATCTCATCGACCAGCAGGCTGGAGTCATCCAGCGCATAGTCTTGATCGAGTTCATCCGCGGCGAGAAAACCGTAATAACTGCGTTCAAGACTTAACGCTTTAAATTTGGCCTTCGCGGCCAGCAATTGCCCCGAACGGTTCAAAGCGACAGCTTGCCAGTACCGCCATTCTTCGGTCTTCTGCTCGGCGTCTGTCATCATAGCAATGTCGGCGAGCAGGTTTATCCAGTGACCGCCACGCAGGCTGGTGCGTGCGCGCCAGCGCAGTACCTCATCGCTTTGCGCGGCTGGCGCCAGTCTGGTCAGCAAGTTATACGCGCCGCGCAGATTATCTCGCGCCGTCCAGAGGGCAATGTGTTGCGCGGTCAGAAGTTTTTGGGCTTCAGAGAATTTGTGTTTCTTGACAACGCGCCCCCACAGTTTGCGCGCTATCTTGGGGTCGCGGTAAGTCAATTGCTCAGTCGCATAGACGAGTTGTTCTCGTAAGACCCGGTTACCTGACCTGCGTCTGCTGGCTTTCAGAAAGTCGCTAGGGTTCGCCTGCGCCATCCGCCATTGCGTCGCGGCGTCCACATGCTGCTGGTCGATTTTCTTCGCGAGCCATTGCGCTAATGTGAAATTTCGTTTTTCAACAGCGCGCGCGTAACGCTTCTGATACTCGACGATGCCGAGCAGATTGCGATCGTCAAGATACTCGAATACCGAATCGCACTCACTGACCTGGCTGTCGCCAACCATCCACAGGTCGATAGCACGAATATCGACATGCTGAATACGGCCGGCTTTGATCTCGGCCTGTAACGCCAGGCAATCGAGCTTGGCGATGTCCTGTCCTTGGTAAAACTGTTGGTAAATGCGTAGATAACCCGCCAAGTCGCCATTGCGAACCAAGTTGAGTGCGGCCTGATATCGAAGTTCGCGGGCAGGGCGCAAGGCGCCGTATTGCTTCGTAAAGGACTCAATTTCGGTGGACGGAACCGTTTCGATGTTTGCGCGTAACCAGGTCGCGCGCAGGTCGGGCCAGAGGACGTAGTTCTCCAGAAGCTGTCGATCCGGAGCGGAGAGGTCGTCGATTTCGCTCCAGCTGCCGCGTTCTACAGATGCGTGAACGGTCCGAAACAACTCACGCTGCTGCTCAATCTGAGTTGTATGTGTCTGCCCAATTACTGCCGGAGCCGAAACAACCGAGAGGAAAAGCATTCCGACGGTTCTGGAAGCACGGTTGGCGGCGATCAATCGGGTCATGGGCCAGGCGCGAGTACCTCATGGACGAGCTGCGAGTCTAGCGAATCTGGAACATCAACGCTCTGTCGCCGCGACGAACGCTCAGGAACAATATGTCGTAGCGCGAGGCGACCTCTCTGAGGCCCTGCAGATCCTGCACCTTGATGCGGTTTACGTGCGTTATCAGGTCACCGGTGCGCAAACCTCGCTGCGCGGCCGGGCTGCCATCCTGGACTTCACCAATTTCGATTCCACCTCTGTCGGACGTCGAGGCAACGGCGAAAACCGATCCTGCGAGCCCTGGGTGAATGTCTTCGCCCAGTATCATCTGGCTTTGCGCCTGACCCAGTTCCGCCCGGGTGGATAATATTTCATTGTTGCGGATGTACGTGATCTGAATCTGCGCGCCGGAACGCAGCAACCCAATTCGATTTCTGAGTTGCGCCGCGCTGTCGACTTTCTTTTCGTTGACCTCGACAATGATGTCTCCAACCTGCAGTCCGGCATTTTCAGCAGCAGACTTGGATTGAATACGGGTGATCAATGCACCGTGTTCTGTGTCGTTGCCCAGCGCTTGTGCGGCGTCGGCATCGATCGTCTGAATATTGACTCCCAGCAGCCCGCGGCGAATCTCGCCAAAGTCGAGAATCTGCTTCATGATTGAGCTTGCTATTTCGGTGGGCACGGCGAAGCCGATGCCAACATTGCCGCCCGAGCGACTGATAATGGCCGAGTTGATGCCTATTAATTCGCCTTGCATGTTGACGAGGGCGCCACCGGAATTTCCGGGATTGATCGAGGCATCCGTCTGGATAAAGTCTTCGTAGCCGTCTCGGCTTATACCCGTACGCCCCAACGCACTGATAATGCCGGAGGTCACCGTGTGACCGAGGCCGAAGGGGTTGCCTATCGCGATCACGAAGTCACCAACGCGCACGCGCGCAGAATCACCGATGGGCATCTCGGTCAGGCCCTCGGCGTCTACTTTGATTACAGCGATGTCGAACGCCGGATCGGAGCCCACAATTTCGGCGTCGTGAACGCTACCGTCCATTAGCGATATCTGGATGGTGTCTGCGTCACCGACAACGTGGTGATTTGTCAGGATATAGCCGCGCGCCGCATCGACGATGACGCCGGATCCCGCGCTGGCGACTTCCCGCGCTCCGCCCGGAGTATCGGGCAGACCGAAGAAGCGACGAAACGCGTCGTCAGCGAATGGGTTGCGCCGGGTTATCGTATGGCTGACACGAATATTCACAACGGCGGGTGATGCCTCCTCGACCAAAGGTGCAAGACTCGTTACGGGTTCGCCTTTGACGCTTTGCGGCAAGGCGGACTGAGCAGCTGCTACATAGGCCACCGCGAGCAAGAGGGCCGTGGAGTAGAGTCGTGTTTTCGTCATTATATTGGGTCTCGATCAATGCGGACGTTCAGATTACAGCGACGCAGCTGAATTTTCCGTGAATGGACAAGATATAGTGAATTATAGGCCTTTACAAAGATGCCCAGACGCAACAATACGTCGCGCCCAGGCTAACAATACACGGATGGTTGGGTCAGGCGGCTTCTACCGTAATCCGCCGTGCCTGGATTTCGGGAAGCTTCGGGATTGCTACTTCCAGTACGCCATTGTTACTTTTTGCCGAGATTTTGTCCGGGTCCGCGGATTCCGGCAAAGTGAAACGACGCAGGAAATGACCGCTGGCGCGCTCGGTGCGCCTGACATCGGAATCCTCACCGCGTTCCGTGGCGAGTCGCACGCCTGAGACAGTCAAAACGCCAGCCTCCATTGCAACCTCAATGTCATCCGGATTCACGCCGGGCACGTCTGCGTACAGGACGAAGCGACCTTTTTCCTCAACGATGTCGACGGACGGGATCCATTGAGTAGCCGCATCAGCTGCTGTTGCGCGCCTGAGATCACGGCGCACCAGGTGAACATACGACCAAGGGTCAAAACGAACGATTTTCATGATTTTCTCCAGTCAATAGTGTGTCGATAAACGCATATCTAGGGTCTGAAAACAGTATTTCAAGTCGCCGTTCGCCGGAAAATTACGGGTTTTTGCGCACTCATCACGCTAAGATCTGGCCTCGAACTGTGCCACTATATGTAGTGGATGATAAATTTCACGAAAGTCCCATTTTTTTTCCTCTATTTTTAAAGCACTTACTCGCGAAGTTATCATAAACCATTGATTTATTAATAAAAAGACCCTAGGAAGAAAATACCCAAAACGCTTGACAGAAGTCCGTTACGGGCATAATCTTGGGTTCAATCAGACACTACATCTTGTGTCTATTCAAAGAGGAAAAGAGGCCGGTAACGGCTCTCGTCGCGCGTTTTCTGGCCGCCGGCGAGTGGGGTCCTTTTCCCTTAAAAAAGCTGGTCAAAAGATGATTTGGGGTCTCCTTAATAGGGAGTACATGGGAGTAAAAGGACCGATGAAGTCTGCTGTCAATCTGGATACGCACACAGTTACCGACATTCAATTTCAAGCAGCATCTCTCGACATTTGGGATGCCAAGTATCGACTGACAGCCAAAGACGGCTCGAAGATCGACGAGAATATCGACGACACCTATAAGCGGGTGGCCCAGGCGCTTGCTGATGTGGAGGTCGAGTCAGAGCGTGAACACTATTTCAAAGAATTTATCTGGGCGTTACGCAGCGGGGCGATTCCGGCGGGTCGCATTATTTCCAATGCGGGCGCACAAGTGCACAAACCGGCGACATCCACGATCAACTGTACGGTGTCGGGTACCGTGGGTGACTCGATGGATAACATCCTCAACAAGGTTCACGAGGCGGGACTGACGCTCAAGGCGGGGTGTGGAATCGGCTATGAGTTTTCGACCTTGCGACCGAAGGGTGCCTACGTAACTGGCGCCGGCGCCTACACTTCCGGCCCGCTGTCCTTTATGGATATCTACGACAAGATGTGTTTTACGGTCTCCTCTGCGGGCGGTCGCCGTGGTGCACAGATGGGCACTTTCAATATCGGTCACCCGGACGTTATGGAGTTTATTCGGGCCAAGCGGGAAAACGGTAGATTGCGGCAGTTCAATTTGTCGTTACTGATCACCGACGAGTTCATGCAGGCCGTCATCAACGAGGATGATTGGAAGCTGGCTTTCCCGGTGACGCCGAAGGAAATCGAAGTCGACGAACTGGATATCGACGACGAATCGCAATTCGTTTGGCGCGACTGGCCGGAGGCTGGCGATTACGCAACGGATAACGAAGGCCTGGTCGCGTGCAAGGTTTACAAAACACTACCGGCCCGCCGTGTCTGGGACATCATCATGGCGTCGACCTACGATTTCGCGGAGCCCGGCTTCGTACTGATCGACAAGGTCAACGAAATGAACAACAACTGGTTCTGCGAGAACATTCGTGCCACCAACCCGTGTGGCGAGCAACCGTTGCCGCCATACGGTTCGTGCCTGCTCGGCTCGGTGAATCTGACGCGGTTCATCAGCAGGCCGTTCACAGCGGAAGCCGCCTTTGATTGGGAGAATTTCCGCAAGGTTGTGAAGTTATTCACTCGCATGCTCGACAATGTTGTCGAGATAAACGGTCTGCCGTTACCGCAGCAACGCAAAGAGATTCAGCGCAAGCGCCGCCACGGCATGGGTTTCCTGGGCCTCGGTTCGTCGATTACTATGTTGCAGTGGAAGTACGGTGACCCGGCGGCCGTGGAGTTCACCGAAAAGGTAGCACGTCAGCTGGCGCTGGCCGGTTGGGAAGAAGGCCTTGAATTGGCGCGGGAAAAAGGGCCTGCACCGATCATGAATGAGACTTTCGAAGTCACCGTGGACATGCTTCGCAAGCGCCCGGAAATGCGTGATGATGGATATGAGGTGGGCGACAAGGTGCCAGGCCGCATCTTGCACGCCCGTTACAGCCGCTACATGCAACGCGTTGCCGCTGAGGCGCCGGAGTTGGTGAGCCAGCTTGCCGAAACAGGCGCGCGTTTCACGCACCACAGCTCCATTGCGCCGACCGGTACGATTTCGCTGTCACTCGCAAACAACGCCAGTAATGGCATCGAGCCGAGTTTTGCTCATCATTATTTCCGCAACGTGATTCGCCCGGGCAAGAAGACCAAGGAGAAAGTAGACGTCTTCTCATTTGAATTGCTGGCCTATCGCGAAGCGATTGACCCGCAGGGCATGCCGGCCGGGGTTGGTGACGATGCTCCAGCCAATAATCTGCCAGACTATTTCATTACGGCGGACGAAGTGACGCCGAATCAGCATGTGGATATCCAGGCAGCGGCGCAAAAGTGGATCGACTCGTCGATTTCCAAAACGGCCAACGTGCCGACCGACTACAAGTACGATGATTTTAAGGACATCTACCTGTACGCCTATGAGCAGGGGCTGAAGGGATGCACAACCTTCCGTTTCAACCCGGAAGCGTTCCAGGGCGTGTTGGTGAAGGAAAAAGACCTTAAGAATACGCAGTATACGTTTACGCTGGATGACGGCTCGACCGTCGACCTCAAGGGCGACGAAGAGATTGAATACGATGGCGAGGTGCATACGGCAGCTAATCTGTTCGATGCCCTGAAAGAAGGCTATTACGGTAAATTTTGACGGTTGGATTTGATGATAAAAGTAGATAAGAAAATTGTCGGCTACGCGGTAAACCAACTAGCGGCCGAAGACAAGGAAGAAAAACGGGAATTCAAGCGTGAAGGCGGTGGCGGTGATCGCGCCGAAGTCATTCGCATGCACGAAAAGCTCGAACGGCCTGAGATGCTTATCGGATCGACCTACAAGGTCAAGACGCCGATATCTGACCACGCCATGTACGTGACCATTAACGACATCGTTCTCAATGAAGGTACAGAGTACGAAAAACGACGCCCGTTCGAGATTTTCATCAACTCCAAGAATCTCGATCACTACCAGTGGATTGTTGCACTGACTCGTATTATCTCGGCGGTCTTCCGCAAGGGTGGCGACGTCGCGTTCCTGGTTGAGGAACTAAAAGCTGTTTTTGATCCGCGTGGTGGTTATTGGCAGCCCGGTGGCAAGTTCATGCCGTCGATCATCGCCGAGCTTGGCTACGTCATCGAGAAGCATCTCATCATGATCGGCCTGATGGTCGCGCCGGAGCTGGATGAGGCACAGAAGCGACTGATCGCGGAGAAGCGTGCTGAATTCGAAGAGTCTCAAAAGCAGCGGGACGCTTTTTCTAAGAACGAGTACCCGGAAGGCGCGCAGCTCTGTATCAAATGCAATATAGCCGCATTGATCATGATGGATGGTTGCCGGACATGCCTCAGTTGCGGCGACAGCAGATGCGGCTAGACTGAATCGCCGTCAGGCGTACATGAAGGCTGCTGAACAGTCTTCGATCTGCTAGATTGCGCGCGTGACCCTATCGATTCCTGATTTTTCAATGGCCCATGTCGTCGTCGCTGGCGACGTGATGCTTGACCGTTACCTATTCGGGTTCACGGACCGGATCTCGCCGGAAGCACCCGTTCCTGTCGTGCACGTGCAAGAAACCGACGACCGTGCCGGCGGCGCCGCCAACGTAGCCGTCAATCTCGCAAGTCTGGGTGTGACAACGCGGCTTGTTGGCGTTGTCGGCAAGGACGATGCCGCCGATTCGTTACAGGCGATTCTGAAAAATCGCGGCATCCAGTGCAACTTTCATCGCGTGGACGATCGCCCGACAATAACCAAAACAAGGGTGCAGAGCCGTGGCCAGCAGCTGATCCGCCTCGATCGGGAGAATACGGCTGCCATGCCGGGCGATGCAGTGGTCAGCGTGCTGCGAAAGTCCATCAAAGGCGCGGGTGCTGTTGTATTGTCCGACTACGGTAAAGGCGCACTGTCTAGCGTGACTACGATGATAGATGTCTGCCGTGACGCAAAAATACCGGTGCTGGTCGATCCCAAGGGAACAGATTTCAGCAAATACCGCGGTGCAACGTTAATTACGCCGAATCAGGCAGAATTTGAAGTCGTGGCCGGCTCCTGCAGCAGCGATGACGAGTTGGTTCAGCGAGCGCGAGCAATGCTCGATGATCTTGACCTCAATGCGTTGCTGGTAACGCGCAGTGAAAAAGGGATGTTGCTGCTGGAGTCTGATATGGCGCCGGTCTTTCTATCGACTCAAGCGCGGGAAGTCTACGATGTAACCGGTGCTGGCGATACTGTAATCGCAATGCTCGCTGGCGCACTGGCTAGTGGCGCAAGTCTGGCATCGGCCGCGGCGCTCGCCAATATTGCGGCAGGTTTGGTGGTGCGCAAGATCGGCGTCGCTACCGTA
>SMUX01084382.1_pt1 | contig 14752 bp, 16 predicted proteins | sample 2456431 | NCBI WGS metagenome assembly SMUX01 (sample SAMN11095930, study PRJNA526329) | marine sediment metagenome | biome: Marine sediment; feature: Surficial sediment; material: Deep marine sediment; isolation source: Hadal surficial sediment | place: Pacific Ocean | collected 2014-11 | depth... | reverse complement strand
CGTCGAAGCGCCTGCCACTGACACTACAGAAGAGGCTCCAAATAAAGAGGAGACCTCACAGGATAAGGCGGAGACAGAACCTGAAACTCAAACAGCGGATAGCGTCGAAGCGCCTGCCACTGACACTACAGAAGAGGCTCCAAATAAAGAGGAGACCTCACAGGATAAGGCGGAGACAGAACCTGAAACTCAAACAGCGGATAGCGTCGAAGCGCCTGCCACTGACACTACAGAAGAGGAAGGAGGAACTCAATAATGGATTCACGAAGAGATAGAAGATACTTTGCAAAAAAGAAGGTGTGCAGGTTTTGCACTGAACCTATTGAAATAGATTATAAAAATGTAGATTTAATGGCAAGATTTATAACTGATAGGAAAAAGATAGTGCCAAGAAGAAATTCTGGTCTTTGTGCATACCATCAAAGACAGCTTGCCACTGCAATCAAAAGAACAAGGTTCATGGCTCTTCTTCCATATACGGTTCTTCATTAAAAATGGAGCAAAGACCAGCTTTAACTAGTTTTAATTAGTTTTAACAAGATATACTGGGAGGTTTTCAAAAGATGAGGGTTATACTTACTACAGACGTTGAGTCAGTTGGGAAAATGGGCGAAATAAAAGAGGTAAAGAACGGGTTAGCCAGAAATTACCTAATTCCAAAAAAACTTGCTATAAGAGCTACTCCCGGAAATATGAAAGTTTGGGAGCAAAAAAGTAATATTATAATGAAAAGAGAGGAAGGCTTAAAAGTTGAAGCTCAAGGTTATGCATCCAAAATTGACGGAGTAAGTGTCAGTATTGCCGTTAAAGTTGGAGAAGGAAATAAGATATTTGGATCTGTTACCTCCCAAAATATATCTGCGGCATTAAAAGAGGCTGGATTTGAAGTTTCAAGAAAAGATATAAAACTTGAGAGTCCTATTAAAGTATTGGGAACACATGATGTGAGTGTCAAACTCTACCAAGACGTAGAAGCAAATATAAGTGTAACTGTTATAGGGGAAAACGGAGAAGTGGCAGAACCAGAAGTAATTCAAACAGAAGCAGAAACAACAGAGGAAATCCCTGAAGAAGAAGCAGCGGAAACTGAAACGGATGCAGAACCGGAAGAGCTAGAAGAAGAAAAAGAAGAAGCAGAAGAAACTAAAGAAGAAGAAAGTTGATATTAATTGTCCAAAGCTATTAATATTTAATCCTTGCCCAGTTCCTTTTAAATTACTCTACAGAGCCTAACTGTAACATCTGTTCAAGCGGTACTTTTCTATAACCAGCTGGAGCCCTAAACTCATTATTATCTATTTGCTTTTTGGACACTTTAACTGTTTCCTCAATAATAGAATTTCCGGAAACTGGATAATCGATTGTCTTCATTGGGAAACCTGAACTGAATACTTCTATATAGACTTGCTCCGCTTCCTTAGATACTGAGCTTGCTCCTCCTAAACTTTCCTCAATTTTTCTAAGTTCACTCATATATTCAGTCATCTTATTCATATCAATTTCATTTTCAAGCCCTACCTCTTTACTCGTCCAGATTTCTTCATCAAGCTTACCGTTTCTATATATCTCGTATTTAACCGATTCATATCCGGCAATTTTACTAATATCTCCAGTTTTTTTTAGCTCAATTTTCACAGGTACAGAATTACTCCCGGGGAGCTCAATACCTTGTCTTTTCATCATTTCCTCTGCCTGAGCTCTCTGATCAGGCGTAAGCTCGGCAAGCTGCTGTTGCATAGCGGTTTTCATCTTTAGAGCATATTCTTTAAAAAACTTAAAATAATCCTTTGCTTTAGCCGATGTATATGTCCTTGACATATTGTCTATCTGCATCATTTCTCCAGTTTCCAGATTGAATATTGCTGAAAACTGGCCTTCTTCATCAAAAAATTTAACTTTATTTTCTTGCATATATATAGTGCCCTTTAACTTCTTACTAGTGCCTTTCTCATATCTCTCCTGTTCCAGAACAAACCCTGCAATAACTTGTGACGCGGTAAATATTAAGAGTACTAGAATAACAATTATAGATCTGCAAAAGTCCAACATCTAAACCTCCAGATTGTATTAATTAGGAAATATTTAGTCCCCTCTTGGTTCTAAGTAAAATAACTTATAATGCGGATATAAGCCACAAGAAAGCTATACTCTAAAATAATAGAGAACGTGAATTTATCTCTATTGACGCTCCTCGAATCTGTGATAGATTAAAACGGTCTAATCGCGACATTTCATGGAGGTAATTATTTTATGGCTGATACTATCAAGTTTGCCCCCGTTGGTGAAAAAGAAATCACCAGAGCTATTGTACAGGGGTTTGCAAATGAATTTAACGAATACATTGAAAGTGATGTGATAGTTGTGGGGGCGGGACCAAGCGGTCTTGTCGCTGCAAAGGATATAGCGAAAAAGAAATATAAAGTTCTTTTAGTGGAAAGAATGAACTATCTAGGGGGCGGATTCTGGATAGGTGGTTACCTTATGAACAAAATTACTGTAAGGACACCCGGGAATGAGGTTCTTGATGAAATAGAAGTACCCTATGAAGAAGTCGAGCCTGGGCTGTGCGTAGCAGACGGACCATACGCTTGTTCAAAGCTAATAGCTATGACTTGTGAGGCCGGCGCTAAAATACGCAACATGACCATGTTTGATGATCTAGTTTATAGAGAAAACGGAAGAGTCGCTGGAATTGTTATCAACTGGACGCCGGTTGCTAATATGCCAAAAGAAATAACTTGCCTTGATCCGATAGCAATAGAGTCAAAACTTGTTATTGACGCCACGGGTCACGATGCTTACTGTGTGTCCAGACTCTCACAGCAAGGTTTATATAAGAAGCTACCGGGGCATGGATCGATGTGGGTAGAAAAGTCAGAAGAAGCGCTTGTAGAATACACAGGTTTAGTTCATCCTGGATTGATTGTTTGCGGAATGTCTGTTAATACAACCTTCGGCCTTCCTAGAATGGGGCCGACATTTGGCGGAATGTTGCTTTCAGGTAGAAAAGCCGCACAGGTGGCAATTGATATACTTGAAAGCGGAGAAGAAAAAGCCAGAGCTTAATATTAGGAACCAAAGTGGGGGAAGAGCTGCTTGCACCTCTTCCCTTTTTATTTAAAACCCTTCATTTAACTCTTATTGACTCCAAACACTTTTCACAAGGATTGCCATTATACTGCACTTTGAGCACTTCTCCCTGCCAATGGGAATTGAATAGGCAACATTGTGGGTCTTCACAAAAAGCATTTCCAGTGATTTCGTATCCAATCGCCTGAAGAGCGTATGAGGGCAGTATGGAAGATATCTTTGGGTCATCATATTCGACAAATCTCCCTTTATACATATTATCGAGCTCACTCACATCCCCTCCAGTTTGGATTAGCCGCCCTTTTATATAGTAATACTCTTTGGGCTTGGCAGGGGCCTCCACCAATCCCGAGGTTGAAACAAGGGCCGGAGTCCCCATAAGAACCACTCTTGCGTGATATCTCCTGTTTTCAAAAGTTCCAAATAGGAGACTTGTGAATATTAGATGTATGAACCCGCTTTTAATCTCGTCAGCAACTTTTTCCGCAAGTGTTCTGTATAATATTCTCTGAACCCAATATCCGTCATAGAACTTTCCTCTGACACTCTCACGTCCTAAAATTCTATTAACTTCTGAATCAATCTCATTTCTATTCGCAGGATTAGTATTATCAAGAGGGGTTGAAATATCAGGAATTTGCACTGAGGATAAATTCCGGGCCAATTTATAAATATCTTGCTCCGAAAGTGATAAATAATCTACCAGATTACCTCGATACTCAATGGAAAATCCTAATTTATTGATGCGCTCTAGTACTAAGTCAATATTGAGTGACGCCGAAGGGTAATCTGAGTAAATAAAAACTTGGAAGTCTCTTTTCATAGATTAGAGCAATTAACTAACTCTTATGCACGGACAATAAAATCTAGATAATATTAAACTTCAATTTCGGCTATAACTTCAATCTCTACAGGGGAATCAGCTGGAAGCTCCGATACGCCAACCGCGACTCTGGCATGCCTGCCAGCCTCTCCAAAAATCTCAAAGAAAAAGTCCGACGCTCCGTTTACTACTGCCGCCTGAGAATTAAAGCCATTGGCACTTGAAACGTACCCAGTTATTTTTACTATCTTTTTGACTTTACTAAAATCACCAATCTCCTTACCTATTACCGCTAGAGCATTGATAGAGGAAACTCTGGCCGCCTGATATGCTTCCTCAGCCGTGACCTGAGCCCCCACTTTACCCTTAAATAATAGGTTCCCGTCTATAAGGGGCAGCTGACCGGAAATAAAAAGTAAATAACCTGAAACAACCGCGGGTTTATAAGCACCTAAGGGATCAGGTGGATCAGGGAGCTTAATCCCTAGCTCATCTAAGCGTTTGTTAACGTCCGTCATATTGAGTCTCAGCTTTAATGGCGACGTATATTGTATTTGAACCCCGTTTAACTAAAAATAAAATGTTTTGCCTTTCTTCAACCGAATCTATTTCTTTGCGGTAATTGTCCAAATTTGCGATCTGCTTTTTATTTATTTCTAGAATAACATCTGCTCTAAGTAATCCTGCCTCAAACGCAAGACTATTGCTCCTTACGTAAGTAATAACAACCCCACTAGAATCTTCAATGTCCAGCCTACGCTTTACCTCAGGGGTAATTTCCTGAACAATTAGACCAAGATTTTGTTCAATCTCATTTTTCGGACTCTGTCTGGAGGTTTGAGCAAACTGGTCTGGAAGTTCTTCAAGTTTTATGCTCAAATCCTTTTCTTTGCCGTTTCTTATGACTTTCAACTTTGTTTTCGTGCCTGGGGCATAACTAGCTACTAACTTAGGTAATTCCGGCATTTCATCAATCTTATTTCCATTAAGCTCTATTATGATATCGCCCCTTTTAACTCCGGCTTTCTCTGCCGGTCCTCCGGCTGTTACATCTGCGACCAAAGCCCCGTTATCATTATCCAAATCGAGACTTTCAGCAATATCCGGAGTCACCCTTTGCACATAAACTCCAATCCATCCCCTAACCACTTTGCCACCGTTTCTCAACTGTGACACTACATTCTTCGTCATATTAATTGGAATTGCAAAGCCAATCCCCTTACCGCGTGTGATTATTGCACTATTAACTCCTATGACCTCACCTTTAAAATTAAATAGCGGCCCACCACTATTTCCCGGATTGATCGCAGCGTCAGTCTGAAGATAATCGTCGTAAGATCCAAGCCCTAAAGACCTTCCCTTAGCACTTATAATCCCCACTGTTACTGTATGGCCAAACCCAAAGGGATTTCCAATAGCCAAAACCCAGTCTCCGATTTCAAGCATATCCGAATTACCAAATCTAACTGCCGGCAGTTTCGTTTTAGGCTTAATTTTAAGAAGAGCTAAGTCTGTCTTGGGATCCGTACCTATTATTTGTGCAACATAACTATCTCCATTCTGTAGTATCACTTTAATATCCGTAGCCCGCTCAACAACATGATTATTCGTGATAATGTATCCGTCCTCACTAAAAATAAACCCCGAGCCAAGCCCACTCCTTTTAAATCCTTTCTGAGGATTGTCTCCAAAAAACTTTTTAAAGAAATCATCGAACGGTACTTCTCCTCTTTCACCATATGGAGATTTAAAAGACTGACTTCCACCTTTAGAAACCCTTGCAGTGCTTATATTAACAACAGAGGGACTTAATTGTTTGACCAAAGGCGAGAGGGATTTAAATTCATTAGTCTGTGTATTGCCTTCGAGTTGTAGACCCAAAAAAAGCGCCGAAAATACTAAGGAAAAAAATAATAATCTTGCATTACGCATCATTATTTTAATACCTCCAAAGAAAATGATTTGAAGTTTATTAGTTTCAACCAGTTACTAAACTATTGTCTATATATTTCATAAAGGATACTAAGTAAACCCCAAATTACCAGAAAAATATCAATAAAATTATACCTGAGTAATTTTGCTCATGTAGTCAAAAATTTAGAAGTATTATACTAAGGGATAACTATAAAAACGTGGGTTCTATAATACTATATAGGCTCTTTAAGCATACTGTCCCAATAGCGAACATGGAGCTTATTTGAGTAGAAACGCATGAGAAAATCTCTCATAGAAGAGACTAATCGGCTGTCTGCAAAAGCAAATTTGCTCATCATCCGAGACTGATTTTGTATCTTATCAACGCGGGAGCGTCTTCTTGTAATATAGCTCTCAAAAGCTTGTTCTATATATTTTGAATCAGCTCTACAAAGCTCATCGACTAATACCGCAGCAGATTCCATCGCCATGGAGACACCGCCTCCAGCCGTGGGCAATATAGCATGTGCAGCGTCACCAACCAACACTACTCTGCCTTTATGCCATTTTTTCATTCTTAAATCGTTATAGTAACCGTGGAATATTTCATTGGGATCATTCAAGCCCTCTAATATTGCAGGCACTAGGCCGCCAAAATTCTTAAAATTTTCTTGAATTCTGTCGATTCTCGATTCAACCGGATCGGGCTCCTGGACATTGTCTCTTATACTTGTAAATACTGAGAGCCGGCCTTTCGTCGGCCATATTCCAAAAAATTTACCTGTGCCCCAATATTCGGCTATTTGTAGTGTTTTTGCAATATTAGGCTTAACCCAAAAACTCCAACCTGTCATACCACTATAAGATAAAGGCACATCTCCAAACACCAGATCGCGAGTTTTAGAACGCACTCCGTCACATCCTACAACAAGGTCATAAGTTTCTTCAGTCCCGTCACTAAAAGTTACATACACTTCGTCATTCGTTTGGTCAATTTTATCTACTGTGGTACTCATACGAATAGAATCCGGATCGACCGCTTCTTTAATCACATTAATTAAATCGGGCCTATATGTACTTAGCATCGGACCATATTTTTCTATGACATTCTGCACCGAATACGAATGCAGCATCTGTCCCCGCTCATCTGAGACATTATAAGTCGTAAACTGAAGTCCGACGTCAAGTAAGCTCCTGTAGACTCCAAGCCCTTTTAAAATGCGGCTCCCTGAGGGCCAGAGCACAATAACGTACCCTATAGTTCCATACTCAGGTATCTGTTCAACAAGGGTAGGTTTAAAACCCCTTTGCTGGAGTAATCCAGTAAGTGTAAGTCCTGCAATACCACCCCCAACTACTAGGATACGCATTTCAGGACCGTATCTTACCGGCAACCTATATTTGTCTGGATCTACTAAATTCAATCCCAACTCCTGACTTCGTTCTAATACAACACCAGTAATATATTCACAATTCTTAAAATTTCAAAGATTTTCTTCAATTTATTATACCAGAATAGGGGATATGATAAATATTAATAATTCTTTAATATTGAGGGACTTCCTTCCCGGTGTCACCGTAAATCTCAAGCTCAAGTCCGTCTGGATCGAGAAAGTGATAGGCATTGGGCTTCCCATCTTCTCCTACTTTTATTTCTACAAATTGGACCCCTCTGTCTTTTAGAATCCGGCTTGATTTCTCTAAATCATCGACCCCAAAAGCCACGTGATTTACTCCATCGACATATTCGCCTTTCTGCACTGTTCTATTCTTATTTTCACTAAGTGCAACGATGGCTTTAGATTTTGTTCCTAGAAAACTCTTTTTTTCTCCCCCTTTTGGACGACCGTCCAAAATTAACCTAAGTCCCAGAACTTCAGTATAAAATTCAATTGCCCGATCCATATCGCTTACGACTATGGCAATATGGTTTAAGTCCTTAATCATTTCATCTTTGCCGACTAACTTATCGAGCCATCCCATTGTATTCCTCAAACCTCTTTGATCTACTTTTAGTAAAAACTTTTAGTGTACTCTAACTCTCCTAATTAAAATCCACGCTACAACTGCTATTATTAAAACAATCAAAATCCCCATAACCCAATAGCTGTTTGTAATAGAATGAATCATATTGGGCCTTACTTCAATAAGTCTTTGAAAAGTAGCATATTCACCAATGATCGGCCCACTCTCTGAGTTTTCTACAGTAATAGATAGAGATAGTATAAGAGATCTGATACCGTCTCTTGCCGGGGTTACTAACCACTTCCACTTTAAGGGGGCATCTTTATTAATTTCTTTAACAAAAGTACTATTGTCGGATTTGGGATCTTCGTCTTGATCATTTTCTATATCTGGAGCTATATCAAAACCATTACCAGTAAGCTTCATACCTATTTTATTATCGAGCTTAATATCATTCAACCCTTCGGATAAAGCGTTTACATAAGAGTAAGAAACTTCCGCTTCTATTAGATATGATTCGCCCATTTTCATTTCTGATGGTGTGGTAAACACGATACCGTCAGGTGCGTGGGTCCTTACTTTCTTTTCAATCAATTTTGATAAATCAGGCGTTAGAGATACATTGGGCATCTTGTTATCCAGTTCCTGATATGGCTTAGTCTGAGAAATCGGATCTGTTGTCGAACCCTCTTCTTCAGGTTTTTCAGACGGTCTGAGGGTCGTCTGAGGTAATTCCTCGCTCTCTTGAGTTTGTACCTCTATCTTGGGCTCAGAAGGAATATCAATTATTAAATTAACCCTCCTGTTTTGCTGGAGGGCGTCATTTGTTTCCCCAGTGCCATATTTTTCAGTTCCACCTTTTCCTATTACTTTGATTTTATTAGAATCTATCCCAATATCGACTAAATAATCTTTTACCAACAGCGCCCTCTTTTCAGAAAGTTCTAAATTATAATCAGCTCGACCTGTTATGTCTGAGTATCCTTCAAGAGTAATAGTGAATTCTGGGGTAGCTTTTAAAGCATTCGCATTTCTCTTTATAACCCCTATACTCTCCTGGGTTATACTATTATCATCAGAATCAAAGAAGATAACTACCACATCTTGTGACTGTGCCCACAGAAAATCAGAAACGCTAAAGAAGAAGGAAAAACACAATAAGCAGAAAACACTGTAAGCTAATAATGAGAACAAGAAAAAACATCTGAATCTATCAATCAAGTTCAACAACTTACGCATCCGCGCCCTCTTTAATTTTATATTCGGTGAATCAGCAAAATGGACTGATCCATGCCATTTTCTCTTCATAAAATTTTGCATGTCACAAAAACAGGCAAAGGAGTTAATCATCTTTATATACGGTTTAAATATTAATACTAAAATCGAAATAGTGCGTATTTAGACAACTATTAATGCTATACTAAGTAGATTACACATTAATAGGGTTTTTGTTAATAAGATCAATGTCTAGAGCTAAACAACAAACGAAATATCAGTTTAAGATTAATGTTTATAATTCCATATCTTCATTAGATAAAGAACTGTACAACGATATTGTAGACCCTGAAAACCCTTTTCTGGAATATGAGTTCTTAGAGGCGTTAGAAAAATCAGACTGCGTAGGACCGCACACTACCTGGAATCCCCGTTATATTGTCCTTACTGATAACGATAAGATTATTGGAGCTATAACTTCTTACATTAAACTGGACTCCTACGGTGAATATATCTTTGATTGGGAATGGGCTAGGGCGTTTGAGAGCTCGGGACTCAGCTACTATCCGAAATTAGTTGTGGCAATTCCTTTTACTCCGGCTACAGGGACACGTATTCTTGTTCATTCGGATTATTCTTTTCAAGAGTGCGCTCAGACTATGGTCAAGCGTTTAATTCAACTCTCCGTCGAAGAAAAATGCTCTTCAGTCCACTTTCTCTATTTGACTGAAAATGAGCATATATTTCTTGAAAAGTATGGATTCTTAAGTAGAAAAACGCATCAGTACCACTGGAAAAACAGGAATTATAATAGCTTTGACGATTTTCTCTGTGATATGCGCTCGGGAAGAAAAAAACAAATCAGAAAAGAAAGAAAATCGCTTGTAGAAGCAGGGCTTCATATACAAACATTCGAAAAAGATGAAATCAAAGAAGAACATATGGACGCCATTTGGGAATTTTATTTGGATACTCATTCCAGGAAGTGGGGGAGCGCATACCTCAATAGAGAATTCTTTGATCTAATGTATCAGAACTTCAGGCATCGATTAGTCTTCGTAATGGCAAATGACGGAAACAATTGGGTAGGCGGCACATTTAATGTTGTAAAAAATAATAGGCTTTTCGGGCGATACTGGGGAACACTTTTCAACTATAAGAATCTCCATTTTGAATGTTGTTTCTACGGATTAATAGATTATTCTATTAAGAACGGGATAGATACTTTTGAAGCCGGTGCGCAAGGGGAGCATAAATTCTTAAGGGGCTTCGCAGCGGTACCGACTTTTAGTTCTCATTTAATTATGCATGAAGGAGCAAATAACGCGATCAGTGATCACTTAGTTCGGGAAAAGGAATATACGGATCATATTATAAAACAATATAACAGGCAATCACCATTAAAATATTTATACGGTAAGTAAAAGATAATGGAAGATAGAATAATAAAACCAGGCGATCTCGAAGGCGATCTCCTTACAGAAGAGAGGGTCAATTTAAAAAGACCCGACATGTACAGGGTTGTGCTCCTTAACGATGATTATACGCCCAGGGAATTTGTAGTCTGGATACTTATGCGAGTATTTTATAAAGGGGAGACAGAGTCTACCAGAATTATGCTGGATACTCACACGTCGGGGAAAAGCGCAATAGGTGTTTATACTTATGATGTTGCTACAACCAAGATTGCTCAAGTGGATAAGATAGCCAAGCAATATGAACACCCTTTAACCTGTATACTGGAAGTAGAAAGCGGTGGTGAGGAAGAATGACATTATCAAAAGAACTTGAAGATACACTTAAAAGATCATATGAGCAGGCTAAGGTAAGAAGGCATGAATTTATGACCTTGGAGCACATACTGTTTGAATTAACTTATGATCCCGACGCATCGGACGTCTTAATTGGCTGTGGTGTGGATCTTGATAGGCTTAGGGATTCTATTGATAACTTTATGAACGAAAATATGCCCCCGATTGACTCCGAGTATCTGCCGGATCCCCAATATTCCGCAGGGAGCCAGTTTGTGCTAAGACTTGCCGCTATGCATGCGGAGTCAGTTGAAAAACCAGAGATTAACGGTAGCAATATTCTGATTTCAATGTTCAGAATAGATGAATCCCATGCCGTTTACCTTTTAAATGAGCAAGGAGTCAACCGTTATGACTTGGTCCGCTATGTTTCACATGGAGGTAAACAGTACATAGGTCAGGACAAACCGACCAGCATTGCCAAGACAGACGTTGAAACCACGCAACAGACGAAAGACCCGCTTTCTGAATACTGTACCAACTTAGTTCAAAAAGCGAATGACGGAAAATTAGATCCTTTGATTGGCAGAGAATCCGAGATTGACCGCACAATTCACATACTGGCCAGAAGGCGTAAAAATAACCCTATATTCGTCGGAGATGCAGGGGTTGGGAAAACAGCAATTGCCGAAGGACTTGCTTTAAGAATTGCCGAAAAGAAAGTCCCCGCAGCTTTAGAAGAGACCAATATATACGCTTTGGATATAGGCTCCTTAACAGCCGGCACCCGTTACAGAGGTGACTTTGAAGAAAGATTAAAAGCAATAATAGATTCAGTAAAAGGCGACCAAAAAAAGGTTCTATTTATCGATGAAATCCATACTATAATAGGTGCCGGAGCAGTATCCGGAGGCACATTGGATGCGTCTAACATGTTAAAGCCGGCTCTGGCCAATGGAGAGATCCGCTGTATTGGAACAACAACTTCGAAAGAGTATAGAAGCGTTTTTGAAAAAGACCATGCGCTTGCCAGAAGATTCCAAAAAATCGACGTCTACGAACCGAGCCAAGAAGAGTGCCTTAAAATTCTTCAGGGTCTAAAAAAGTACTATGAGGAATTTCACGGTGTAAGATATTCAACTCCATCTTTGAAAGCGGCGGTTGATCTTTCTGCAAAATATATAAACGACCGCAGACTGCCTGATAAAGCAATCGATCTCATTGATGAAGCGGGTGCGGACGTCAAATTAAGAAAGCCTGATTCAAATACTAAACAAGTAACCGTTAAGGATATCGAAGCCCTGGTTTCTAAAATAGCCAAGATACCGACCCGTACTGTTAAAGTTGACGATAGGAATAGACTGATGACTCTCTCGGGTGATCTTAAGAAAGTCATTTTTGGTCAGGATGAGGCCGTTGATGAACTAGTAACAGCAATCCAAATGTCCCGCTCTGGACTGAGTGAGCCCAATAGGCCTGTAGGTAATTTTATGTTTGCTGGTCCTACAGGTGTAGGGAAAACTGAAATGGCCAAACAACTGGCTGAAGCTTTAGGAATTGAGTTTATTCGCTTTGATATGAGCGAATATATGGAAAAACACACGGTATCACGTTTAATAGGATCACCTCCCGGATATGTAGGATATGATGAGGGCGGGCAGTTAACAGAGGCAGTGCATCAAAATCCGCATGCAGTGCTTTTACTGGATGAAATCGAAAAAGCACACGAGGATATATATAACGTCCTTCTTCAGGTTATGGATCACGCAACCTTAACGGATTCAAGCGGAAGGAAGATCGATTTTAGGCAGATAGTTCTCATCCTAACTACAAACACTGGGTCAAGAGAGAGTAATCAGAGAAGTGTAGGATTTGGCAAAGAGGAATTTGAGGATAAAAGCGCACAAGCCATTGAGCGCTACTTTAGCCCCGAATTCAGAAACCGTCTAACTGCTACATTACACTTCAACTCACTAAGTAAAGAAGTGGTGGAAAAGATAGTAGATAAAATGATAGGTCAGCTGGCTGATAGACTAAAGGCTAAAAAAGTTATAATCGAACTTACTCCTCAGGCACGTAAATTTATAGCTAAGAAAGGCTATGATAAACAACTTGGAGCAAGACCCATCCAAAGGCTTATAGAAGAAGAAATCACAAAAAAACTATCACAAGAAATATTGTTTGGCGATCTCTCGTCAGGCAGTGGGAATGTAAAAATAGTAGTTAAAGATGGTGAGCTCGGGTTTGAGCTTATTGATAACTAATACTCAAAAGATGGTAAACATCATGTCCAACATATACCAATCTTTAATAAATCAAAAGTTATTTTTCATTTTGTTGTTAATACTATTGGCACAATTCCCAATTAATCCTATATCTTTTCTCCAAACTTCTGAGATAGCCCAAGCCCGTAGCAAGTCCAGCGGGAATGAGGCAAAGAGGGAAATCCAGACAGGATTAGACTTAAAGGGAAGAACTAAGACCGAAGTACTCAAACTTATTGGCCCGCCCTGGACAAAGGATATGACTCCGGTAAAAGCGAGATATAATGAAAAATGGACTTATAGCTGCGAGGATAAAAGGGGAGCAACTTATAACTGCGTTTTTATCTATTTTGTGACAGACCATGTTAAGAAAGTGGAAATCTTTTAAAACTCTTGATACTAATTCAAGAATAACTCAGTATGTATAATAAAAATTGTGAATACGGATGAGAACAATGAAAAAATGTCCAAAATGCGGCACTGATTTAAAACTTAAGGTAATTGGGTCAATCGAAATAGACGAATGTGAATCATGTAAAGGTATCTGGCTTGATAAAGGAGAACTTCGAGAAGCTAAAGACCTAGCTGACCCTAACCTTAACTGGCTGGATTTTGAAATTTGGAAACACCCTGAGAAATTCAATTCAAAGCAAAGCGATATTCAATGCCCTACTTGTAACATTCCTACGGTTGGAATTGAGTATGGGCATACAGGGGTCAATATCGATTATTGTAAAAACTGCCACGGGGTATGGCTTGATAAAGACGAGCTGCCAAACATTATTGAAGCGCTTGAGCATGAGATAACCGAAAAGACTTTCTCTGAATATGTGCACGAAAGTATAGAGGAAGCAAAAAAATTAGTAACCGGCCCCGAATCCTTTATGTCAGAGTGGAAAGACCTTTCCTCCGTTTTTAAATTAATGCAATACAGACTATACGTTGAAAAGCCCAAATTGGTCGAAACACTTCTAGATCTCAACACCCTAAATCCATTTAAATAAGACAATTGGACTACAGAAGTCCGTCTAAAATCTCCGACATTCGAGAATTTCTTACCTCTCCACTTTTGTCGTGAACAACTTTCCCTTCTTTACTAAATATCGTAATGTGTGGAATATAGTTTTTATAATGACTCTTTAATAAAGAACTCTGCTCGCTAGATCTTGATGAATCCAGATCAATAATTATAAAATCGACTCTTCCATTATATTTTTCATACAATTCAACCGTTCTTCTAGCCTGTCGTTTCGAGTTATAACACTCTCTGTGGTAGAAGATCACATATGTGGGCTTGCCCTTGTTAATAGTGCCGTCCGACATATTCTTGCCGGTAATCAGAGGCCCGTCATTAGAATCACTGGAGTAATTTAGGTTAGGATTTAATTTCAGGTCCGTGGCTGCAAAAACCCCGGTACCAAAAGCAGAAATTGTAAAAATGATTAAAACTACTGCGAAAATTGACCTATAGAATCTAAGTATCACTTAGCTTCTCTCCTTTAAATATCATGCATTTATTAATAATATACGATTTCTAGTAAAATACGGTTTTATAATAAATGGAAACTTCTAACTATTGGTTGAGTGGTATAAGTTAACATTTTGGTTTAACGGTGGAAATAAACATATTAATAAAAATTACACTGTCTCTATGTTATTCTATTTTAGCCTGTATATAATTTCATATCTGAATATTTACGATTACACAAAATGAGGAAGGTAACACAAAT
>SMUX01218303.1_pt1 | contig 14770 bp, 8 predicted proteins | sample 2456431 | NCBI WGS metagenome assembly SMUX01 (sample SAMN11095930, study PRJNA526329) | marine sediment metagenome | biome: Marine sediment; feature: Surficial sediment; material: Deep marine sediment; isolation source: Hadal surficial sediment | place: Pacific Ocean | collected 2014-11 | depth 0-1... | reverse complement strand
CGAAGCCGAAGGCCACCCTCTGGCTGATGAGGGGCGTCTGGGCCAGGATCCCGCCCACGTTCCAGCGGCCTCGCCGGTTCTCGTACGCGAGGCCAAGAAAGGTCGACTTGTCGATGCTGCCCGCGCCGGTGTTGATCTGGATGGCCGCCGAGAGGTTCCGGTTGCCCAGCATGTCGCTGAAGAACAGCGAAACTCCCGCCCCCACGAAGAAGCCGAAGCGGTCGGCGCCGACGGCCAGTGAGGGCTGGGAGATGAAGTCCAGCGACAGACCCGGCTTGTACTCCGCGAAGTCGAACGTCAGCGCGTCGGCCAGGCCGATCCGCGGGTTCTCGATGAGAGCGAGAAGGTCGGTGGCGCGCTCCTCCGGCGGCAGGATGGCCGGGTAGACGCCGGCCTCCTGATCGGGTGCGGCCGCGGAGTCGTCAGCGGCCGTCCTCTCCGCCGCTGCCGCTTCACGCGCCGCGGCGAGCGCCTCGTGTGATTCGGCCGTGTGGATGTTCCAGCGAAACGGACCATGCCGGTAGATGCTGAAGGCGAGCTTGCCCGTCCGGCTGGCCACGGAGAGCGCGGGGCTGGCCGATGTGATACCGCTGACGCCCGTCTGGACGTTGGTCAGCTGATCGATCTCTCCGGTCGCGACCTCCAGCCGATAGATGTTCGCGATCCCGCTGTTGTCCGACAGGAAGAGGATATAGCGGCCGTCGGGCGTCCAGGATGGATCGATGTTGTTGCCCTCGAGGTTCGGCAACGGTTCGATCTCGTTGATCGCCAGATCGTAGATCGCGAGCTGGCTCGCTCCGAAGTCGAGCGTCTGGATCTCGCTGTCAAAGCGGTCCGTCACGAAGACGATCCGGCTTCCATCCGGCGAGAACGACGGCTCGAGGTCCGCGAACGGATCGTCGGTAAGGCGCCGGTGCTCTTCGGTCTCCAGGTCGACCATCCACAGGTCCGAGAATCCACCCTGCATCGCCGAGAAGGCGATGGTGCGCCCATCGTTCGACCAGGTCGGGTTGGTGATCTCGTCCAGCTCCTGGAAACGGTACTCCCGCACCCGGTCGCCGCTGTGCACGTCGATGATCGTGATCACGGGGCGTCCCCGCGTCACGCCGGCCAACGCGAACCGCTCGCCGTCCGGGGCCCAGCTTCCCGAGGAGGCGATGAACTGCAACGCCTCGAAGTGCGGGTCCACGGCGGTGTTGGTGATCTTCCTCTTCGTCTTGCCGGTGTTGGCATCGGCTAGAAAGAGGTCGATCGAGAAGAGGCCGGCCTCGGACAGGTAGAGGATCTCGGAGCCGTCGGGGCTGATCGAAGGTGCCACGTTCTGACGCCCGCCATCGTGGTCCGTGCCGATGATGATCTCGCCGTAAGTGTCAGGCGGATCCGTTGCCGCGACGATCGGCTCGTAGGCTTCGAGGGTCGCCGCGTGCCACTCGGTCGACAGCGTGTCGATCGTGATTCCGAGCACCGCCTGGAAGGCCCCGATCGCGCTCCCCGTCCGGCCGGCCACCTTCAGAATCCGGCCGACGATCTCATCCCCGTACGTCCCAGCGACGAACGACCAGAGCGCCTGGCCGTAGCGGTAGGGGAAGAAGCGAGGATCGTTCAGCTGGCTGATCGTCGGCAGGCAGTCGCACTCCACCCCATCCCTCATCCACATCGCGGTGTTGGGATCGATCGGACCGACCGACAGGTACTCGGCCATCCCCTCAATGAACCAGAGGGGCAGCCGGATCGCGCCCGGGATGTCCACGCCCGCCGCGTTCGGGCCCTGACCCGTGATGTCGAACTGGAAGGCGTGGACGAGCTCATGGCCCAGCACGTGGTCGCTCTCCGACATGCTGTTCTGCAGTGGGAGCACCACCCGGCGCTTGAGGATCTCGGTGAAGCCCCCGGTCGACTCGCCTACCTGCTGGGGCGTGGTGTTCGTCTGCTCAAAGTGCGGGTGTGCCGCGTAGAGGACCAGCGGCTGCCGGGCACGGATCTCGTGGTTGAGGATCCGGGAGAACCTCGCGTACCAGCGCTCCGCCATCCGCCCCGCCATCAGGGCTGCCTGCCGCTCCTCTCCGTAGAAGTAGAGGTCGAAGTGTTCGGTGCGGATGATCTCCCACTCGAAGGCCTCGTAATTGACCTTGTTCCGCCCGAAATACTGCGCCGAGGCGCTCGAAGCGGCGGGGCCAAGAGCCACGACCATCGCCGCGCTCCAGAGCAGGAGTGAACGACGTACAAAGCGCATCAGACCTCCATCACCAATGCCGGCGGCAGGCGAGCAACGTACTGCGGGTCGCCCAATGTAGGTTCTCGCCCGGAGGGCCGCCAGAACGAAAGCCGGCGCAGCCGGTGCGCGGCCTCGGGCGAGCTCGACCCATGACCCATACCGGTAAGACTGGATCGTCGCACCAAGCGTTACATCACGTGCCCGGAATCGCCAGGCCACACCCCGGGCTCGCTCTCAAGAAACGTCTCACCCCCTTGAAACCGCACATGCGGGGCGGGGTTCCGGATGCTGCTTCGTGCCGCGCGACCACAGAGGTTGGTCCCATCCCACGTGCAGAGCGGCCGCAGGGCGCGTAGACTACACGCCCTGTTCGGCTTCGCGATCCCGTGACTTCGACACGGGACACCGGCTTTCTTGACTCCAGGATCTCGAGACAACTATGACGCTGGCAGCCAACCTCGGCTTTCCACGAATAGGGCCGGATCGAGAGCTGAAGCGGGTGACGGAACGCTACTGGGCCGGTCGGGTGGACGAGGCCGAGCTCCAGCGCGTCGCCGCCGAGCTCCGGGCGGCGAACTGGAGACTCCAGGCCGAAGCCGGGCTCGATCTCGTGCCGTCAAACGACTTCTCGCTGTACGACCACGTTCTGGACACGATCGCCCTCCTCGGGGCGGTGCCGCCCCGCTACGGGTGGGCAGGCGATGCCGTGGGCTTGGACGTCTATTTCGCCATGGCGCGAGGCGCTCAGTCGGAAGCCCTCGACGTCCCGGCCATGGAGATGACCAAGTGGTTCGATACGAACTACCACTACATCGTTCCCGAGTTCTGGCCGGGCCAGTCCTTCCGCGCGGCGAGCTCCAAGCCGTTCGACGAGTTCAGGGAGGCTCTCGCGCTCGGCATGCACACCCGGCCCGTGCTCTTAGGTCCTGTCAGCTTCCTCCTGCTCGGAAAGACGAGGGAGGGGAGCTTCGATCCGCTCGCCGCCCACCTCGAGGCCGTCACCTCCGTGTACGCCGGTGTTCTTCGCGAGCTCTTCGATCTCGGGGCGGAGTGGGTGCAGCTGGATGAGCCGTGTTTCGTCGAGGACCGCAGTGCGGCCGAGCTCGAAGCGCTGGCGGCAGCGTACGGCGCGCTGGCCGAGGCGAAAGGCGGCGGAAAGCTGCTCGTTCAGACGTACTTCGGCCACGTCGGCGAGGCATACCCGGTCCTGGCGGCCCTGCCGGTCGAGGGGCTCGGCCTCGACCTGGTGCGGGGCCGGGGCAACCAGGATCTGATCGACCGTCACGGCTTCCCGGAGGACAAGCACCTCTCCGCCGGCGTGGTGGACGGCCGGAACGTTTGGCTGAACGATTTCGGCAGCTCGCTCGACCAGCTCGAAGGCCTGGCCTCCACGATCGGTGCCGACCGGCTCATCGTATCCCCCTCCTGTTCGCTGCTCCACGTCCCGATCGACGCGGCGTCCGAGACGGAGTTGGACGACGAGCTGCGCTCCTGGCTTTCCTTCGCGACGCAGAAGCTGGCGGAGCTCGACACGCTGAAGCGGGGCCTGGAGAGCGGGCGAGGGGCGATCGCCGACGAGCTCAAGATCAATCGAGAGCGGCTCGATTCCAGGGCCGCCTCGCCCCGCACCCGCAACCCGACCGTCCGGGAGCGGCTGGGCAGCATCGACCCCCTCACCGCGCGTCGCGAGGAGTCTTTCTCCGAGCGGAGCATCGCCCAGCAAGAGCGCCTCGGGCTCCCCGCCCTCCCGGCCACGACGATCGGCTCCTTCCCGCAGCACACGGAGGTCCGAAAGAAGCGCCTCGCCTTTCGCCGTGGCGAGCTGGACCGCGACTCATACGTGCGTTTCGTCGAGGCCGAGATCCAGCGATGCATCGAGGTGCAGGAGGACGCCGGCCTCGACGTTCTCGTTCACGGGGAGTTCGAGCGGAACGACATGGTGGAGTACTTCGCCCAGCGCTTCGAGGGCTACGCCTTCACCCGCAACGGATGGGTGGGTTCCTACGGGTCGCGCTACGTGAAGCCGCCAATCCTGTTCGGAGACGTCCGTCGGCCCGATCCGATCACCGTCCGCTGGTGGAAGGCGGCAAGCTCCCGCACGAAGCTGCCCGTGAAGGGGATGCTCACAGGACCGGTCACCATGCTCCAGTGGAGCTTCGTACGCGACGACCAGCCGCGTTCGGACACGTGCTACCAGCTCGCGCTGGCGGTGGGGGACGAGGTGCTCGATCTGGAGGCGGCGGGCGCACCGATCATCCAGGTGGATGAGCCCGCCCTCCGCGAGGGCCTCCCGCTTCGCCGCTCCGAGTGGGACGAGTATCTGCGTTGGGCCGTGGCGGCGTTCAGGCTGGCCACGTCGGGGGTGCGCGCCGACACACAGGTCCACACCCACATGTGCTACTCGGAGTTCAACGACATCATCGATCACATAGCGCGGATGGACGCCGACGTCCTCCTGATCGAGAACGCCCGCTCCGACAAAGAGCTACTCGAAGTCTTTCGAGACTTTGAGTACGAACGGGCGATCGGGCCGGGCGTGTACGACATCCACTCACCGCGCGTCCCCTCGGTCGAGGAGATGGCGGCCGGACTCCGCGCGTCGCTTCGCGTACTGCCCGCCACGCGGTTGTGGGTGGTCCCCGACTGCGGCTTGAAGACGCGGGCATACGAGGAAGTGATCCCGGCGCTGACGAACATGGTCGCCGCGGCTCGTGTGGTGCGCGAAGCCCCTGAAACCGCTGACACGGAGGCATCCGACTCATGAAGGAAGCGAGCTACGCTTTCCACAGAGCGCTGCCCGGAACGTCGTACGATGAGGCGATCTCGCGGGTGGAATCCGCCCTCAAGGACCAGGGATTCGGGATCCTCACCCGGATCGACGTCCGTCAGACCCTGAAGGAGAAGATCGACGTCGACTTCCGTCCGTACGTCATCCTCGGAGCGTGCAACCCGGGCCTGGCGCATCGAGCGCTCAGCGCAGATGACAACGTCGGCCTGCTTCTCCCGTGCAACGTGGTGGTCGCCGAGACGGACGACGGCGCGGAGGTGGCGTTCGCGAACCCGAAGTCGATGCTCGACATCGCAGACTCACCGGAGGTGCGGCCGGTGGCGGATGAGGCGGAGGAGCTGCTGCGCCGGGTGTGCGCCTCTCTCTAGCCTGGCGACCTGCTAGCGGGCGTCCGACGCGGAAGCGAGGTTCTGTTCCAGGAACCGGAGGGCGCGCGGCCAGGAGTCCCGCTCCGCGTCCGCGTACCCTTCGGGCGTGCCTCCGAGCGGGAAGCTAGGGGCGTACGGTAGGCCGGTCGTCGGCCGAAACGGCCGGCCGATAGCGTGACCGGCCCCTTCGTACGCGAGGTGCAGCACCGGGAACGGGTGGTCGCTGCGCCGCAGCCGAAGGACGATCTGTTCCCCCATGTGCGAGGAGGGCCAGAGCAGGTCGTCGCGGCCGGAGACCAGGAGCACCGCCCCGTTGATCCGCTCCACCGGTATCGCCGCAGCGGCGACCTTCGACGAGTCGTCCAGGCTCGCCCGGTAAAGGTGCGTCAGGGCCTGTGGCCCGCCTCCGGCGTACCCGCGGATCCGTCCCTGGTCCGAGCTGAACGGGACGTACGGCACGGACTTGCCATCCCGCGACCAGGACGACTCAGGACCGGAGCTGAAGTCGAGACCCTGCCATACGACATGGCTGGGCGCGTACGAGACCACGACCCGCAGCTCCGGGTGCGAGGCTGCCAGCAGGAGGGCCAACTCCGCCCCCTTGGAGCCGCCCCAGACTCCGAGGCGCGCCGAGTCCGCCACGGGCCACGAGCGCAGCCAGGCTACCGCCTTCTCCAGGTACTCCAGCGGCACGAGCGAGACGCCCTGAGCCAGCTCCTCCATCCCGGGCAGCGGCTTCCCCTCGGCGTCGGGCCAGCTGCAGTAGGCCGTGGCGAGGGCCGCGAATCCGTGGGATGCGAGCGCCGCCGCGGTCGCCTCAGCGCTCCGGATCCCGCACTCCGAGCCGCCCAGCACGAGCAGCGCCGGGAAGCCCTCCCGGGGCGCCTGGCCGGCCGGCTGAAAGAACGTGGCGACGAGGCCGTCCTCTCGCACCGGTCTCGCCCGGACGCCGGGTCGCATCAAGTATCGCACGAGAACGGCGTCCGCTACGAGTGCACCATCCACCTCGGCGGTCAGCCGAACCGTCTGGGCGTTCGTAAGACCGGGCGGAGCGATCACCGTGCCAACCGTGTCCCGTGCCGCCGACCAGAAGAGTCCCATGCGATCGGGCGCGAAGTACGTGCCCGAGATCGGCGGGGACGTGGCCAGGTCGACTCTCCCCTCCCCATCGGCCACGAAACCGGCACTCGACACCCAGATACCCCCGGCGGATGAGGCGACCATCCGGAGCGTGACTGCCTGCATCGGCCGCAGCCCGGAGATAGAGATCTCCACAGCTTCATCGATCATCACCGTGTCGGCCCGGACGCTGAGGGTGACCTGAGCGAACGCCGGCGTGCCCGCAGCGGATAGGATCGTGCCCGCAGCGAGGCGCACGGCGACCCTGAAGCCGAACAGGCTCCGAACAGGTCGCTGAAAGACCCTGCCAAGCGGCATCGAGACGGTCTTGAGACTCCGGATAGCCTGCTCTCCCCGCAATTGGACCGCGCGGCCTGAAGCTAAGAGAGGCGGACCCGAACGTGCAAAAGCGGGCACGTCGGCCGGCGAATCGAGGCTCGTTCGGCCGGCGCTTCCGGGCGCCACCCCTTTGTGTCGGGCGCCCGCGGCCACACTTTCCCCGCAACCTCCGTGCAGGTACGTACAGCTTCCTCTACGCCGAGCCCGATGTCCGACACCGCCAAGTCGATGGCCGCCGCGACGAAAACGCAGATCGACCCGTGGGTCGAGGGCCTCACCATCGGCCAGGTGCTCTCTGCTGCCGCCTCTCACTACCCCGAGCGGGAGGCGCTCGTCTTCCCGGTCACGGGCTTCCGGTGCACGTACGCCGAATACGATCGCCTCGTCGAGCAGGCATCGAGAGGACTTCTCTCGTTAGGCGTTCGGGCGGGCGATCATGTGGCAGTGTGGGCCACCAACTGGCCGCAGTGGCCGATCCTTCAGCTGGCGAGCGCCCGCATCGGCGCGGTTCTCGTGACGGTGAACCCAGCGTACCGCCCGCAGGAGCTGGCCTACGTGCTCCGGCAGGCCGACGTCCGCGCGCTGTTCCTCATCGACCGATTCAAGACGTCCGACTACTTTGACATGCTGCGGACGGCGTGCCCCGAGCTCGCGGAGAGCGAGCCGGGCCAGCTCAAGTCCGGCCGGTTCCCGGAGCTGCGCTGGGTGGTGTCCTTCACGGATCGCCCGGACGAGGGGATGATCACCTGGGAGGCCATGCTTCGGCGGGGGGAGGAGATAGAGGGGCGCCTCCTGCAGGAGTGCTCCGAGAGCCTCTCGCCGTCGGACCCAATCAACCTCCAGTACACCTCCGGCACGACCGGCTTTCCGAAGGGTGCGCTGCTCTCGCACCGCAATCTCTTGCTGAACGCCTATCACATCGGGCAGGGCCTCCGCCTCACCGGAGAGGACCGCGTGTGTGTGCCGGTGCCCTTCTATCACTGCTTCGGGTGTGTGCTCGGCACACTGGGCACGCTCGTCGCGCGCGCGACGATGCTGGTGCCGGGCGAGTACTTCGAGCCGGCGACGACGCTGGAGTGCATAGAACGGGAGCGGGCGACCGTGATCTACGGGGTGCCCACGATGTTCATCGCGCAGCTCGAGGACACGACGTTCCCGGAGCGCGACCTCTCGTCGCTCCGCACCGGGATCATGGCTGGAAGCACGTGTCCGGTGGAGGTGATGAACAGGGTGATCGACGACATGGGTGCTCGGGGAATCCTGGTCGCGTACGGGCTGACGGAGGCCTCCCCCGGCGTCACGATCTCGGGAGTCGACGACCCGGTCGAGGCGAGGGTCGAGACCATCGGAAGGCCGCTGCCCGGTGTCGAGGTGAAGGTCGTGGACGGCGAGGGCAACGCCCTTCCCAACGGCGACCAGGGCGAGCTCTGCACGCGCGGCCACAACGTCATGCTAGGCTACTACAAGATGCCGGAGGCGACCGCCGAGGCGATAGACGAGGAGGGCTGGCTGCACACGGGAGACCTCGCCATGCGGGACGAGAGCGGGTTCTACCGGATTACGGGCCGCATCAAGGACATGATCATCCGGGGCGGCGAGAACGTCTATCCGCGCGAGATCGAGGAGGTCCTGTACACGCATCCCAACATCGTGGAAGCTCAGGTCGTCGGGGTGCCTGACACGAGGCTCGGCGAGGAGATCTGCGCCTGGATCAAGCTGCAAGAGGGTCAGAGCGCCACGGAGGATGAGATCCGCGACTTCTGCCGGCAGCGCCTGGCCCACTTCAAGGTGCCGAGGCACGTGATGTTCGTCGAGGAGTTCCCTGAGACCGTGACGGGGAAGATCCAGAAGTTCAAGATGCGAGAGGAGGCCGTAGCCCGCCTCGGCTTGCAGCCAACGAGTGGAGCCTGATGACCATGCGCCTTCACTCCCTGGGACCCAACCCTGCCGGCTCGCCCATGACGCCGAGCCGGAGTGAAGGGAGGAAAGGAACGATGAGCATAGGATCGAGAAGCACGCTGAGCCTCCTGCTGCTTTGGACGCCGTTGGCGGTAGCGTGCGGCGAGCGAACGGACACACGTGCTTACGTGGAGATGCTCGGCGTCGATACGACCGCTGTCGAGGTCTTCACCCGCTCGGCCGACCGGATCGACGGCGCCTTCGTCATGCGCATTCCCGTGACGCGCTTGGCCCGCTACACAGCGCACCTGGCGCCGGACGGCTCCGTGAGGAGGCTCGAAGTCATATGGACCACTCCTGAGGAGAACCCGGAGGGCCCGCCCACCCAGCGCTCGGTGATCGAGATCGTGGGAGACAGCGCCACGTTCGAGGTGGAGGAAGATCTCGGCGTGGAGACGCGCCAGATGGAGGTGCCGACGAACACCCTCCCGTCGACCGGCAAGGTGCCGCTGTCGGTCGGCCTGTTCGAGCAGGCGGCGCGGCAGGCAGGGGCGGCAGGCGGCGAGCGCTGGGAGTTCGCCATTCTTCGGCCGAGCTCGCGGCGCGGCGCCGCGCCGAACGCGATCGAAGCCCGCGGCGCCGACTCCGTATCCATGGAGTTCTTCGGTAACCCGATGATCGCAGCGCTCGACACGGAGGGGCGGATCCTGGGGATCACCGGGCGGGAGACGACGATGAAGGTCGAGATCCAGCGTGTGGATCCGGCCGAGCTGGACCTGGAGGCCCTCTCCGCCGAGTTCGCGGCGCGAGACGCCCGCGGTGAGGGTTTCGGGCAGGCTTCACCCCAGGAGAGCGTGACGGCCTCGGTGGACAGCGCCACGCTCGAGGTCGAGTACAGCCGCCCGAGCAAACGCGGCCGCGAGATCTTCGGCGGATTGGTTCCGTGGAACGAGGTGTGGCGCACCGGGGCGAACGCGGCGACGCACTTCGCCACGGACCATGACCTGGTCATCGGCGGGGAGCTCGTGCCGGCGGGAACGTACACGCTGTGGACGACCTACACGCCCGAGAGCGCCGAGCTGATCATCTCCAGCCTCACCCAGATCTGGGGCACCGCGTACGACCCGGCCGGCGATTTCGTGCGGATTCCGATGGCCCGCGAGCAGCTGCTCGAGACGGTCGAGCGGTTCACGATCGAGGTCGAGCTGACCGACGGGGGAGGCGGTGTCCTGGCGCTCTCGTGGGACGCGTCTCGCTTCACCGTTCCGATAGAGGTGAGCGGCTCTTGAGCTCCGTCCGTTTGGCCGCGGTGCTCGCCCTCTGCACGGCGTGCGGCGTCCAACGCACGTCACCCGCCGCCGACGTGCCCGCCAGCGCCACCCCGCTGCCCTTCGTGTCGGTTCTGAAGCTGCAGTACAGCGGCCTGGTGGAAGAAGTTCACGAGGTGCTCAAGTCCCGCGCGGATTGGGCGAACCTCTGGTCTGCGGCTACCTCGGGATTCGATCCGTCACGGGATGTGCCGGCGGTCGATTTCGGACGGGACGTGGTGCTGGTTGCGGCGCTGGGGAGGCGGCCGACGGGCGGCTACGAGGTATTCTTCACGGCCGTATACGAGGACAAAGAGTACCTCTACGCCATCGTTACCGAGGTGTCACCGGGTATCGGGTGCCTGACGTCGCAGGCGTTCACCGCTCCTGTTGCGATCGTCACCGTTCCCCGTCGCGAGAAGCCGGTTCGGTTCGTGAAACGCGCCGACGTTCGAAACTGCGGCTGATCGTCGGGGGCGCCCGGCCCTTTCTCTCCTGAGCCGCTCGAATCAACAGGATGATATGGCGGAGGGGGAGGGATTCGTCGTCGAGCCGCGACTTGCGGCGAGACACTTCTGCGGCGAAGCGGCGGAAGCACCCGTGGGGTGAGAATGGTGGGGAGCGGAGGGGGAGGGATTCGAACCCTCAAGCCCGTGAGGGCGCCGGTTTTCGAGACCGGTGCATTGCCGTTCTGCCACCCCTCCGAGATACGTCTCGCCGCGCCCCTTCCCCGACTGGAATCACGCAACAGGAAGGATGTCGCGTGGGAACGGACGGGGTGGGATTCGAACCCACGAGGCACTCGTGGTGCCCACACGCTTTCCAGGCGTGCGCCTTGAGCCGCTCGGCCACCCGTCCCGGGAGAAACGGAGGGGGTGGGATTCGAACCCACGAGGGCCTTTCGGCCCAGCGCCTTAGCAGGGCGCCGCCTTAAGCCACTCGGCCACCCCTCCGAGAACGAAAAAGTGAAGGAGTCTGCGCCGACGCCGGCGCCCGCGACGGACCCCTTCACCTCAGACGATTCGATTGGCCCGCCTGGGTTCGAACCAGGAATCTCTTGGTCCAGAGCCAAGTGTGTTGCCGGTTACACCACGGGCCAACGGCATCCGGGCTCGCGACTTCCAGCGGGCATCCGGAGCACATGATCCTAGCCTATGCCCCGAGCGCGTTCAAGTTCCGCCCGGCGCGGTCAACTCCGCCGCTCCGCACCGAAGTACCGTGCCATCTCGTCGATCCAGCCCGGAGCGATCAGACGGAGGGGATGCACGCGGGAACCGGACCGCGGCCTCGAAGCCGGCCGGAGGCGAACGGCACACAGGACGTCGACCAAGACGCAGTCGGCGATTCGGAGGGCCCGCTTTACATCGGGCGGGCTTCGCGGATCGGGGCAAATGAGCCCGATCGCGTCCGCGAGCCGGCCGGCGAGGAGCTCGCGAGCATGCCGCCTGAGTCCTCGGCTGATCGATATGAGAGCGAGAACCGACCCGGGTCGCAGTCGGCCCACCGGCCCGCACCACGCCCCGGCGCCGGCGAACCGGATAGGCACCACGTCGACCACGGAGGGATCCGTGTCTCTGAGCGCCCCCACGAGCTCCGGCCGGACCACGAGGCAGCAACCTTCCAGACCGCTCGGCACCCTGCGCGCACGCCCCACGCTCGAGCCCAGGACCTTCACGCCCGACAGGGCAGATGCGAGCTCGGCCACCAGGATGGAGCGCAGAGCAGGCTCGGGCTCCGCGACGCAGAGGCAGGGGGTGGTGCCGCGTGGGATCCACCGCGAGAGCAGGTCATCGAGCTGCCGCGCCGACAAGCCGGAAGCTCGCCCTCGATCCAGGAAACCGCGGAAGGCGTCCTCCAGAGTTCCGCCATGGGGCGACCACGCCTCCGGAACATAGACGCCGCTTCCCGGTCTGCGGCTTACGAGGGAGAGCCGATCCAGCTCCGAGTAGGCCAGCCGAACCGTGTTGCGGTGGAGGCCGAGCCGCGGTCCCAGCCACCTGGCGCTCGGGAGCCTCTGGCCCGGCCCGACGCGCCCCGAGCGGATCGCCGCGCCAAGCTGGCTCACGAGCTGGCGGCGCAGCGATACCCGGCTGTGTCGTGAAAGGACGAGATCGGCGAGAAGCCTCGACGTTCCGGCCGCCGGCGTTCTCACCTCACGCGCTTCGTTCGCACCTCGCATGCGAGTCCGCCCCCGTCTGCCGTTGTGCGCCTTCAGATTGGAGGGTAACGTCGCGGCTTCAACGTGTGCTCAACAGCATGTGCTCATCTTGGAGGAAGAGATCCCGGATGGGGGTGCCGATTCCGTGAAGGTGTTGATTCCGTGAGGATGTAGGTTCGATGAGGGTGCTGGTTCTCGGTGGTGGGCTTCAGGGCTCGGCGTGCGCCTACGATCTCCTCGCCCAGCCGGACATCGAGTCCGTGGTGATCGCGGATCTGCAACCCAACCGACCCCGCACAATCCCTTTGGAAGAGGACCGGCTGGAGCTTCTCGAGCTCGACTTCGCCCAAGAGGACGCCGTGCGACACGCGATGGAGGAGCGGGACATCGTGCTCTCGGCCGCCCCCTACCTGTTCAACGTGGATCTCGCCCGTCTCGCGATCGAGAGCGGTTGCGACTACGCCGATCTGGGAGGAAAGACCGATATCGTCTTCCAGCAACTCGCGATGGGTGATCGCGCCCGGGAGGCAGGGTGCACGGCCGTCCCGGACGTCGGCCTGGCGCCGGGGCTCGTGACGCTGCTCGCCGCCGAGGGCATCCGCCGGCTGGACCGCACCGACCGCGTGCGGATGTACGTCGGAGGTCTCCCCCAGGACCCGCAGCCTCCCCTCAAGTACCAGATCGTCTACTCGCTCGAGGGCACCCTCGACTACTACACGACGCCCTCCTGGATCATCTCCGGGGGCGAGCTGGAGCAGCGGGAGGCCCTCACGGAACTCGAGGAGCTGGAGTTCGACGAGCTCGGAACCCTCGAGGCGTTTCATACGGCGGGCGGCGCATCCACCCTACCTTGGCGCTTCCAGAACCGGGTCGGACACCTGTCCTACAAGACGCTCCGATACCCCGGACACGCGGAGATCATGAGGGCCATCCGCGAGCTCGGCCTGCTGTCGGACGAGGCGATCACCATCGGCGGCCACGAGATCGTGCCCCGCGACGTGTTCATCTCCGCTGCGTCACCCCACCTGGCGCGTCCCGGCGAACCGGACCTCGTCGTGCTCCGCGTGATCGCGGAGGGAGAGAGGGACGGCGTGCCCACCACGCTGACCTGGAACCTGATGGACCGCGAGGATCCCGATACCGGTATCACGGCGATGATGCGCTGTACGGGCTTCACTCTGAGTATCGTCGGCCTGTTCATGGGACGCGACATCATCTCGGAGACGGGAGTGATGGCGCCCGACGAGGCGATCCCGTTCGAGCCCTATCTGGAGGAGCTTGCCAAGCGGGGCGTCGAAGTCTGCTTCGAGGAGGAAAAGGGCTGAGCCGCCGGGCTCATTCCAGCCCGAAGTCCGCGAGCCCTGCCTGGGCTCATTCCAGCCCGAAGTACGCGAGGAAGTCGTCGCGGGAGAGCGTGTTCAACACGTCCTCGGGCTCGAGCCACGCGCGCCGGGCCTGCTCCACTCCGTAGGACATGAGATCCAGATCGGCCACGCGATGGGCGTCCGTGCTGATCACGACCTTGACGCCGAGCCGCTTGGCGAGCGTCAGATGCGTGTCCTTGAGGTCGAGGCGGTGTGGGTTCGCGTTCAGCTCGACCGCCACGCGGTGCTCCACCGCGCAGGAGAGAACCTCCTCGAGGTCGAAGCTCACGGGATCGCGCCGGTTGATCAAACGAGCCGTCGGATGGGCGAAGACGTCCACCTCACGATGCTGGAGTGCCCTCAGCACGCGCTCGGTCTGACGGCCGGCGGGCAGGTTGAACATGGAGTGAATGGAGATCACGACCAGGTCGAGAGCCTCGAGCATCTCGTCCTCGAGATCGAGCGCCCCGTCCGCCAGGATGTCGACCTCCATGCTCCGGAGGATCCGGATCTCGGGATGGCGGGCCGCTACCTCCTCGATCTCCTCCAGCTGCCGCTCGAGCGCCTCCTGATCCAATCCATCGATCATCGCGAGCGCCTTGCTGTGGTCGGTGATCGCGAAGTACTCGTAGCCGCGATCCACACACCCCTGCAGCATCTCCTCGACGCTGTTCTTCCCGTCGGACCAGGTGCTGTGCATCTGCAGGTCGCCCCGCAGGTCCTCCAGGGCGATGAGCTCGGGCAACGTTCCCTTCTCGGCGGCCTCTATCTCCCCGCGGTCCTCTCTGAGCTCAGGGAGGATATACGGTAGGTCGACGGCCTCGTAGACGTCCGCCTCCTCTCTACCGGCCTTCCAGCGTCCGTCCTCGCGCGCCTCGCCCGACGCTGGCGCGCCGGCCTCCGCGGTCATCGACGCCTCCTGGTGCAGCTCGAAGACACCGTACTCCGAGATGCTCAGGCCCCGGTCCAGCGCACGCTGCCGTAACCGGATGTTGTGCTCCTTCGAGCCCGTGAAGTAGACGAGAGCCGCCCCGTAGCTCTCCTCGGGAACGATCCGGAGATCCACCTGAAGGCCGCTTCGCAGGATGACCGACCCTCGAGTGTCACCCGCCGCCAGCACGTCCGCCACCGCCGGGAACGCCAGGAAATGCTCCATCACGGGCTCGGGCTCGCTCGACAGCACCAGGATGTCGATGTCACCGACCGTCTCCTT
>SMUX01261291.1_pt1 | contig 14800 bp, 12 predicted proteins | sample 2456431 | NCBI WGS metagenome assembly SMUX01 (sample SAMN11095930, study PRJNA526329) | marine sediment metagenome | biome: Marine sediment; feature: Surficial sediment; material: Deep marine sediment; isolation source: Hadal surficial sediment | place: Pacific Ocean | collected 2014-11 | depth... | reverse complement strand
GAACCCCCGTACTCTACTCCAGCACGGCCAGAACAGTAAAGCCCTGCGTTAACGCCTAGGAAACTTACAATGGGGGTGAAAAAAGACGGGATAAGATGTCTTTATATGCCCATAATAAAGCCTCCAACAAGTCAAGATGGTGCAAGACACATTTAATTAGCTCATTAATTGCGTCCTGGCGGTCTGACACTGAGCAAACCCATGCCTAGAGCGGCTCTGAGCCTAACCAGAATTGACGTTTAATAAATTTGCTTCTGAGCGGTTTTAGAAGGGGGTCGCATAATCGGGGCTAACGCCCCTTGAGCGCTGAAAGGACCTTCTCTGCTGTGATGGGTAGGGTTGAGATTCGTATCCCGACCGCGTCTTGAACGGCATTGGCAATGGCGGCCATGATGGGAACCGCCGCCACCTCCCCAACGCCTTTGGATCCGAAGGGACCCGGGCCGTCCTTGTTTTCAATCAACTCGTAGGAAATAGGCGGGATGTCAGCTAGACAGGGAATCTTGTAAGCGCCAAAATTGACAGCCTCTAGGTACCCGTTGTCATAGTGCATCTGTTCCGTTAACCCGAGTCCTAACCCCTGTGCAATTGCACCGGTAATCTGTCCGTTCAAGGCTTGCGGGTTGATGGCATAGCCGACATCCTGTATGGCCACGATCCGATCGATTCGAATTCGCCCCGTTTCCCGCTCAACAGTCAACTTGACCCCCTGGCAGGCGTATCCAGAGGCCTCTCCACGCTCGGAGTTCATTTCGGCTTTCTCCCGATGGAGCCCGCCGTGAAGTTTTGCCAGTTGCTTTGCGGCATCTCTGAAGGCGACATGTCCGCGTTTTCCCTTGCAGACAAATCGACCATGGTCCAATTCCACGCTGTCTTCGGCCCAGCCCTTGATCCCCGCGGCGGCAGAGGCGAGCCGGGGCAGGGTAGCCTGGGCAGCGACTAACACCGCTCCTCCAGTGGTGTTGGTTACCTTGCTGGCATTACTGCCTGCGTCGTAAGGCCCTTGTTCAGTGTTGCCCTGTACGACCATCACTTCCGCGGGATCAATGTTGAGCACGGTGGCCACCACCTGTCTGAGGACCGTATGGGCGCCCGTGCCGATCTCGGCAAGTCCGGTGCGCACTACAATCTTTCCCTGTTCGGTGATTTCCATTATCACGCAAGCCCGGCCCCTGCCCGTGGGGCGCTCGCTCACGGCCAATCCGCGTCCAGAGTCTTTCTTTTTTGGTTTCTCCCATCCAAGCGCAGCGGCTGCCCGTGCAACCACCTCACCCGCGGTAACTGAATGCCAAACTTTTCCGATCGGCCCTTCGTCCCCGTCGCGCATCACGTTCCGTTGACGAAATTCGACCGGATCGATTCCCAGTCTTCGGGCAATCAGGTCAGTGTGGGATTCCACCGCAAACCCGACCTGTGGCTCTCCGGGCGCTCTCATATGTCCGCATGGACCCTGGTTGGTGTAGACGTGAGTAGCGGTAATCCGAACGTTCGGAATCCGGTAACACCCTGCCGCTTGATTCACGCCGCCCAGGGTAGGGTGGGGGCGGTAGCCAGCGTAGGCCCCATTGTTGAAAAGGATCTGGACTTCGCGTGCAGTGAGATGTCCCTCCTCATCCACTCCGCTCTTGATGCGAATGGTGGCAGCATGGCGGTGAATACCGGCCACGAATTCATCATTCTGACTGGTCACAATCCGAATGGGTCGACCGGTGGCGCGGGCGAGAAAGTAGGCGAGGGCCTCGTCCCAGAGATAGGCCTTGCCGCCAAAGTCGCCCCCGATTTGCGTTGGCATGATTACAATCTGTTTCTTGTCGACGCCGGTTACATAGGTTAGCCAGTCACGCATCGCAAAGGGTTGTTTGATGGAAGTCCAAACATGGACCTTGCCTGATGAGTCGATGGTAACTGTGCAGCTATGGGGTTCTATAAAAGCGTGATGCTGCATGGGGAGCTTAAAAATATCTTCGAAGACCTTTGTCGAACCTTCGAAACCTTTCTCAACATCGCCCTTTGCAAGGACGACCTTAGAGTTTGCGTTGGGATAGGGCGGTAGCTCGGGCCATTCCCGCCCAGGCGCGAGTTTATAGGACTTGAGCTCTGGGTGGATGACCGGGGCACCCGGTTTCAGTGCATCCTCTACATCACAAATGGTAGGTAAGTCTTCATACTCTACGTCGATGGCGTGAACCGCCTCCTCAGCGATATCAGGCGACTCGGCCGCCACCACAGCCACCTTCTCACCTACAAAGCGCACCCGCTCTAGTGCAAGAAGAGGAATGTCCTGTATACCCTTGCCAACCAGAACTCGAGGAATATCCTGAGCAGTCAAGACTGCGTGGACCCCGGGGATTTCCCGCGCCTTAGAGACATCTAAAGATGTGATGAGGCCATGGGGTACGGAGCTGCGCAGTGGCCGCCCTACCAATAGGCCCGGGAGTTGAATGTCGGCGGCGTAGCGCGCATTCCCTGAGACTTTGCCCTCACCATCAACTCTGACTAAAGTTCCCTTATTCTTGGCATCTTTCGGTCTTGATAAGGCCACTGGCGCTCTCCTCGTCTCAATCAAGCGGGGTCCCAATATTAAGCTCCCCCTCTAGAGTTTTCAAGCTGGTTGACAGTACGGAAGTGGCTTGATAGCTAGAGTGTGGCGTGGCGCTAAGTGAGGCAAAAGCTATCAAGAACGGCAGCTGATTCCTTTTTCCATTCACTTAATTTATTTATTAAGGTGAGAAAGATTCCCCGTTTAAGATTGAGACTTGTCGAACTCAAAAAAATGGGAGTTTTATATGACGGATCTTAGATCCTGGCTTGAAGAGGTTGAAAGGCTGGGCAAGCTCAAGAAAGTGGACGGGGCGGATCCCCACCTGGAACTCGGCATCTTGACCGAGGTGAACTGTAAACGAAGGGGGCCGGCGCTGTTGTTCGACAACATCAAAGGCCACGCCAAAGGATTCAGGATTATCACAGGCGCGATCTTAGATGCGCAAAGGCTGGGATTGACCTTGGGATACCGTGACATCCATACGGACCACGAACTGGTTTCCCGTCTGGAGGGAAAGGTGATCGAGTGGGAGCGGCGCGCCAGTGAGTTCCCGGTCAAGGAGGTCTCGGAGGGGCCCCTACTCGAAAATCGGGCCTACGGTAACGACGTGAACCTTCTCAAATTCCCCGTTCCCAAGTGGCACGAACATGACGGTGGGAGATACTTGGGTACGGGCTGTATCGTGATCACCCGGGACCCCGATACGGGAGTTGTCAACCTAGGGACGTACCGTTTGATGGTGCACGACGAGAAAACGCTCGCATTGCATATCTCGTCCGCTCATCATGGCGCATTGAATATAAAAAAGTATCACGCGCGGGGGGAAGCAGCGCCCGTGGCAGTATCCTTCGGGCATCATCCTCTGTTTCTCGTGCTGGGGGGAATGAGCGTGCCCTACAGCATGTCCGAATACGGGTTCGTGGGGGCCATAGCCGGGAAAGCTGTCCCGGTGGTTCCGGGTGAGATCACTGGGCTTCCGCTTCCCGCGAACAGTGAATTCACGATTGAAGGACTCTGCCCACCAGACGAATTTAGAGACGAAGGACCCTACGGGGAATACACGGGCTATTATACCTCGGGTATGGGCAAGGAACCCGTAATTCACGTCAAAGCGCTCTACCATCGAAATGATCCCATCATTCTTGGTGCGATGCCGGCCCGTCCACCACACGATTATTCCTATTTCATGTCGGCAATGAAGTCCGCCAACGTCAAGGATTCGCTGAAAAAAGATGGTATCACTGATATCAAAGGGGTTTGGTACCATGAAGTGTCGGGTATCAACTTCTTCGTTGTTGTCTCCATCCGGCAACGATACCCGGGGCACGCCAGGCAAGCGGGATTCGTGGCCTCCCAGTGCCGAGCCGGAGGAACCTCTTTGGGCAGGTACGTGGTGGTAGTGGACGATGATATTGATCCCAGTGATTTGGAACAAGTGGTCTGGGCCATCGGCACCCGTTCCAATCCGGAGAAGGACATCGATATCATCCGCAATACCTACACAGGCCCACTGGACCCCATCTACCCCAAGAGTGCCAAGATATCCTTTGGCTCTCGGGCCGTGATTGATGCCTGCAGGCCCTTTGACTGGATCGAGGAATTTCCCAGAGTGGTCCAATCGAGCGATGAGGAAAGGGACAAGGTTCTAAAAAAGTGGAAGGGGTTGTTTGATTAGGGGTGCGAGCGTAGGCGGAGAGTAAGAATGGAAATACATGTTGAAATCGGCAAACAAGCCAAGCAGGAAATTGACGAAGCACTAGTTGAGGAGCCAATGGAAAGCGCGGCTTTGGTGATTCACAGTGGTGATCCTGAGGTGTGTTGTACCGTTGGATTTGAAGTGGTCCTGGTGGAGAAGAGAGACGTGCCATCAAAAGGCTACGTGATGGTTGGAGAAAAAAATGGCTGGCTTATATATATTGCCGAAGAAATCACCCCATCTAAGCCATCACGATTGGTCATTAACGTAGATCGCACCAATGATCGCTTAGCCGCACTTTTCTTAAGCAGTGATCCGTAGACCGGTGTGTTTTAACCGTTCTGGAAAACTTTAGTCCTAAGGATTGGAGGGTGCCAATGATAGACCGTGAGCGACTCCGCAAAGGCAGGCTCGAGATTTCATCGGAGCTGGCCAAGGCCAAGCAACCGGTTGATAGAATCGTAGAAGTCGAAGTGGAAATCATTGAAGACTACCGCAAGCGCGGTAAAATGCGGCACTATGAAATATTCGCCGACGAGCAGAAGCGCGGCCACGGCGGTACCGATACCGCCCCCGGACCGCTGGAGCATTTTCTCGTCGGTGCCGCGTTTTGACTGCACAGCCAAATAGCGACGGCCTCGTCGCTACTGGATATTCCCATTACCTCCGCTCGCACCGTGATCAAAGGCCGGCTGGACTATCGGTCGCTGTCCAAGAAGGCCGAGTTCGCTTGCGGCTTCATCGACATTACTCTCGAGACCTTTATCGAGAGTCCTGAACCCAAAGAAAAAGTCCTAGAGCTTATGCGGTTTGCCGAGCGGGAATGTCGCGCCGTGGATACTCTCCTCCGGCCTACTCCTGTAATCTCGGTAGTTAACCTAAATGGCAAAGAGGTCGATCGTCGTGCTCTTAAGCCCAAGGAACTGCCCATATCATAGTTACCTCCATTCTTCTTTGAGAGTAGATATGGATTCTGAACTCAGAGAAAATCTTATCCTGGCGAACAAAATTTTGGACAGAACCGGACTGACAGTTCCATTTGGCCATGTCAGTGTCCGGGAGCCGAGAAGCGATCGACTATTGATATCCCGTGCCATTGCCCCCGGCCTGGTGAAGGATGAAGACCTGTTGCTTGTGGATTTTGACGGGAAGGTTCTTGAAGGCAAAGGCAAATGGCATGGTGAGACTTGGATCCATATCTGCATCTATCAAAGCCGTCCGGACGTGAACGGTATCGTTCACACCCATTCCCTCTATGTGACTTCGCTGGCAACGGCGGAAGCTACTTATTTGCCTGGCACCGTCTTTGGATTCCCCTTTGCCGGCAGCAAAATATACAAGAAGGCAGGTTTGATCAATTCCAGAAAGAGAGGCGAGGAATTGACAAGGCTCATGGGGAAGGATACTGCGGTGCTGATGAAGGGTCACGGTGGCTCGGTGGCCGGCTCGACCCTAGAGGAGGCAACCGTGAAGGCGGTGATGATGGAAGAAGCGGCGAAGATTCAGCTTCTCGCCGGCCTTGCGGGAGGGGCCAAGCCCTATCTGGAAGATGAGCTGGCTGACTTCAAACATGAGATGGAGATCCTTGCGGTGCAAAATGACCGCCCTGCGGGACTTTTTGAGCGTACGTGGGCGTATTACAAGAAAAAAGTTGAAGAGCGTCAGAAATAGAAAGTTTTAATTGTCTAATTATTATTGAAGGAGGAGCAATGGCCAATCGTTACGGTTCGGATTTAATCGTTGATGTTATGAAGAGTTTGGGGATTGAATACGCGGCGATCAATCCCGGATCGAGCTTTCGGGGGCTGCATGATTCTTTGGTTAATTACGACAGTGGTAAGAATCCGAAAATGATTACTTGCTGTCATGAGGAAATCGCTGTTTCGTTCGCTCACGGTTATGCCAAGGCGGCGGGAAAGCCTATGGCAGCGATCATTCACAATGTCGTGGGACTCCAGCACGCGTCCATGGCCATCTATAACGCCTGGTGCGACAAGACTCCAGTCATCGTCATGGGAGGCACAGGGCCAATGGATTCCAGTCGGCGGCGTCCCTGGATCGACTGGATCCATACGGCCATGCTTCAAGGAGGCCTCGTCCGCGATTTTGTCAAGTGGGATGATCAGCCCATGGGTCTCGGTGCCATTCCCAATTCCATTGTTAGGGCATACAGGACGGCCATGACAGAGCCCAAAGGCCCGGTGTATCTCGCCTTTGATGTGGATCTTCAGGAGGCCGAGTTGAAAGAAGACATCCCCATACCCGACATGGAGCGCTACCGTCCACCTGCGGCTCTCCAGGCTGAGCCCGATACGATCAAGGAAGCCGCCCAGCTCCTTGCGCAGGCCCAGAGACCGCTTATTATCGCGGACTACATGGGGCGGAACCCCGAGAGCGTGAATTACTTGGTGGAACTGGTGGATCTGCTTTCCATCCCCGTCATTGACCGTGGGGCACGCCACAACTTTCCTAACACTCATCCCTGCGATCTAACGGGCAGGGAAAAGGCGATGGTCGAAAAGGCCGATGTCATCCTCGGTCTTGACGTGATGGATCTCTATGGGGCTCTGGTGCGCTACGATGAAAAAACCAGATCCTCCAAGCTAGCCATGGCTCCGAGTTGCAAGGTGATTCATGTTTCACTTGCTGACCTGGCCATACGGAGCTGGTCTACCGATGTTATGGAACTGGCCCCCGTAGACCTGCCGATCCTTGCCGACACCAGGGTGTTTCTACCCGCCCTGACCGAGGAGATCCGCCGACAGGGGAAATTTTCTAAAGGCGCCGTGGAAGGTCGTCGCACAGAACTGAGTCGTCAGCATGAAGAGATCCGCTCAAAAGCTCAGGCCGACTTAAAACAGCGCTGGGATGAAAGCCCCATATCACCCCCGCGGATGTCTCATGAAATCTGGCAGGTCATCCAAAACGAGGATTGGACATTGACAGCGGGTTCCTTTCGAGGGTGGCCCCGGGCACTCTGGGATTGGAAAAAACCAGGGATCTTCCTCGGAGGATACGGAGGCGGTGGGCTTGGCTACTCACCGGGCGCCTCTGTGGGGGCTGCGTTAGCACTCAAGGACAGTGGCACGGTCTGCATCGATCTCCAGCGGGACGGCGATCTTCTCTACACCAACAGTGCCCTCTGGACCGCCTCGAGTTACAACATTCCGCTGTTGATTATCATGACCAATAACCGGACCTACTATAATGACGAGGAGCATCAGGCGAAAATCGCGATCGAACGGGGAAGACCCCCGGAGAACAAGGGGATCGGTATGCGCATGGAATCCCCCGCTGTGGATTTTGCAACGCTAGCAAAGTCCTTTTCCATTGCCAGTGAGGGGCCCATCGAGGACGCGGCAAAGATTCAACCTGCCATCAGCCGCGCGCTGAAGGTGGTGAAAGAAGAACGCCGCCCCGCTCTTGTTGACGTGATTATTCAATCGCACTAGGGAGGCTAACAGGGGCTAGCTTGACTCACGGGTAGGCGTGGTGGTATTTGTGTGTGTAAGAAAAATGGCCTAGTCGGAACCAATTCGGAGGTATTAGGTCAATGTCCAAGGCCGAAGAACTCGCACAATTTGATCAGGAAATTCAAAAGTACTCCATCCAGGGCCATTGGAAGATGGAGCTCCCGAACAACATGGAGCCGCACTCCAAGCTGCTGCCCATGCTTTGGAAGGGGTCCATGATTCGTGAACAGCTCATGCGTGCCGGGGATCTTATCGGCGTGAACGAGGCAGGACGAAGGACGATTCAGCTGGTTAATCCTGGAGTCCATCCACTCAAATTTACCACCCACACAATGCAGATGTCGGTTCAGTTGGTCCTGCCCGGAGAGGTGGCAGCGGCTCACCGTCATACCATGGGCGCCATTCGCTACGTTGTTGAAGGAAAGGATACCTTCACTACGGTCAACGGCCAGCGCTTCTTGATGGAACCCGGCGACTTGATCCTTACCCCGAACTGGACCTGGCACGACCACATCAATGAGTCCGATGGCCCCATGATCTGGATCGATGGCCTGGATATTCCGTTCTCCCGGGCGATGGATGTGATGTTCATCGAGGAGCATGAAAAACCGCAGCAATTTGTTCAGCGTGTCCTCAGAACATCAGATGATAGCGTTGCCGCACAGGGCGGGTCGCCGTGGTATTACAAGTGGCGCGAGACCGAACAGAGCTTGAAGAAGATGGTGGACCGACCCGCAGGCGTCGACTTGGTCCTGGAGTATAAGGGAAAGAATGATGGACCCACGTTGCCTACCATTGCATGCGGCCAGCATCTACTGCGCCCGGGTGAGGTGACGAAAAACCGCCGCCGCACTTCCACCGGTATATTTCATGTTATGCGCGGTCAGGGCAAGACAGTCGTTAATGATACTGTGCTTGAGTGGGAGCGTGGGGACTTCTTCGTGGTACCCAACTGGAGTTGGCACCGGCACGAGAATCACTCGACCAGTGAGGAGGCCATCCTGTTCTTCATGTCCGATCGCCCATTGCTCGAGCCCTTTGGGCTCTACCGGGAAGAGTACCAGGGTTAAACTAGTGTCATTGAAGGCGCTATAACCTCCCTAGGGTTATCGGGCCTCAGTCCCTGCGCACAATTTTGCGTATCGATCTCCTATCCCGTAATTTCAGAAGCAACTACGTGCGCTTGTAAATAGGGCTGTTACGATTAGGTATCAGACGAATAGAATCGCTTGACTTTAGGAGCCGGGCGAATTATGGGGGGGAAATCTGTTCTCTCGCTTGTTCGATTCGGTGGGTCCGATTGTTAATAGAGAGGTATGAATTAACCTCGAGGAGGCAAAATGGCCAAATTTAATTTTGCTGTAAGAATTGCAGCGTTTACGTTTATCTTTTCCTGTCTTGGCTTGGTGCAGGGAAGGTTGATTATATTTGCTGAATCAAATCCCACCTGGCAGGACAAATGGGCAAAAACCGTTGAGGAAGCAAATAAGGAAGGGCGGGTCACGGTTTACTCGAGTGTTTGGGGATTGTCAAGATCGAGAGTTTTTCAAAAAAAATACCCTCAGATCAAGGTTGTCGTGGTGTCGGGTCGGGGGTCCCAACTCAGGCAGCGAATGCTAAGTGAAGACAGGGCGGGAAAAATCATAGCGGATGTCGTAACTGCCGGTGCAAGAACCAACTATCAAACCCTTCGCGCTCGTAATCTCATCGATCCGATCAGGCCTGTCCTGATCTTGCCTGAGGTTTTGGACGAGTCTCTATGGTATGAGGGGAAACACCGCTACGTGGACCCCGAAAAAAAATATGTTCTTGTTTACATGGGCAATGTGGCACGGACAGGGAGTTATAACACCAAGCTTCTGAAGCCCGAAAAGATCAAGTCCTACTGGGACTTTCTTAAACCTGAATTCAAGGGCAAGATAATAGCCCGAGATATCAGGCAGGGTGGCAGCGGAGGCGATGCAATGCGATTTTTATATCACAACCCCAAGTTGGGGCCTGAATTTGTAACGCGGCTCTTTAGTGAGACGGACATCACCATTACGAGGAGTAATCGCCAGGGTCTCGATTGGTTGGGTGTAGGCAAATTTCAGATAGGTCTTTTTTTCGGTCGGGTGCAAATGGCTCAGTCACAAGGGCTTCCGTTAGATGAGCTAGACCCCCATCTTTTTAAAGAAGGCGCACCCCTTGGCATAGGTCCAGGAAGCGTTTCACTTATGCGCAATGCGCCGCATCCTAACGCGGCAAAGGTCTACATTAACTGGTTCCTTTCCCGTGAAGGGCAGACGGTTGTCCAGAAAGTAATAGCAAGAGAAGGCTCTGGTGGGGACTCCATGAGAATCGATATTTCGAAAAAGGATATCCCCCGAGCATATCGGCGTAGAAAGGGTGCAGAGTACTTTTTCGTGGCTACCCCCCAATATACGGACATGCGCCCAATCTATAAAGTGATTAACAAGGCCTTAGCCACTAGGGGAAAGACGACGAAGAAAAAGAAGAAGTAAACCCAGTAAGACCCAAGACAATAGTTCAATTCGTTTTAAGAATCTTTTTCATTCGCAACCTTACCTCGGTCTTGGTTGTGATCGAGTAATGCCAGTCGGAATTGTCAAAGTAGGATTCGCCAGGACGAGGGATCTGCTCAGCGGGAAGGGATGACTCGTCAATATCGCTACGGGTTGTCACAGCACGGTTCACACGTGAATAAAATCCAAGTCGCTTTCGGGTCATTACGGGTTGCTGGTCTACGTATAGTCTTTTGACAAATTCTTCGCCTAAGAGTGCATAAAAAGCACTGGCAGTCCTGATCCCTGTTCCTGGGACTGTGGGATCGAACAGCGCGATTTTCCCTTTCCACCTAGGGTCAAGCAGGTCATGAACCGATTTCAAATCTTCCGGTTTGACATGACGGGTGTTGATCTCGAGCAGGTCGGCTATGGAGTTGTTCAATCGTAGTGCATATTTACCCTCAGGATCGGAAAACCAGAGTTTCCCCTTCTTCCAGTTTGAAGCCTTTAGCACGTCCGGAAGAATAAGCCCTGGTTTCAATGGATCGAGCATCTTATCGGCATAGAGGACACTGGAAATAGTACCAATACCGCCAAAGAAGACATCCATTGAGTTGACCCCAACTCGACGCTCCAATCTCAGTTTGGCTGCAACCTCGCTGCTGCGCCCAACGAGATACTCGAGAACAATGCCATACTTCCTCTTGAACTCCTTCGGCAACTCACGCCGGAGGACCGGGTCGCTAGGCGCGCGTAGCACGACCTTACCTTCTTTTTGGCCCCGGCGAGAATCTTTCGCCACTCTGTCTCCCCGCCCGTCTCTTGTGCCCAGCCAGGGGACGCTAAAAAAACAAGTAGCAGAAGCCGTACCGCCCTCGTCAATATTACTGAAATAGCCATTCCGCATTCCCTCCTTCGAGAATACTAGCCCCGATCCGACAAAAATGAGTGAGCCATATGCAGTCGTGGGCCAGACATTTCGACGGTCGCCGACATCTTGGTCGTAGGCCTGTAGTTACACTACGGGTGAGTTATCGACCCTTCGAGGACCTCAGGGCCGGACTTCGAGTGAGCCTCAGTCGAACTATGAGCGCGTCGAAGCGGTTTATGGCACAAACAGCTCCGGAGCCCCATCTGATGCTCCCTAACGATAATTTCTTGGACCGATTAATGTCGGATTGGGGCTAGCGATATAGCAATATGCCTCACCGAGAGGCTAGAAGGTTTTGACCTATTGCCTTCTGGGGCTAAATCAACGAGGGGCGAATTGTGTCAAGTGGTGTGCTTCTATTGATCCTCTTGACAAGGAGTAGACCGTATACAATTATACGGCTCCGGAAAGCCATAGACGGTTCTAGCCACGAATAAGGGACTTTTAAGAACGGGTTTAACGAACAGGTAGGCGCCGGACAAGTAAAATCAGTCGAAGGAGATAGTATGGCAAACATGGATCCATCCCAGGACTTGCATATACACAGGCCGAAGAGCCCGTACCGCCAGTGGTTAGATCAAGAAGGGTTACCGGTTCACACCGGTTTCTTTATCGAGGACCTTCGTACCCTCGATGTTAAGCTGTGGCCTCGGATGGGGGCGCTTGGAGCATACGTCCTCCTTGAAGGGTCCGAGGAACGAGATGACGCCTATGTGCTCGAAATCTCTCCAGGCCAATGTACTAAGCCTGAGCGACATTTATACGAAGAACTCATTTTTGTTTTAAACGGACGTGGGGCGACCACGGTCTGGGTTGAAGGAGAGAAAAAGCAGACTCTCGAGTGGCACGCCGGTGCACTGTTCAGCCCCCCTCTTAATGCCTGGCATCAGCATTTCAATGGGAGTGGAAGCGAGCCGGCGCGGTTCGTGGCGGTTACGACCGCCCCCGTGATGATTAACCTGCTCCATGACCCCGATTTTATATTCAACAACAACCATGTCTTCCGGGACCGCTATGCCGGAGAAGATAACTACTTCAACGGCGTGGGTCGCTCCATCGGGACTCGATTGTGGGAGACAAACCTTGTCCCCGACGTTGGGACTTTTAAATTGCAGGAATACAAGGAAAGAGGCAAGGGTAATTCGTACATGCGGTTCGAAATGTCGAACAATTCAATGCTAGCTCATGTCTCTGAATTTCCAGTTGGATCCTATAAGAAGGCCCACCGACACACTGCGGGGGCCCATGTAATCATTGTGAGCGGTCAGGGCTATTCGCTGATGTGGCTGGAGGGCACAGAGCCTAAGAAGTTTGATTGGCACGAAGGTAGTGTGATCGTTCCTCCCGACAGGTGGTTCCATCAGCACTTTAATACGGGAACGACACCGGCTCGTTACCTCGCGCTTCGTTGGGGAAGTGTTAAGTACCCCATCATCTCTCAGAGCACTCGAGATGTGGAAAGAGTCAGAAAAGAAGATCAGATAGAATACCAGGATCAAGACCCGGCGATTCACCGCCAGTTCGAGTCGGAATGCGCCAGATTCGGCGCCCAGGTCTCGATGAAAATATCTTAGTTGGCTTTGACACGCAACCGTCCCCGCCGTCGCTGGCCTTGCCACAAACCAACTAACTAAGCTGGAAGGAACTCCAACATGTTAGTCCTCGATAACAAAGAGGTGGCTCAAATCCTGGATATGGAGTCATGCTTAAAGGTGTTGGAAAAAGCAGCGTATGACATTGCAGCTGATGAAGCAGTGGCTCGGCCTGCCACCACACTGGTCATGCCAAAATTACAAGCGTCAGGGTTGCCCGGCGCCTACCAGTTGCAGAGTCGTGAGGGGGTTGCACGATCGGTGAAGATGGCAGCCTGTCGATTGATATCGGATAACCTTGCCTTCCAGAGTTTACCGGACGGTACCGTACGAAGAAAAAAAATCCCCACGGCAAAAGGCGAACGTTATATTGGCTTGATTCTCTTGTTCGATACAGAAAGCGGCGAGCTGGTGTCGATGTTTCCTGACGCCGAGATTCAGCGGCGTCGTGTTGCAGGCACTGGGGCATTGGTGTCGAAATATGTTTCGCGGCCGGATGCCAAGACATTGGGGCTTCTCGGATCGGGTTGGCAGGCGGAGGTGGCGATCAAGGCCCACAGTATGGTCCGGGACCTATCCCGTGTCATCGTGTTCAGTCCAAATCGTGACCATCGGGAGACCTTCGTGCACAGCATGAAGGATCAAGTGGCGTTTCCCGTTCAGGCGGTGGACACGGCAGCGGAGGTCATTACGCAGAGCGACGTGTTGGTGGCGATAACGGACGCCATTGGGGCCGTCATTGATGGGAGAATGGTAAAACCGGGCACGCACATCACATTATCGCGCTACTTCGAGTTGGACGAGATGGGCTGGAAAAAATGCGATTTGATTATTGAAGGGGCCCGTGCCAAGGACGGGGACCCAAGTTATTGGAGCAAACAGATTTGGGACAACAGGTTCGTTGTCGGCGGCCGCGAGAAGATGAAGGGTACCAGTCTCGCGTTTAGAAGCAGCGATTTTGCGACGACCAATTCGCGCCATGTGGCCTTTCCGGATCTTCTCCTGGGGGACCAGCCCGGACGACAGTCAGACCAGGAGATCAGTTGTTTTTACATCAGCAACCCATCGGGTGTTCAACTTGCCCATCTGGGATCCCTTATTGTCGAGCAGGCGAAGCGCCTCGGCATGGGCCATAATCTTCCTTCGGAGTGGTTTTCCGAGCAGGAAAGAGATTAAGGGGTGAAATATGACAATGCTAAAAATAGTTAGGATGCTCGGAGGAGTTTTATTCCTCCTCTTTTGGACGGCATCACCCTGGGCACAAGAGAAAGGCTGGCAAGAAGATTGGAATAGGATTGTTGCGGCGAGCAAAAAAGAAGGGACAGTTGTGGTGACAGGAGATCCGGACCCGGTTATGCGCAAGGAGATTCCAGCCAGATTCTCTGCGAAATACGGTATTCCAGTGCAATGGATTGGGGGTCGCGGTGGGCAAATTGCGGCCAAGCTCAGGGTGGAGCGAAGGGCCGGAGCTTATAGTATAGATGTTTTTATGGCTGGCATTGGGACCGCGGCCAACATCCTTTACAAGGAGAAAATGATCGATCCCCTGAAGCCCGCCTTGATTCTGCCAGAGGTTACGGATCCCTCAAAGTGGAAGAAGGGGAAACTACCGTTTGTAGATCCCGAAGAGAAATATATCCTTCGGCTTCTCAACTATGTGGTTGCGATCCTTTACATCAATACCACCCAGGTAAAGCGTGGGGACATCAAGTCCATGAAAGACCTTCTCGACCCTAAATGGAAGGGAAAGATCATGACCCGCGACCCCAGCGTTTCTGGGAGTGGTAGCAATGATGCGACCAAACTCTATCTTATGTTTGGCGAAGAATTCGTCAAGCGCCTCTACGTTGACCAAAAGCCAATCATTTCCCGGAACCGCCGCCAGATCATGGACTGGCTGGCACGGGGGGTCTATCCCATTTCCCTCACTGCCAGCGATGTGGAAGTAAAGCGGATGCAGAAAGATGGCTTCCCCCTCGACATCATCTATAACCTTTCGGATTTACCTGGTATTGTTTCAGGCGGCGACGGGATGATGGCATTGATGAACAATGCTCCG
>SMUX01055502.1_pt1 | contig 14800 bp, 9 predicted proteins | sample 2456431 | NCBI WGS metagenome assembly SMUX01 (sample SAMN11095930, study PRJNA526329) | marine sediment metagenome | biome: Marine sediment; feature: Surficial sediment; material: Deep marine sediment; isolation source: Hadal surficial sediment | place: Pacific Ocean | collected 2014-11 | depth 0-1... | reverse complement strand
CCGGCACAAGTAGAAAAAGGCGGCCAACGGGGATTTATCGTTCCCATTGGCGGCAGTGAAGACAAACTCAGAGACCGCGAAATACTGAGCCGCTATCTTGAGATGTGCGGTGGCTCGAACGCGCATATCGTCGTCATACCGACTGCCTCTGAGCTGGACGACACCGGCGCGCGCTACCGGGACCTGTTCAGGGAACTGGGTGCCGGTGAGGTCGGAATCCTGCATTGTAACGATCGCAAGGAATGCAACAGTCAGGACTTTGTCGACCTCCTGGAAAGGGCCGATGGCATATTCATGACCGGCGGCAACCAGTTGCGCCTGTCCACCACGCTGGGCGGGACCCGGGTCGCGCAGCAGATACGCCGGCGTAATGCCGCGGGCATGCATGTCGCTGGCACCTCCGCTGGCGCCGCCTTTGTGCCTGAACATATGATCGCAGGCGGCTACGAAGGATCGACCCCGTCGCCTGACATGGTGACGCTGGCGCCGGGCCTGGGTCTGACCAACCGGCTCATCATCGACCAGCATTTTCGCGAGCGCGAGCGCCTCGGCCGTTTGCTGACCGCGCTGGCTTTCAATCCTTTCGCCATCGGTATCGGCCTGGATGAGGACACGGCGGCGTTTATCGGTCCGGACGACGTCATGGAAGTTGCCGGCAGCGGCGGAATTACCGTGATCGACCCCAGCGAGCTTGAGTTTTCGTCGATGGATTCGGCCGGACGCGACCAGCCGGTCAGCCTGATCGGCATCAGATTGCATATACTGGTTGCCGGCGGCAGCTACGACATCGCGACACGAAAGGCGCGTCCGTAAGCGAGCATAAAAACGGAGACCCGTTGATGAAGATCCTGTCCACCAACGTTTATGTCGGTCCGAGCATTTACGCCCGTTTCCCGGTTATCCGCCATCTGCTCGACCTGGGCGTACTGGAGGAATGGCCGACGGCGCGGCTAGGCAAGGATTTCATCGACCCGTTGCTCGAGTTGTTGCCAGGCCTGCACGAACACGGCTGTTCCTATCGCGAGCCAGGCGGTTTTGTACGCCGCATGCGCGAGGACGAGGGCACCTGGCTGGGGCACGTGATGGAGCACGTCGCCATCGAACTGCAGAACGAAGCCGGATCGCTGGTGACTTATGGCCGGACCCGGTCGACCGGCGAGCCCGGTCAGTACAGCATGGTTTTCCAGTACAAAGACGCCGAAGTTGGCCGCGAGGCCAGCCGGCTGGCGTTGCAACTGATTCACTTTTTGCTGCCGGCGGAGATCAAACCTGACGACGCCCCCGACGGTGACTGGGATTTTGGCGAGGGTCGGGACGAATTCATTCGCTACGCGCAAAGGCGGGCGCTGGGCCCGAGTACCGCGGCGCTGGTCAAGGCGGCAGAGGACCGCGATATTCCGTGGATACGCCTGAACCGTTACAGCCTGATCCAGCTCGGTCACGGCAAGTACCAGAAACGCATCCAGGCGACGACCACCAGCGCCACCGGCAACATCGCCGTCGAACTGGCCTCGGACAAAGAAGAAACCAATGCGATCCTGGGTGACCTGGGCCTGCCGGTGCCAAAGCAAATCCTCGTTTACAATACGCGGCAGGCGCGGCGCGCCGCCGAGCGCATCGAATACCCGGTCGTGCTCAAGCCATTGAATGCAAACCACGGCCGCGGCGTTTCCATAAATTTGAAAACGCCGGACGAAGTGAACGCAGCTTTTGAGAAAGCGCGCGAGCACGGACGCACTGTGCTGGTCGAAAAGTTTATCAGCGGATTCGACCACCGAATCCTGGTGGTCAACGGCGAGTTGGTCGCTGCCGCGAAACGAGTCCCGGGGCATGTGGTCGGCAACGACAGAAACACGATTACCGAACTGGTCGACGAGATCAACAGCGATCCGCGCCGCGGCGTGGGCCATGAAAAGGTCCTGACCCGTCTCGAATTCGACCACCAGGCCGAACGCCTGTTATCGAAGCTGGGTTACACCCGGGAAACCGTGGCCGCCGAAGGCGAAGTCGTGTATCTGCGCTCGACGGCAAACCTGTCGACTGGCGGCACCGCCATCGATGTCACCGACATCATTCATCCGGACAACCGTGAAATGGCGGTACGCACGATCGCCGCGATCGGCCTGGATATCGGTGGCGTCGACTTCCTGACCTCCGATATTTCGGAATCGTGGCGGGTCACCGGCGGCGCCATCTGCGAAGTCAACGCCGGGCCCGGATTTCGCATGCATGTTGCCCCCAGCGAGGGCACGCCGCGCGATGTGGCGGGACCGGTCATCGACATGCTGTTCCCCGAGGGTGCGCCGTCGACGATACCGATGGCGGCGATAACCGGCACCAACGGCAAGACCACGACCGCGCGCATGCTGGCGCACATCATGAAACTGGCGGGTTTTACGGTGGGCCTGTCGTCCACGGACGGGGTCTATATCGATGGCCGGCTGACCGTGGAAGGCGACATGACCGGACCGGTATCGGCCGGCATGATCCTGCGCGACCCGTCGGTCGATGCGGCCGTACTGGAAACCGCGCGCGGCGGCATGCTCAGGCGAGGCCTGGGCTTCAGCCATTGCGATGTCGCCGCTTGCCTGAATGTCACGGCCGACCACCTGGGTATGCGCGGCATCGAAACCATCGAGGAACTGGCCGAAGTCAAGCGGGTGCCGATAGAAAGCGCAACCGGTACCGCGGTCCTCAATGCCGACGACGAGCATTGCCTGCGCATGGCCGATTACACAGAGGCCGAACACTTGTGTTACGTGACCATGAATCCGGGCCACCAACTGGTCAAGGAGCACATACGCGCGGCAGGGCGTGCCGTGGTGCTCGAGGAAGGATTCAACGGCCACATGATCACGATTTACGACCACGGCAATCACATTCCGTTGTTGTGGACTCACTTGATCCCCGCGACCCTGGAAGGACGTGCCCTGCACAACGTGCAGAACGCGATGTTTGCCGCCGCGTTAGCCTACAGCCTGGATATCAGCCTGGAAAATATCCGCCACGGCCTGCGGACTTTCGATACCACTTTCTTCCAGGCCCCCGGGCGCCTCAACCTGTATGACGAGCATCCGTTCAAGGTCATACTCGACTACGGCCATAATCCGGCAGCGGTCAAAGTCATGTGCGAACTGGTCGATCGCTTTGACGTGGATGGCAAAAAGATCGTGGTGCTGTCGGCGCCGGGTGACCGGCGAGACCAGGACATAGAGGAAATCGGCACGATTTCAGCCGGACATTTCGATCATTACATTCTCAAGACCGACGATAACGCGCGTGGCCGGGATCGCGACGAGGTACCCGGCATACTCCGGAAAATGCTCCTTGAATCCGCTGTCAGCAAGGACAATATCGAAATTATCGACGACGAAAAAACCTCGGTCGAGCATGCGCTTGCCATGGCGCAACCGGGTGACCTGGTGTTTATTTTTGGCGACAACATCAAGCGTTGCTGGAAGCAAATCATTTACTTCGATTCGGGCGGGAAAACAGAGCAAGACGAAAAACCGGTGCAGATCAAACTGTCCACGACCGAGCTGGGCGATTTTTCGCTGGAAGACGTGGAAATCATTCGCGACGAGCGCGGTGTGCGCATCGCCCGCGAACCGGAAGAGGCGGATTAAACCGCATGGAGGTACTGGACTCGCGCCGCCTGACGGGACCGGGGTTGGTCTGGGACCGGCCCGCCGCGGTAGTGGATGTGCGCCTGCATTCGGAAGAAGCGGACACGCTGATCCAGGCATGGCGAGAAAAGGTGCGGGAAATCATGGACCGCCTTGGCCTGAAGCATGAATCGATCAAGGTCCGTCGTTTCTCCGATGGCGCCAGCCTCGCGATCAGCGCCCCGGTCGACGCGCTGTACACGGCAACCGAAATCAACGACTGGGCCTGGGCTGCGGTCACCGGAAAAACCGCCGACGACGAAGTCCCGGAGACTCTGGCAAAGGCGAAACTGCGCCTGGCAAAGGCGCTGGCCGAGGAAAGAAACCCGCGGCTGATCGCGCTGGCTGCAGAGGCCGAAAAACGCGGGCTGCCCTGGCTGAGCGACGATGAAGAACTAACGCTCGGTCTCGGCGTCAACGGGCAAAGCTGGCCGGTCGACCGGTTACCGGAAATACCGGCTGTCGACTGGAACCGTCTCGGGCGAATTCCGCTGGCCCTGGTCACCGGCACCAATGGCAAGACCACTTCGGTCCGTTTCCTGACCCGCATGGCGCGCGCGGCCGGGCAGACTGTCGGCGTCAGTTCGACCGACTGGATCGCGGTCGACGACGATATCCTGGATCGCGGCGACTGGTCCGGGCCTGGCGGCGCCAGGAGCGTGCTGCGCGATCGCCGGGTCAGCATGGCCATCCTGGAAACCGCCCGCGGTGGACTATTGCGGCGCGGCCTGGGTGTCGCCCACGCCGATGCCGCACTGATTACCAATATCGCCGAAGACCACCTGGGTGAATTCGGCGTCATGGACCTTGACGAGCTGGCTGAGGTCAAGTGGATAGTCACCAGCGTACTGGGCGATAACGGTACCGCCGTGCTGAACGCCGAAGACGAAAAACTGGCCAGCCGCGGTCTGGCCGCCCGCTTCCGGGTGACCTGGTTCAGCCTGGACCCTGAACTGCCCTTGGTCCGCGAGGCGGCGAGGCTAAAGCAAACCGTGGTCGTACTCAGGGACCGGCACCTGATCCTGATCGAAAACGGCCAGGAAATACCGATCCTCGAAACCGGCGAGATTCCACTGGCGATGGATGGCGCCGCCCGCCACAACATCGCAAACGCCCTGGGGGCCATCGGCCTGGCCAGTGCGTTGGGTCTGCCGCGCGAAGCCATGGCCGAAGGGCTGCGCGAAACCAAGCCCGAGGATAACCCGGGTCGTTGCAACCTGTTTGCCATTGGCGGCGCGGATGTGCTGGTGGATTTTGCGCACAACCCGCACGGCATCGCCGCGATATTCGAGCTGGCCCGGGCGCGACCGGCGAAACGCCGGTTGATGCTGATCGGGCAGGCGGGCGACCGCAGCGATGAGGCGATCCGTGAACTGGCGGCGAGAGCGTGGGGCATCGGGCTGGACAAGGTCATCATCAAGGAAATGCCGCAATACGCGAGGGGAAGACCCCCAGGCGAGGTCGCCAGCCTGATCAAAAATGCACTGCTGGCATGCGGCGCGGACGACGAACAGCTTGATTATTTCGCAACCGAGCCGGAAGCGGTCAGCGCCGCACTGGAATGGGCGCAACCGGGCGACCTGTTGATACTTTTTATCCACGAGCAGATAGACGAGGTCCTGGCCATGCTAAATGACGCAAAGAACCGGGCAACGCGATCGGCATGAGCCGGAAGCCCAGACAGCCGGCTGTCACTGCCGATACACCGGTACCGTCGAAAACGGCGCTAAAAAAGCAAATGCACGAACTGCAGGCCGTGGGTGAGCAGTTACTCGACTTACCCGCGGCCCGGCTGGGATCCGTTCCCATGCCGGACACGTTGCGGGAAGCGGTCATGCTGGCCAGAAAAATGCGCCAGTTCGGCGCACTCAACCGGCAGAAGCAATACATCGGCAAGCTGATGCGGCGAATCGATGCGCAACCGATCCGCGAAGCCCTGGCGGCGATAGCGCAGGAAGGGCTGGCGGAAAAGTATTCCCACAAGCTAAGCGAAAACTGGCGCGACCGTTTACTGAGCGAGGGCGACCCGGCGCTGGAGAGTTTCCTGGAGAAATACCCGGGCAGCGACCGGCAACAACTGAAGCAAATCATCCGTAAGCATCAAAAAGCCAGCAGCGAAATCGGGCTGACCACCGAAAGAAAAAAACTCTATCGATTTCTGCACGCGGTTCTGGCCGCAGAAAAACAGACAGTTTCGAGCCCGCGAAATCACTGATAGAATGCGCCGATGACAAAAATGAAACCATTAGTGGCCGTAATTATGGGGTCCAGATCTGACTGGGAAGCCATGTCCCGGTGCACCGATATCCTCGACCGGTTAGGCATTCCATTCGATGCAAAGGTCTTTTCGGCACATCGCACGCCCGATCTTTTGTTCGCTTACCTGCAGCCGTTGCGTACCGAAGGCGTGGAAGTCATCGTCGCCGGCGCCGGCGGCGCGGCCCATCTGCCGGGCGTGATCGCCGCCAAATGTCCGCTACCGGTTATCGGTGTGCCGATGGAGTCGAAGGCGCTCAAGGGCATGGACTCGCTGTTGTCCATCGCGCAAATGCCCGCCGGTATCCCGGTCGGCACGATGGCGATCGGCACAGCCGGCGCTGCGAATGCCGCATTGTTTGCCGCCGCCATCATGGCAAACAAGCATCCGGATATCCGCGAATCGCTGGATCGGTTTCGTACCGAGCAGACCGAAAAAGGGGGCAGAAACACGGACCCGCGCGCCGACCCGGTCTGACCCTCGCAGGGCCGGTTTGGTCTATACTTGGCCAGGTAACGACAGGTGGCCTGGGCAAGGAATCTGGATCGGAAGCTGGCATGTATCTGCAACACTTCAAGCTGAATGAACAGCCGTTCGAACCCAGTCCCGACCCCGACTTTCTCTACCTGAGCAATTTTCATAAGCGGGCCAGATCGTACATGGAATCGGTCTGGGATTTCCCCAACGGCATCGTTTCCATGACCGGCGAGATCGGCGCGGGGAAAACCACGCTGATCAATGCTTTTATCGACGGCCTCGATGACGAAGTATGCCTGGCAAATATGAATCAGACCCAGTTGTCGCCGGTTCAGTTTCTGCAACTTCTCCTGGCCCAGTTTGGTTTCAAGCCATTCAGGAAAAGAAAAGCCCAGTTGCTCGACATGCTCGCGCACTTCCTGTCTGAGAAAGCGGCGGATGGAAAAAAAACGCTGATCATCATCGACGAAGCACAAAACCTGTCCAAAAACGTACTCAAAGACATTGGCCGCATGTTTGTGGACGAGCAAAGAAAATTCGCGGCATTGCGCATAATTCTCAGCGGCCACTCGGAACTCAACGACACGATGGATGCGGCCGGTATCCAGGGGCTGGTTCGCTTGCGCCTTGATCTCGGCTCGCTGAATAAGCAGGAAACCCGCGCCTATATCCTGCATCGTCTCGCGGTCGCCGGGGCCGCAGATACGGAAATATTCACCGCTGCGGCATTGGCTGGCGTGTACCGATACAGCGGCGGCATCCCGCGGCTTATCAATACGCTGTGCGATACCGCGATGATCGGCGCCGGCTCGCAGGATCAGGATACGGTAAACGAAGATGCCGTCGAGGCAGCGGCCAGGGAGTTGCAATGGCAGGAAGCCACCGCGGAGACCAATGTGCATTCGGTCATGGTTCCGCCGCTGGGCCTGCCCGATGCAAAGCGGTTTGGCGTTCTTTCGATCGCGTACAAGGGCCGGACCACCAACGAATTTCCGCTGTCCATGGGCAAGCTGCTGATCGGTCGCGCCACCAGTAACGATTTACAGATCGACAGCAAGTTCGTCTCCGGCCACCACGCGCAGATCATTACCGGCGCGGATGGCAAGTCGCTGATCGAAGATCTCAACAGCACCAACGGACTGTTTATCGGCAAGCGCAAAATCAAACGGTACAAGCTGGCATCCGGGGACATTATCGGCCTCGGCCAGCATACGATCACTTATTACAAAGAGCGCCGGGAAAGGCGCCGGGGAAAATAGTCAGGAGCCTGCCGGACTAGGATTCGTCGAGTTTGCGCGAGTCGCCGCCGTATTCTTCTTCGTTGCGACGGTAATCCTTGCGCTTGAGCCAGACCACCATGCCCGCTATCAGGCAGGCGAGACCCACAACCAGTCCGATCGTCGGCCAATACCAATAATTGATATAGGCGGACGCCACCAGCGACACGACGCCAGCGGCCATATAAAAGTAAGGCAGGATTTCGTAAACCGGTTTAGTCAACCACACAGTCCGTCTCCGTTGCCCTTTTATCCTAGCAGTCTGTCGAACTCAGGCACAGTGGCAAAAGCAAAACCAGGCGCCTGTTTACATAAGCTGGAAGCTCAACCGGTACCGCCGACGGTAAGACCATCGATGCGCAATGTCGGCTGGCCGACGCCAACCGGGATCGATTGCCCGTCCTTGCCGCAAACCCCGACCCCGCCATCGAGTTTCAGGTCGTTGCCGACCATGCTGACGCGGGTCAACACATCGGGGCCGTTGCCAATCAGCGTCGCTCCCTTGATCGGGGTCGTCTTGCGCCCTTTTTCGATCAACCAGGCTTCGTTCGCGCTAAACACAAACTTTCCGGATGTGATATCGACCTGGCCGCCGGCAAAGTTTGACGCATAAATACCCTTTTCGACCGATGCGATGATTTCCTCATGCTCGTGCGGGCCCGGCAACATGAAAGTATTGGTCATCCTGGGCAACGGAATGTGGGCGTACGATTCACGGCGGCCGTTGCCGGTCGATTTCTGACCCATCAGACGAGCATTGAGCTTGTCCTGCAGATACCCAACCAGGACGCCGTTTTCGATGAGCGTATTACGCTGTGTCGGGGTGCCCTCGTCATCCATGTTCAGCGAGCCGCGGCGTCCGGCCAAAGTGCCATCATCGACAACCGTGCATAATTCGCTGGCGACCCGCTCGCCGATTCGGCCGGAAAAAGCGGAGGTGCCCTTGCGGTTGAAATCGCCTTCCAGCCCGTGGCCTATCGCTTCATGCAACAAGACACCCGGCCAGCCTGGACCGAGCACGACAGTCATGGTGCCTGCGGGAGCGGGTTTTGCCTCGAGATTCATACTGGCCTGACGGACCACCTCCTGCGCAAGGGTCTCCGGACCGCCATCGGCGAATAATTGCCGGTAATCGTAACGCCCGCCAATCCCGCCAAAGCCTTGTTCTCTTTTCCCGTCCTGTTCCAGGATCACGGAGATATTCAGACGCACCAACGGCCTGACGTCGGCGCTCAAGGTGCCATCGCTGCCGACAACCAGCACCACCTCGTGCAAACCGGAAATACTGGCAATGACCTGCTGCACCCTGTGGTCGATAGCCCTGGTGGTCCGGTCTATCGCTTCCAGAAAGGCGACCTTCTCCTTGTCCTCGAGAGAATCGACCGGGTCCATCGGCTGGTAGAGCTGCTGCTTGCCGCTTCTTCGCCATGCCTGGACCTGCCCCGACCCGCCCGACCTGGCGATCGCTCTCGCCGCATCAGAGGCCCGCGTGAGTGCCGGCAACAGGATTTCGTCGGAATAGGCGAAACCGGTTTTTTCGCCGCTGATCGCACGCACGCCGACACCCTGGTCGATACTCTGCGTGCCCTCTTTGACGATACCGTCTTCCAATACCCAGGATTCGTGTCGCGATTGCTGGAAATACAGATCGCAGTAATCAATGTCGGGACCGCTGAGCCTGGCCAGCAAGCCGATCAGGTGATCGTCTTCCAGACCCGACGGGGTCAGGATTCGATCGCGCGCTATTTGTAATGACTTGTCGCTCATCTGTACTGTTGGTCCAGCCGTTGGTGGGTCAGCACCGGAAATCGTTGCCGAACCCTTGCGAGTTCGCCGATGTTTATTGCAGCGATCAAGACCCCGGGTTCCTTGTCCATCTCACCTTCAATGGCGCCCCAGGGGTCTACCAGCATGCTGTGCCCCCAGGATTCCCGTCCGTTCTCATGGCGGCCGCCCTGCGCAGCCGCAGCAACATAACACAGGCTCTCGATCGCACGTGCCCGTAGCAGTATTTCCCAGTGCACCTTCCCGGTTCCCGCGGTAAAAGCGGCTGGCAGGGCCAGGACTTCCATACCCTGATCCAGCAGCTGCATGAACAGCGCCGGGAAGCGAATATCATAGCAAACTGCCAGACCGAGCCGGCCAACCGGCGTATCCACGCAAACGGCCTTGTCGCCGGCACGGGTGTGGGCTGACTCGTGGTATGCCTCTTCCCGCCCGGGAATGCCCACATCGAAAAGGTGAATCTTGTCGTAACGGGCTACCTGGCGCCCATCGGAGTCGATGACCAGGCAACTGGCTGCCGGTGGACGATCTGCAGATTCATTGTCATTGTCGAGCAGCGGGATCGTACCCGCAACCAGCCAGATGCCGTTGTTTCTTGCCTGCTCGGACAGATAGTCCTGTAACTGTCCGGCACCAGGCTCTTCGGCGATATCGAGCCGCTGCGTTTCACTTGCCATCAGCGCAAAATTTTCCGGCAATACGGCGAGCCTGGCGCCCAGTGCCGCCGCCTGCGTAATGTATGCCGCCGCATCCTGGAGATTAGCGGCAACTTTGGCGCCGCTGCGCATCTGGATTAACGCTATTTTGCTCATCTGCGTTTGGTAGCGGTATCAACCGCTTTCGCTGGCGGATGCGTTCGCGACTTCGGTTTCCGCGTTCACCGGTTCGATCAGCGGGTCGTCCCAGCTACCGGTTATCCGGTAGTAGCCTTGGGACAGGTCGTCCAGCGGTTTCTGGAACATTTTCGACAACAACCAGACGGCGGCGCCGACCGCCGGTCCACCGGCGAGCGCCCCGGCCACCGGCAGGGTATTGCCGAGGCTGGCGGTAACCACGGCGGTCTGGTCGTAATCCCGCGTTGCCAGACCGGTCCGCCCCACCAGGACCGCCTTTGCGGTCGGGCCGTCCAGGGTCAGGTTGTTGGTAAAGGCATCGCCGTCTCGCAGCACGTAATCTCCGCTGAGCCGGTCGAAGGACAACCCCGCCGCGAATACGTCGCTGAAATCCAGGGCGAGACGCCGCGGCAACGCCGTGATACTGAGCAAACCCAGCAACTTGCCGGCGCCCGGCTCTAAATCCCGGAGTTCTCCGTTGCGGAAATCCATGCTGATATTGCCGGATATCACCGGCAGGAAATCATCGTTGGGGGCACCCGGCCAGTAAACCTGCAGACTGACGTCGCCCTTTTTTGCGCGCAGCGACCGCATCATGTTCAGATCTTCCAAGGCGGCGCTAAGATCATTGGACACCAGGACCAGGTCCAGCTGCGTCTCCTCGCCACTTTCAAGATACAACCAGCTTGCGTTGCCTGTCCCCTTCATCGCTTTCGTTTCAAACTCCAGGTGTTCGACGACGATTCCACCGATGCTTCGCCTGGCGTTGGCCGTTGCTTTCCCAAGCCGCATGTCGGTGAGCCTGAAGTCGGCCACGACGATATCCGCCCCTGGAATATTCCTCGGATCGACCAGGTGGCGATTACCGCCATCCTCGGCGCCGATTTTTTCCGTCAGCCAGACCCGCTGCATATCGGCCGTCACGTTCGCTTCATTCAGCCGGTAGGGAATCTCCATCGTCCCCTCTATCGCTTCGCCCGTGACCGCGAGTAACCACTGGTCTTCGGAGCGCCGCATATTCAGCCCCAGCGCTCCGAACTCAAAGCCGATTGCGCGGCCATGCCCGATCGAAACGTCGATCTCGCGCACGATGGTATGCAACTCGACCCCTGGCTCGCCGCCGTCCGGGTCGTTCAGGCTCAGCCATTCACCCAGGTCGGCGCGGGGCAGGTATCCGCGGACCAGCAGCCCCGATTCATCGGGCAAGGTGGCCCCGCCGTCCGTAGTCACCATCCCGGTCAGTATTCGCCAGGGCTCATCGGGCTCGTGGGTCAGCCGCAAGGCAGCGCTGATGCCCGGCTCGTACTCGATCATCAGGTCCATCACGTTGTCGGGCAGCAATTCCAGGTAGACCAGCAGCGACCGGCTCGCCGCGGTTTTTTTCAGCGGTTCCGGCCAATCCAGGATCATGCCTTCGAGATCGCTTTCGACCCGCAGGAGAAAATTGCCGCCGCCGCTGGTCGCCACGATCGCGTTGGCGCGATAGGCCGCCGTGCCGCTTGCCAGGGACGCCAGCGGCACGCCGAGACGGGCAAAATCACCGCCGTCCATATGTCCATCCATGCTGATCACCGCCAGCGTTCTGCTCGGCGTCAGCTGAGGCTCGATTCGGATCTGTACCGGGTAATCCAGGAAGCGCGCATCCAGCCGATCGGCGGTGATCAGCTTATCGTCTATGCGCAGGCTGCCGTTGATTTGCGAAAACCCCGGTTCCAGACCATCGATATCCAGCGTGCCGTCACTGATTTCGATCCCCAGCCCGACTGCCAGGTCGGAAACGTCTCGCAGGTCGAGCTGCAACTCCAGATCGATCTCGTTCTGACCGGACACGGTAAACAGCTCCACCGGTTCGCCCAGCAAATCCGCCAGGGGGCTTTGCAAGACAAACTGCCAGGTGTCTTCCATCCGTCCCCCGATGTGCCCCTGCAGATCGAGTACCGGCAGGGACAAGTCCTCGATCCTTGCTGTGATTGCCCGCACATGAGTTCCCATTACCTGGCCGCCTTCACCATGTGCGCTGAAGCTGGATCCGGCAAAGCTGACCTGCAAATTGAGGCCGCTAACGACAGGCCAGTCATCGCCATATTGAAGTTTGAGATCCCGCAGCGGAAACTCCGCGCTAAAAATACCCTCGCCATTCCGAAAAGGAATCTTTTGCAGTGGCCCGTCGATTACCAGTTTTGCCTCGGGGATGGACCCATCCAGCAATGCGCTGTCCAGCCAGCGCACAAGGTTTTCGCTCATGGCGCCGGTTGGCAGTAACCCCGGAATATATGACACATGCAGATCGCTGATCCGTGTGGTCAACTGAATCTGCGGCTCACCGCTTTCCGGCCAATCGATACTCGCATCGCTAACCACTGCCATGGTCTGATGGCGCATCGTCAGATCCCTTGCCAAAACCCGCAGACTCCCCGTCTGCCGCTGCCACTCCAGCTCGCCAGTGACGGAATCGAACGACAGCGGAGCGCGAAACAGCCACGGAGCGTCCAACTCCAGCCGCTGACTGTCCAGGCTGATTGTCCCGCCACTGGTTTCGGCAGTCAGTTTTCCCGACAGACCGCGCACGCCCGGCAGGCCGCGCTGCGCGGACATCGCCAACCCTTCAAATTCCGTGCTGAACCGATATGCACCCGCTCCCTCACCGCGATCGCTGTAGTTCAACGACAGGTTGCGCAAGCGCCCTTCGGGCCGAACCGCCAACAGCCGATCCTTGATCTCCATGTCGGGGAGCCAGCCCGCGAGCACCGCGAGTTCCTCGATGCCCACGAAACTGGCGCTAAGATTGATTTCATGGCCCGCCGCACCCGGCTCATCGCCGGAATCCACCGCCGGCAGGTCCAGATAATCGAGCTGAATATCACTCTTTTCCCAACGCCTGCCTACCTGCTCAAGTCGAAACCCCCTGGCGGTGGCCGACCAGCCGTTGCCAAGCCTGTCCAGCTCGAGCCGGCCGTCTATCGTTTCGTAGGCAATCGATGCCACCGACTCCGGTGCCAGAAATATCCGGGCTTCAACAAGGTCGAGCCGGACGCTGGCATGCTGCAACCGGCCACCCTCTACAAATACATGCAAACTTATGTCACCGCTGCCTTCCTCGATCACCCGGTAGCGCTCCGGCGTCAGTTCCGACAGCTTCGCAAGGTTTAGCTGGGTCGCATGGACATGCGCCTGCCACCGCTGGATATCCTGACCGGCAGCGATATCTTTAAGCTCCACATGCAAGGAAAGAGACTCACCGAAATCGTCCGGCAGCTCGACCTTGCCGTCGATAACGATGTTCTGCCCGTCATTTTGCAGCCGCAATTCGACATCGCTGAAACTCCAGGGCCCGAGCTCATTCTTCCGGTCTTCGATGACAAAATCGGTATGCGTGAGTTCGAATATGCCGACCGGGAATTCCGTCGCTCTCAGGCCATCTCCGGAACCGGCGGCCGGCGTTTCCAGGCCCTGGATCCGCGTCACGCCATCGCGTGTCCGTTCCAGCCTGACGCTGGCGCCGTCGAGAAATACCCGGGTCGCGCTGACCTTTCTGTCCCTGATCAGTGCGATCAGATCGAAGGTGACGCCGCCACTGCGCGCGCGAACCAGCACCGCGCCGGTGTCCGGGTCCAGCACTCGCGCATCATGGAAAATCAGCTCCGGCCCATGCAGGCGCAGGCGCGCGTCCACCGATCCAAAACGCACCGGTAGGCCGACGGCGACACTGGCCTTCTCCTCGAGATCGGCGCGATATTCGGGAAGCTGGGCCGCGGCCAGCCGGAACAGGCCGAGCAATATAGCCAGGCCGATGACCAGTATCGCCACCAGTGAGGCCAGCCAGTTGAATATTTTTCGTCTCAAGGTCATGACGCAAACAAAGGCCTCACATCAACACAACATCGAACTGGTCCTGGGCATACAACGATTCGCTTTGCAGCCGGATCGGCTTGCCGGTGAGCTCTTCCAGCTCCGCCAGGCTAGCCGATTCCTCATCGACCAGTAATTCGATGACTTCCGGGCACGCCAGCACCAGCAATTCCTGAAAATCGAATTGCCGGTTCTGGCGCAGAATTTCCCGGAATATCTCGTAACATATCGTTTCCGGTGTTTTTAAGAACCCACGCCCGTCACAACTTGGACAAGCGTAGCAAAGCACATGTTCAAGACTCTCCCGGATTCTTTTGCGAGTCATTTCGACCAGGCCAAGCTCGGAAATCCTGCCGATATTGTTTCTCGCGTGGTCCCTGGCCAGTGACTTCTCCAGCGCCTGCAGTACCTGCGAGCGATGCCCCGGATCGTTCATATCGATAAAATCGAGAATAATGATACCGCCCAGGTTTCTGAGCCGCAGTTGCCGGGCGATCGCAACGGTGGCTTCGAGATTGGTACGGAATATCGTCTCCTCAAGATTTCGATGGCCGACATAACCGCCGGTGTTGACGTCGATCGTCGTCATCGCCTCGGTCTGATCGATCACCAGGTAACCGCCGGATTTCAACGATACGGTCCGGGCCAGGGCTCGCT
>SMUX01024716.1_pt1 | contig 14826 bp, 12 predicted proteins | sample 2456431 | NCBI WGS metagenome assembly SMUX01 (sample SAMN11095930, study PRJNA526329) | marine sediment metagenome | biome: Marine sediment; feature: Surficial sediment; material: Deep marine sediment; isolation source: Hadal surficial sediment | place: Pacific Ocean | collected 2014-11 | depth... | reverse complement strand
CGTGGGCTCGACGGATGGTCTCGCCCCCTGCTTCGGACAAACCAAGGGTGCGGACTTTTCCCTGCTCCACCAACTTTGCCATGGAGCCCACTGTATCTTCTATGGGTACCCTTGAATCAACACGGTGGAGATAGTAAAGGTCGATCACGTCGACGCCCAATCGACGGAGGCTGGCCTCGCAGGCCTTCGCCACGTATTCGGGACGACCGTTGACCCCTCCCCGTTGGCCCTCGGGACCACGGATATTGCCGAACTTGGTGCAGATAATGACGGAATCGCGACGACCTTTCAGCGCCCGTGCCAGCAATTCCTCATTCTTGCCGTTTTCATAGGCATCGGACGAGTCGAAAAAATTTACGCCCAATTCAATGGCCCGGTGGATCGTGGCAATCGATTCCGCGTCATCGGGCACACCATAACTTCCCTTCGACATTCCCGCGCATCCTAAGCCGACGGCCGAAATCTCGAGTCCGCTATTGCCCAACTTACGAAGCTTCACATAATCCTCAAACTTCTATTTCTCCTCAAATCTCTGAACCGGCATCCACCCCTCTTTGAACCTCTCGTCATATTCCATCCCCGTCCGAATTCGGTCCAGGTAGTTATCCCGATTCACCCCGAACAGCTCATAGCGGGAAAGGTGATTGAGCATGAAGGTGTGGACACCCATCTGGTATAGCGTTCCTACGTCCCCGGAGGTCAAGGCCTTGAGCTCCGCCTCATTCAAGGGAAAGCTCTTGACCGTTCCTTCAGGGTCGGCCTTGATCCGTTTGCGGAACTCGGCATCGTTGTCGGTGAGATAAAGGATCTTGTTGATAAAGTAGATGCTCATAATGGCATTCACTCAAGCTCCCAGACCGCGTACCCGTTGCCTCCGTCATTCTCCACGAAGAGCGGTTTGGTCTCGCCCAACGCCCCGGTAATGGTGATCCAGTTCAGGAGTTCACTGCTATTGTTTCCCGCAGCGGCCATACGCTGTTCGGTTGCGCGCCGGGCAAGGGTCTGATACTGGCCACGCTCTAAAAGGCCGGTTATCGTTGTTACCCATTCCTTATCGGTCCAGCCTCGCAAAGGGCCGCCCACGTCCATGGCGAAGCAACCACTGGCTAAAAGGGCGACTCGCTGTTTTCCTTCCCATTGTTCCACGAAGCGACGGAGCATACGGCCCAGCGAGAAACACCGCCGTGCCGAAGGGAACGGTGAGGCAAAGCCATTGGTGTACAAAGGGACCACTGGAATTTCCATAGATGGGTTGAGAAAGTGAAGGGGGACCACGATGGAGTGATCCAGGCGCAACTCCTCAGCGGAAGCCAGGTCAAAGTTCGACCTCAGGCCGTAACTCAGGAGGGCCCTGGCCAGGGGACCATGTCCCCGGACGACATAGCGTGGCATGGGGCACCAGGTTTCCACCGGTCCTTCGGCTTCCTCAGCCAACCCCACACAAAACGCAGGAATGTTGTTGTAGAAAAAATTGACGAAATGATCGGAGTCCACTTCAATGATGACATCCGGGGCCGCCTTCTCCACGTAGCGGCGGACCTGCTTCATCAGGGCTTCGGCCCTCAACTGGCCGGGGGCGTCGGCAATTTCCCGGACCAGCCTTGGCGGATGGGGCACTGCAACAGCTAGAACCAATTTTGCCATGCTTAAGATGCTCGGCTTCTTCTATATCTCAGCACTTCGCGGTTCACAACGTTTTTCGGAATCGCCCCTCTAAGCACACGGATAACCTCAGAGCACGCCTTGCGCCTGAGCTCTTTTTGAGACCTCTCCGTATACCACGCGCAGTGTGGGGTGAGAATCAGATTGTCCAAGCCACATAGCGGGCTATTTACCCCGTACCACAGAACGCCCCGTGCGTAAGCGCGGGGTTAAATGTTCCGACCTCCCTGTAAGGGCAGCGCCCCAAAGCCACGGACGTAAGTCCGTGGTACGGGGTTTACAACCCACGGCTCATCTTCCATAACATCCAGCGCTGCCCCACCGATCCAGCCATCCTTAAGGGCCAGTAACAGCGCCTTTTCATCCACCAAGCCACCCCTGGCAGTATTGATCAGATAGGCAGTGGGCTTCATGAGCCTCAAGGCCTGTGCTCCGATGAGGTGATGGGTTGTCGAGTTCAGGGGTAGGTGAAGGGAAATGAAATCCGCAGATTGTATGAGGCGCTTCAAAGGTGTTGGTTTGACCCCTTTTTTCTGAATCAAATTATATCGCCCACGGGGTTTGAACCCCGTGGGCGACCAAAGGGAAGAGCTACCGCTTCTCCCCTTTGGAAACCCCATCGGTTTTGTGCCCGCGGCAAGCCACGGGATTACCCAATAATGAAATTTCTTTTGACATACGGATCAGCTGCCCAAACCTGAAAGCCGATGGCACGGGCCATTCGTGCAACGCTCTGGGCGATCCGGCCAAAACCAATCAGACCGAGGGTCGAGTCCCGAGCTGATTCCAGCGTCCTAAGGGGACCAATATCCCATTTTCCATTTGTCGTGCCTCTGCAGGCAACCGGCAATTTTCTGGCCCAGGCCAGGACGAGAGTCATCGCGTGTGTGGCTACCTCTTCGATGCAGTAATCGGGGACGTTGATCACATAGGTCCCTCGACGCGTAGCCTCGCCGAGATCAATGGTATCGATGCCAATGCCATAGCGGACGATGGCCTTGAGTTTTGGAAGCCGGCGGATCAGAGAGGCAGGAATTTTCGGGGCACCACCGCAGAGGATGACCTCGGCATCCCGGCAAACGGATAAGGTCTCCTCTTCTTCATTTCCATCGCCCTCAACTAGACTTACCTCCAGTCGCGTCAGCATTTCCTTCTCGATCTTCAAGTCGCCGTAACGCGCACCCAACACCGCGACTTTCTTACGTACTCGCCGGTCCGCCATGGAAGCTTTAAATAACCTCACAGGAAAATTTTGAGGTCCTATTTACCCCGATCCGAAATTAATCAGTCCAAGAAATACTCTCTGATGGGCATCAGGTCGCGGCGAAGAGCTGTTTGCCCCGTACCACAGAACCCACGTGCTTGAATGCGGGGATGAACCCCGTACGATTGTGGCCGGGGTTTGGGTTGAGATCGTACGGGGTGAATATTCTGAATTCCTTCCAAGGGCATCGCCCCAATGCCTCGGAGGTATGTATGTGGTACGGGTTTTGCGCAGTGAATCAGCAACTCACCTTTAGTATAGTTACAGACCGAAGATCCAAATGCAGTAACTGCTGTCATATAGGCCTCAGCACCGCAAATGCCTCGATTATTTCTTCGGATCGGGGTTTATTAGGTATGCAGACGATTTGCAACAATTTCTATCTGCAGGGAAAGGCTGGGTGAATTAGAGGGATCTTATGCAAGAATAGATTGATGCGTAATACAATCTAATCTCAAGTTCCTTGTGAGGCGAAAAAAGCCAAAAGCAGTATTGACCCCTTCATAACACTCCATCAGGGGCACGTGCTCTCAGTCGGATAGCCGGTACAGGATATCCGCCACGTCCCCCGGATTCCTTGACACCGCCTTCGTCCACATTCCAAACTCTCCGTGCTCATTCACCGCCTTCACCCATTCGTCCAGAAACTCCCGCTTTGTCCTGTCCTGCGGCGTCTCCTGACCTTTGGTTTCGAGCACAAGTATCGTCCCGTTTTTGAGTCGGATAAGGAAATCAGGGCGGTACTTATGAACCACTCCCTGGTAGATGTACAGCACTTCAAAACCCAGGTGATCATTCTTCACCCAGGCTGAGACATTCGCGTTCCGGTCCAATTCAAAGGCTTCAGCGGCCTCCCATGTGCTGTCATAGACACAAAAATTGATATGGGATCTTTCGGTGTACTCGCATGGCTTACCGGTAAACCAGGTTCTCATGTCGCCCGTGGAGAGAATAGGCCGTTCCGTGTTGAATATCGGCACCCGAAATTCCGTGTTTCCAGGAATGATGCTCTCCCATATATGCTGGACGGCTTTGCTCATATTCAGGGTTATGAGAATACGGCGTCTTAGGTCGTCCTGGTTAAAAAGAGGCGGGTTGATCTCAATTTTCCCGGAGGAGATGAACTGCTCCACCAGCCGGATCAGTTGGGCCAGGAGATATTCTTTATTCCCCTTCCAGCCGGGCCTCATCTGGTCATAAACCTGACTGGCCTGCTCAAAGACGATCTTTTGCCATCTAAATTTTTTCCCCAGCTCCTCCAAGTCTATAGCCGAGATCTTCGTCGCATCAGGCTTCCCGTCTATGATCGGAGCCATCTGCACCAGCATCGGGGTTTCATAGGCATTCAGCTCAAGCGGCCTCGTATTGTTCAAGTCCAGCCTTAGCTCAGGCCGGAATACGTGATCGATTCTGATGATATTCGGCCAGCTAATCTCAAACTCTTTCTTCTCGATTATCGGCTCTATTTTGGTCTTGGGAGGGGGTGGAGGCGGCGGGAGACTCTCCGTATCTCCTTCGTGCGGGAGGAAGGTAAACGGAACGCCGAAGATATTGACGTACTCGGGGTCGAATAAGCCTGTCTCTTTGTTGATTTCGTAAGAAACCCGACGGAGCCCGCGCCCTACCACCTGCTCGCAGAGTAACTGGCTCGTAAAGGCGCGAAGCCCCATGATGTGGGTGACCGTCCTGGCATCCCACCCTTCAGAGAGCATGCCCACGGAGATCACTTTCTGAATGGCTTCCCCGGGCTTCGCCTCCTGTCCGATGGTGTCCACCTTTCTCCTGAGCAACTCCCCCAGTTCCTTCTTTGAGAGCTTTCGGGTCGGCTCCTCTCCCTTCGCCTTCTCCTCCGACTCCGACGGATTATCGTCATTCAACGAAACCGGCTCCTCTTCGGCCTCTGCCATTTCCAGAACCTTCGAGTCGATGTGGAGAATTTTTTCAGGGTCGCAAAGCTCGTCGATTAGGATTTTCTTGCGCGTAAAGGCATAATTCACCCTGGCCGCGGTCTCGGTCCGGTTGGCGACGGTGATCATGACAGGCGGAGTGCGAAGCTTACTTTCCTTCCATACCTTCGCCGCTTCAAGCCAGTCTCGGCCCAGGAGGGTGTAACCCACGCTGACCAACTGTGGAAGAGGCACCTGCTCCTGGGCCTTCCGGTTGAGATCGTCCTTTACGTGCTCGTAGATATGGTAGAGCTTTGACTTGTAGGTCTTGGCGTCCGGGAGTCCCTCATCCCTGACCACTACACGCGGCGTCTTCACTAACCCCGATTCTATCGCGCCGTTTAGGCCGAAGTCGCTCATGATCCAGCCGAAAAGAGCCTCCTCCGAGCTCTGCTTGCCGGAGGGAGCAAACGGAGTGGCCGAGAAGTCGTAACAGGTAAGGATTCCCCGCGCCTTATGAATTCGGTCCAAACCACCTATCCATTTTGTAGCTTCTTCAATGTCCTTCTTCTTGACACCTTTGACTTTGGACTCGGCTGGTATTCGCCAGGCGTGATGCGCTTCGTCGTTGATCACGACCAGGCTACGAGCCGTGGCAATCTCCCCGAGAACTTCTCTGACATAAGCCTCGTCGCTCTTAGCCCCGCGCTTATCAACTGTCTTCTTCCTGGCAAGCTTCTCTTCCGTCTCCCAGTTAAGGCCATGCCAGTTGCGGATCAGCACCTTTCCCTGGCGGAGCTTGTCGAGCAGGCTCGCCGGGACGACGTTAAACTCGTCGTAGAAAGAGGTTTTCCCTGCCGGGAGCAAGACCTGGAGACGGCTTTTCACGGTCAAACCCGGAGCGACCACGAAAACGTACTTGGAGAAGCAGGCGTCTTGGGGATAGGTGACTTTGTTGATGACCTGCCAGGCGATCAACATCGCCATGACGACGGTTTTTCCCGAACCCGTGGCCATTTTAGAGCAGAGCCGGCTGAACGATCCCCCATCGGAGGGAATGCTGATGCCGACCTTGTCCGAAGCCGGGGCCTCCGTGAGCCAGATAAGGGTTTCAATTGCCTCAAGCTGGCAGAAGAAGAACCGGTTCTCTCGCTCTTCGGGATTATGCCAGTGCGCCAGCAGCCGTTTGGTAATCCCCGTGGCTCCGGGATAACCCGCTTCCCGCCAAGCCTCCACCCGTGGGCGGATCTGGTTCACCAGGAGAATCGGGACAAAGATACCTGGATCGTCAAAGGCCTTGGAGGTCTGGGAGGCTATGACGTAGCCGGCCGGTCTCCTGCCTTCTTTTAGATCGAATGTCCGCGTCTCCCGGTCATAGCTCCAGTATTGCCGGGGCTCTTCGTACGGGGAGTTGATGATCAGGTGGTCTATGGTGGCCTTGCCCATCAGTCAATCTCGATGATTCTAAGGCTCTCGATTCCCCGGTCATCTACGATCTTCACGGCTACGCGCTTATGCTTCCCGGCCTCGAAGGGGAGCGAGACCGTCCCCCGGTATGCCTCGATCAGCTCTTCGTCGATTTCCGCTTTGAGGTTCTTTGCCAGCTTGGCCCATCCTTGATTCTCGCCGGCCATGGGAAAGAAAACCTGCCTTGGAAAAAGGCTTCGCCCATCATAATCGGTGTCCAAAAGCCAGATGGCGATTTTTTCATTCCCGCCGGATTCAATTGTGCCGGTTTTCGTGTTGTAATAGTCGAAGCCAAGAACCTCCACCCTGAACTTCCCCTTGTCGTTTCCGTTCTTGATCTTTTCGAGCCTTATGTCCGGCTGGCCCATGAGCCAGAAGCTTTCGTTGCTCGCCCGCTTTTTCTTGAGATCCTCCGTCAGCAGATCGGCGTTCATCTGTGCTTTCAGCAGCACGACTCCCGGCCATTCCGTTTCGTCGATGTCTTTGGCGGCCTCCGGGTCGAACTGGAAGGCGGCGAAAACGACTATCTTGGGCTTGGGAACAAGCTTCTGCGCCTCCTCAATGGCAAGCTCGACCTGCTTCTGCTCAAGCGGAGCATGCTCCGGGCCGAAGGAGATTACGACCCTTTGCGGTTTTCCATAGATTCCCTCCGGGTCCTTGACTCTGTCCACGCCCTTGTCATTTGGCTTCGTCTCCGCGTCTGCGTGGAGCCACCTAGTTCCAGGCAGAGGTTCGACGCGAGAGAAAAGAATATACTGCCCTCGTTTTCCGCGGATGCCCGTTCTTAACAACTCATCCCGCCATTCAGCCTGGCGCAGGGTCTCCCCGGACCGGGCGATGGAATCATCAGGCGGCTGCTCCGCCTTTATCTCAAACAGCGGTTTGACAACCGGTGCCGGCACCGCCTCCACAGTAAAAGGCCCGGTCACTCTGGCCTTGGAATTATCTATAAAAGGCAGATCGTAGAGTGTCTCCTGATCCGGCGGTTCGTTGTTGGCAATCGACTTCAAGGTGATGTGCCGTACGGTCTTGTACCTAAAACCGCTTCCCACCCCTTCGTTAGGGCGAGCAAGTTCATAGTAATGAAAGAGAGCCGTCATCAAGCGCTGCTTGGCGAGAGTCTGCGCGACGCGGGAGGTGTCACAGGTTATCCATCAGCGGCCCCATTCTTCTGCAACAAAAGCTGTCGTTCCGCTACCACAGGTGATGTCCAAAACTAAATCGCCTGGGTCCGTGGTCATCATGAGGCACCGTTCGATAGCTCGTGAGTCCGTCTGAACAACATAAATTTTTGTGTCGCCGACAAAACCACCCGTGCCAGTGTCAGTCCAGTTAATGCCAATCTCAGAAGCTGGATAATCATCGAAGTATCGAACAAAGCGAGCCGTGTTACCCTTAACACAAAGTCGCTTCCTTTCTTTCAGAGTTTTCATCCCAAGTTTGGTTGTTGTCCAATGTCGATTGTGAGGCGGTTTGAACTTCTCTCCCTCGAACTCGAAATCGTAGTGGAGCGATTCGACGTAACCATCTGAGTTCAGGGGGTTGCGCGCGAACAAACGTGAACCATCCGGAACCAAGTTAAGGTTTTTGGCTTCCTCAGTGGTGAGTTGTCGTCGCCCACCATCTCTTAATTCGATCGAGTCAAAGAACTGTGTATTTTCGCTTGTCGGTTGGCGAGGCTGGAAGAGCTTGTGGAATTTAACCTTCGCTTTATCTTTCGCATACCAAATGATGTAGTCGAAGTTCCTTTGTAGCAAGTCAGCCGAAAAACCACCTGTTTTCTGATACGTGATTTGAGCACAGTAGTTTTTTACCCCTAAAGCTTCATCTAGAACTTCACGCACGTGATGAAAGTTTTCATCCGAGATCTGTACAAAGACGGAACCGGACTCGCTCAGGAGTTCCCGCCCCAGCAACACACGGTCGCGCAGGTATGCAAGGTAAGAATGTATTCCCAAATCCCAGGTATCCCGGAACGCCTTGATCATTTCGGGTTCTTGGGTGAGGTCTTCGTCCTTGCCGTCTTTGACCTCACGCTTGTTTACAAAAGGCTGGAAGTTCGAGCCATAGCGGATACCATAAGGCGGGTCGATGTAGATCATTTGAACCTGCCCGGCCATGCCTTCCTTTTCTAGAAGCGAGTTCATCACGAGTAAAGAATCACCAGCGATTAGGCGGTTCGACCAGTTGTGCGGATGCTTGTAGAACTCGATGGCTTCGCGGAGCGGCGGGTTTTCTTCCCGAGACTGAAATAGGGACATCTGCTGATCCGCCTGCCCGTTACGTTTCCGAACTGCTTCGACGATTGTGCGCGGGTCGATACGCTCGTGGACGTGAAGGGAGACGGTCGAAACGCCAAAGGCAGTCCGTTCCGCTTTTCCCGCCCAGTTGAGATAGGGGACCTGTCGCTTTTTTAACTCCCGGAGAGCCGCCTTTACCTCTTCGACAGTTTCACCCGAGAGGCCGTTGTCGATGATCTTCTCTACCTGACTGCGCTGGGAGTCGAACTGAAGGGCCGGGTCGATGTGGGGATCGTAGGCATACTTTTTCTTTCCAGTTTCCTTATCCGTCTCGGGCGTTACCAGCCCAACCGGAGGGTTATTAACCCGCTTTTTGCCCTTGTGATCGTACTGGTCAATAGGCTTCTTCTTCTTTGACTTCGTCGCCTTCGCCATTCGAGGGTCTCCCTTCCATCCGCTGTCTGCCGGGGAAGCCGGGCCGGATCGCAACAATTTAACCCGCTTGGAGCACGCCTGTAAAGCCCAAGTTCCAGCGAGGCGGGATCACACCTAACCAAGGAGAATTTAAGGGGTAGGGTGTGTCATCACCTAGCCCACAGCATGATTTCTAAGCCCTGTCTACCTTCCTACGGCTATAATAAAAGACGATATCAGTTGGTAATAAGACAGTATTTGGCACCCGGGATGGTGGGTTCTCTTGCGGCTTCTGAAAGATTCACCGCTCGGATTGCGAGGACAGCGCGACATGAGTCAATACTTCTATCGTGTGGATGGCCTTCCCGCCGAAAAAGTCTCCCCAGCCCCTTTCCCCTAATCAGCTCTTATATTAACAGCTTTCCACGATTCTCGGTTTTTCTTTTTGTCAAATGAGGGTATCGCGTCAAACTGGAGCGGCGCTCCATCAGGTGTGCCGGTAGGCAGGGCACTTTTGCGACAGAAATATGACTCTCTGTTATCGAACAAGATAAAGCAGAAGGGCCTATCTGTCGGTCCCATGGTTAGCTTACCTCTTAACAACCTTCTAATCCCTCTATATTTGAGGGATGGTTCACGAAATTCTTCATGTACTCCCACCGTTTGTAACCAAAACTTCCGGCATGCAGTTAGTGCGCTCTTAAGGTCGACGGGCAGAGCAACTTCTGGCAACTCATTGTCTAACTTCACGAGAGCTGAGTTGATGGTCTGCGAAATTGACCAGCCCTGTTCTTCTCTAATGTACTTGTATAGAACAAGGTGGTTCCTTGCGTCCCCTTTCAGTTTCATTTCCTGGCAAAGAAAACCGATATCGGAGAAAAGAGAGACAAGTGAAACAAGCTTTTTATTAGAAAGGGCCGCCTTGCACATCAAGGTTAGCGCCTTTGGGAGATTGCCCAGCTCCCGCAAAACCTGAGCGTGTTCGTGTAGGATCCACCAATCTGCCCTCCCCGCACCATCAAGGTTATTGTACAGCCCCTCGGCCTCAACAAGTCTCCCGAGGCGGAAATTGGCAAGGGCTTCAAGACGTTTGAAGAATTTCCCTTGCTGATGAAAAAGATTGCTCGCACGCAACGCAATTAAAATCGCTTCTTCCTTATTGCCAACCTCTATCCCTGAACGGACTCGAAAATTATACCAAATGGCCTGATCGCACCAGCCGTCATGACCGCGGTCGTCCTTCATTGGTATCGTTGAAAGCTCATCAATCTTTATCCTTTCGATCCATCTCGAAATAAGATTCCACTGTTTGTGTAATTTCGCGGTTTTTAGTACCCGATGCACTATACGCCATTTTGTTACTGGGTCTTTAGGCTCAAGTACGAGGATTGATTCTGCTACGGAGGCAACTTCGTCAATCGGTGTTGATTCATCAAGTGTTCTGAGCTTGCCCTGGATGAGCGTCCAGATAACCTCGTTCCTGTACCAATCAAGTTCCATGTGTTTCTGAGTCGCCTCACCGAAAAGCGGCAAAGCCTCTTCGAATAAACGAAGTTTTCTCAGGCAATGCAGGAGTCCAGCTGCTGCGTACGGGTCGGATTCATCCTTTGATAATTCCCTGTAGAGAACTAAAGCCTTTTCGAACTCACCGTTACGTCTGAGTTCATTTGCTTCTCGACTCATCTCAAAACGGTTATTCGTGTGGGAGTAACACTGTTCTTTCTCAACTACCTGATTGGCTGATTCAGTCATACGTCTATCCCTTAACCTTCTCTGTTGTTTTGTGATGAAGCTTAGCAATCTTGCGTAGCGCCTCAAAGCCGTGGTTTTCCACAAACAGCTTCGCCGCATCAACTACGGTATCGGAAGCCCCTTTAGGCAAATTGATTCCAACTGACTGGCGGAAGCTTTCCAAACGGGCAAGAAACTTGTCACGCGCTAAGATCGATGCTGCAGCAACAGCAAGGTACCGCTCGCCCTTTGGTAGCTGAACAAGTTGGAGCCGTTTCCCGTGCTCCATCAGTTTGGATTGGATGTAACGTTCATCCCCGAACTGATCCGCGATCGCATGGGAACAGGTCTCCTTTTGAAGTAGACTTTCAATTGCCCTCGCATGTCCCCAGGCAAGTAAATGATTCAAGTTTTTGCCTTCGGATCTGAACTCATTGTAAAGTCGATTGTAGCTCTCCGGTACGATCTCAACCTCTTGGTATTTTCCGGGAAGCAAGTTTCGAATCTTCGCTGCTAACTCTCTGCATCTCTTATCGGTGAGAAGCTTGGAGTCCCTGATACCCAATTCATTCAAGGTGGTCTGTGTTGTCGAGTCTATTAACACACCAGCAATAACCATCGGTCCAAAATAATCACCTTTTCCAGACTCATCGGTTCCGATGTGGGGTAGCGGGACTTCAACAAGCTCTCGGTTCGAAGTTTTTCCTTGCACCGTCGATTTTTCGGTGTTTGAAGCGAGGAAGCTTTCAATCGTGACATCGGCTTTAGGAAAATGGACTTTGTAAAGTGGAACAATACATTCAAGAAGGGCTTTGTAGAGAGGACCAGCGGACCCTTGGAGTGTTAACGTCCCTTTATTGTATTGTTTAATTGTAAGTGTCTCATTTCCACGATTGAACTTAAAAGAATATTTGCAATAGGGCTCCGATCGTGAATCCGTCGGTCCAAGCTTTTCCAGGGAAGCTTGGATGTGGTCCTGTAAGGTAGGGTTTGGTACATTTAAGGATTGATTGATGCTTCGAATAGGAATATCGGGTTGGTCATTTGCATTAAGTACTGACAGAAGCTCATCATATTCTCGTCGAGGACTAGATTTGGGAGTATGTGTGCCCGAATTGTAGACTTGAATCTTCAGCCCGGAAATTTCCAGAGGCACGATATTGAATTGTATTCCTGCTTGAATCGGCTCAAAGGCCGGCAAATCCCATCCTTGATCCTTGCAATATTCCTGGATAGCCACGACTTTTCTGGCTTGCAACGAATCGCCCGGCAGTAACTGACGACTTGGCCGAAGCTGAATGAAGGCATCGATCAGGGAATCGACCCCATATACTTTAACGTAGAGCGAGCCTGTTATCTCAGCGCAGTTTGCGTGAGGGATAAAGACACGCCTGCACCCAGCCCGCTTCGCGGCAGCAATTTTCTGACCAATACTGCTGACAGGCTTAATCACCCAATCTTGACCAACCAAGTTGATTTCTCCAGTGAACGCAGTGTAGGGGTCGCTTGCAACATTTTGCTTTGCATCATACGTGCCCACGGCAGCCGCCAGACCGAGAGACGATCCCTGATACTGCATGTCGGTGAATTCGAGTGAGTAAAGAATATGTTCCGATCCGGAGAGGAAACCGCTGTCCCGCATGGCAGATTGAGCTCTTTCAACGGCCTCTCTGAAACCTTCGCTGCCTTTAACCCGGCACTCTACTTGGCCGGCACCCGACTGTATTTTTACATGTAGCGGCACTGAGATTGCTTTCCCATTTCCTTTAACTAACAATGCGTTGACCTTACCCACGGCCTCCAGACCCTTTAGCGACGTGAGAGCGCCTTTGACGGACTCTCTTTCAGTTAAATCTAGTCCTAGATCGTCTTTCATAAATTCTAGAAACCCACCGACCTTTTCAGAACTGCTACCCTCTTGATTGCGGATTTCTTGTAGGCGGTCTGACGAATCAACTTGATTACAGAATTCCTCGGTAACGCGGTGAACTTTCGATAATAAGAGGCAAAGTTCGTGAACGGTGGTGGTTGGGTCCAAAATACCGAAGAAGAAATTATTGACTTCCTGTACTTCCAGTGTTCGCTTGCAAAGCTCCTCTAATTCGGCTCCAAATAGTTCTTCGTCAGGCTTTTCCGTTTGAAAAAGGTAGGCAAGTTGATTCAACATCGGCTCACACCATAGACTTGCATATAGTTGTTCCTCAAACACCAGTTTGCATATCTCCTGGAATACTTGCTTGCCTTCCTCCGAGTCTCGGTAAGGAGGGTCCAAAAGCTGGACTCGGCTTAACCACCGATCAAGCCGGGTGATGTTGTCGTCCATCCTTTATTCCGCCATCGTCAATGTGATTTGCGATACGTCTTTAGGGAATACTTTCTGTTTTTTAAGCAAGACCAAGCAATTCTTCCCCTGCACTGAAACTTTTCCCGTAAGTGTCCGGCCATCCCGTGTTCGGATTTCCGCCTCCTGGACTTCTCTGAGCGGAATATCGTCTGTTACGTGGAAGACTAGAGTGCTATCCGTGTAATCAAATTCGAGGGTCCCGACTTCTTGATCGTCTGACGTTCTAAGTGCTGTTTCAGCCCTTTGGTGAAAATCTGTATCGGCTGCCAGCGCATACTGCGGTGTCGGTTCTTTCACTTGAGTCGCACGGGTATGAAGAACTAGCGTTGTAGCCGTCCTACTGGTTATTGATAGCTCCGAAGTCTTCGACTCCACTGCTAATCGGAAGCCGACGGCGCTGAGGACGGCAAACAAACTGAAAAACTCTGGATTTCCTTTGCTTGAGAGCATCCTGTAAAGGTTTTCCCTGTTAAGCGAAGTAGACGCCGCCAACTTGCTCATTCCACCATACGAATCCACAACATCTCTCAAAGCCAGGAGAAACACTTCAGGTTCGCCATCCTCTAATGCAGCGTTCAGGTATTCTGCAGCTTCAACGGGGTCCTTGAGTGATTCCAACAGATCACTTCTATAACTTCTGCTTTTAGCCATCATTGACTCCTACTTTTGTAGTTCTCCCAATATTCGATAGCTTTCCTAATATCGTCACTTTGTGAACTCTTTTCCCCGCCACACAGCAGAATGACCAACTTGGTTCCAAACTGCCCGCAGTAAACACGATAGCCAGGTCCATAATCGATTTTGAGTTCCAGCACATCACCACCGACTGATCTGCAATCGCCTAAGTTTCCGAGTCGAACACGGTTGATTCTCGTACGAATTCTAGCCCTTGCTTGCCGGTCTTGTAGCGAATCAAGCCATTTGTTGAAAGGGCACGTTCCATCAGGGGGACATAGCTCTCGACCTCATTCTCGGAAACTTCCATAGTGGAAGCGTAGCGTATAAGCTACAATTTGTCAAGAACAAAATCTAAGGACAGAGATATGTCGGACTTGCCAAACTTGCGCAGGTGTGGAAAAGGTGGCAGGAACCTTTTTGAGGCGGGACCTCAAAGGCAAGTTGCGCCGCGGGGCCAGGCATTTACGACTTAACAATCTCGGGCGCTATCCTAGCCGTCAAGATTCACCGGACTCCCGCACCACACACGCTTGGGCTGACAAGCTGAAACCGGTTGATTTCATGACTCTTTAGCTAAAAAAATATCTCTTGTCCTGTGCAGGGCATATTGTAGAATTGCAGGGGTGAAGCTCCCCAAAGGCGCGATCATCAGCGGGAGGAAAATAAAGGAATATCTTCTCAGGCCTCGGGCCGAAGATGATAAGTCCGGTTTCTTAGCGCTCGCCGGTTATTCTTTGCAAACCTGGCATGAGCTGGAGAGGGATCTGCGGCGCGAGGTCGAGGAGGGAGACGCGCTCTTGATTCGAACAACCCAGATTATGGTGAGATGTATCATATCAAAGGCCAACTGAAAGGCCCGAACGGTACGATCCTCGACGTGATCACTATCTGGATTGGCCTTCACGCCACCGGAGAAACCAGATTTTCCACTCTGGTACCGGATAAGGAGGCAGGGCGATGAAAATAGATCTGTTCAAACGAGTAGCTCTAAAGATAGACATCCCTGACCAAGGACTCCGCAAAGCTGATGTAGCAACAATAGTTGAACACCTGCCCGGCAAGAACACCGAGGACGGTTACGCTCTCGAAGTCTTTAATGCGGTTGGTGAGAGCATCGCTGTGGTAATGGTGCCAGAGTCT
>SMUX01016758.1_pt1 | contig 14840 bp, 18 predicted proteins | sample 2456431 | NCBI WGS metagenome assembly SMUX01 (sample SAMN11095930, study PRJNA526329) | marine sediment metagenome | biome: Marine sediment; feature: Surficial sediment; material: Deep marine sediment; isolation source: Hadal surficial sediment | place: Pacific Ocean | collected 2014-11 | depth... | reverse complement strand
TCAAACCACGAGGAAACATGTTCAAAACATCTTGTTAATGACTTCTATTTGTTAGTAGATTCTTTTGTACGCCATTTTTTAGGATAGGTGTTAGGACTCATAATGATACGCTTTGTCTCAAATGCGTATCCTTTTGTTTTTTCTTTAATATCTTCTAATGATAGCAGTGTTTTTGCAAGGGCTACGATCTCTCCTTTTTGGGTATATATTGCAACTAGATCTTCTATTTTAAGATCTGGTGATACTTCTAAAATTCCAGGTATTGCTAGCTGAGCCCCATGACATAGTGCATCAACTGCAGAATCTCGAATAACTATTGATTTTATTTCACTAAATGCATGCTCAATGGGTATTATCAGTTCTTTTAGCTTAGAGTCATCCTTTTTTTCTGTCCATAATGAATATGCATTTGCAAGCTGATGCAGAGTCACAAGTTTAGAGTTTTCATTGAATTGATGAACTCGAGTTCTACGAAGCTCAATCATAGTAGCCCCAGGCCCTAAAATTTCGCCAATGTCGTAGATTAATTTTCGAATGTATGTTCCAGCTTCACACAAAACTCGTAATACCATTAAACGTTCTTTTTGCTCTAAGAGTTCTAATTCGTAAATTGTTCTAGTTCTAGTTTGCCTTAAAACTGCAGAACGCTGAGGAGGTTTTTGATATATCTCGCCAGTAAACTCTTCTAAAACTTTTTTGAGTTTTTCTGGAGATGGCAATGAATGTAATCTCCCTATTGCATGATATTCTTTTGGTCCATAAAGCAAAACCTCCAATGCCTTGGTCCCATCACCTAATCCCATAGGTAAGACTCCAGAGACTTGTGGGTCTAATGTACCACTATGACCTGCTTTAGGAATTTTCAAAATTCTTTTTAGCCATGCTACAGTTTCGTGGCTAGTAGGCCCTGGTGGCTTGTCAAGCAGTATCAATCCATATTGTAACAATTGTTCAAAGCTCCGTTTGTCATAATATGTTCCATAATCTTTGTTGGTGATATCTTGGTCTATTACAGTAAGATTTTCTAATTGTTTTAAAGTCAAAGTAACTCTTTTACAGTATTTATGGCAATTTCTAAAACCTTGTCTGCATCAATCTCATCGGTATCAATAATTTTATCAAATACATCTAGGTTTTCTCCAAAATCAAAATTGTATAATTTTTTGTAGAGTTTTTTATTTTCATCATATCGTGTTTTTGTAATTTCTAGAGCCTTTTCTTTATCCATATTGTCTCTTGATTCCATTCTTATTGCACTATTCTCATGAGATCCTGCTAGCCAAATTTTGATTCCATCATCAACAAGCCAAGGCAAAGTGTAACTGGTAATTACTACGTCTCCTTTCAAAAATAATTTCTTGAGTTTATCATCTACCTTTCTATCAAATTCTGAATTCTCGCTTCTTTGTTTCAAAAATTTCATTCCATCAGGAGTGTCCCACCAATCTTCTCCTCCAGTATTAAATCCTTGATCTTTTGCAAGATTCTTTAGGATATCACCACCTACAAGAAAAGTCAAATCAAATTCTTTACTTAGTCCTTTTGCGACAGTGGTTTTTCCAATTGCGGGGGGGCCAGAAATAATTACTGATTTTTTCAACCGATATCCATCGTGGTTTTTGTTAGCTTCATTATCATTCCACTAAAAGCAATTGATGTCAAAAAGTACCAGGCCCAAAAGTATATTGCATTTTCTGTTTCACAAACGTGTTCAGGATCAGCTACTTGCCCTGCAGTACATGTTAGTTGAAAAAAATCTCCGGGGATTACATTGAGTGAAACCGGAGAGAATGCAACAGTATATGCAAAAAGTTCTGGTAAAACAAAATAAAATATCATCAGCAGTGGAATGATTGTAATCATCATTGGTCTCATGTTCATCTGCATCATCTCCATGCTCATCTTATTCATGTATGAAGATTTTTTGTTAAGGCTAGCAATTCTTTCTTGATCCTTGGAGCGAAATGCAGCCATTCTTTCTTTTTGCCAAGCCTTTGTTTCTTTCATAATTCTTTTTAGCTTGACTCTGTCGATTAGCTTTCTTCTAACTCCAGAATTAAATAAATTAAGCAATATTGAAATTCCTAAAATTCCAAAAGTGGAAGCCAGTACTCCTTTGACTATAGGATCTGCACTGCCAAGAGGACCCTCCCTTAGTCCAAAAAGGTCTCCTTGCAAAAATACAGAGTCTAAAAAGTGCAATACAAAAGCAAATTCGGGAATCATATCTCTATTGCAGATATTACTGCGTTGGCTGCTTCTTCAACCTTTCCTTCTGCGTTAAAAACTGGTTTCATTGGAGAACCTGAAAAAATTGCACAGCTTGAAAGCATTGCGTCACTGATTGCCATCTCTTTTTTTATATTATCAATTGAGACTAAATCGCGGTGTCTAGTGTTGTCCTTCATTCTTCTATTGTAGATTTCCTCAGGTCTTGCGTAAACTGAAATAAAATTAGATGGTTTGATGATTTCTAAAACACTGTTAGGCAGTCCAGGATAAAATCCCGCATTAGTATTAATGAATGTGTGGGTGTCGATGATTACTAGATCGTCTTCAAGTTTTGCTATCTTTTGAGCTGCCTTTATTTGAAGATTTTGTTGTTCCTCCATTGAAAGTTTTCTGAGATCATCCCTATTTTTTATTCCATTTTTTTGAGCCTCTTCAAACATTATTGTCCCAAAACTATTCACACTGACACTTTTTTGTCTAGAATTTAGAATTTCAACAATTTTAGTAACTAAGGTGGATTTCCCTACTCCGGGAATTCCTACAATAATTACTTTTTTGCTAACCCCTGCCAAGCAATGCACCAAGCCGCGGCATAACAATTTCTACCTGTTCTTTGACTAGTTGGTTGTAATAATTTATCAAAATATCAACCATCAACAACATTCCAATTCCAGAACCAAACACACCTAAAACATCCGACACACCAGCTAACAGTCCCAGTATTCCAGAACCAATCAGCGTGACAGATGGAATGTATCTATTTAGCAATGCCTCAATGGGTTGATTTGACCGCCTAAAGCCAGGCACCTGCACATCTGCATCAAGCAAATTCTTTGCAGCACTTTTTGGAGAAAGGCCTCCTAGCTCGACCCAAAGTTTACCAAATACAATTACAATCGCAATCATAAATATCACATAACCAACTGCACGCATCGGATCTAATGCAACAACGTCCAGTCCTCTTGGAGGTGTGATGTAGTAGACCAGTCCTCCAATCGGTGTTGACGGACTCGTTGGATCAAACTGCACTAGAAAATTCATAATCGCACTATTATTTGCGGGATTAAGATTTGCCCACAGCATCTGCCCCATAAACACCGCATTTGCTGTAAGTGCTGATGCTAAGATAACTGGAATATTTGAAACGTACATTAGTTTGATTGGATAGACTGCCGAAAATCCTCTGTATTTTGTTGACACAATTGGAATCTCAATCTTCATTCCTTGAGTGTATACCAAGATCAGCAAAATTCCCGCCGTAAGACACAGCCCGAATATACTTGGCAGTTGGTTATACCTAAAGAACACATCAGCCAAGTCTCCTGCCATAGCTGATTGTCCAATAAATGGGAAAATTCCTATTGAGAATCCGTCACCTGCCGCCAGTGGGCTAAACAAGCTCCAAAGAATTTGTTGCGTAACTCCTGCCATAATGAAAAGACTGATTCCACTACCGAGTCCCCATCCTTTTTGAATGGTCTCATCTAAAAACATGATAATTATAGATGCGCCCATCAGCTGCCCTATCAGAATATACAAAATAGTAGGGTCTGCAATTCCTGGACCATACACTGCAATTCCATAAACGGCAGACTCTGCAATAATGACAACGTATGTTACCATCTTAGTGGCTGTCTGGAATACTCCCCTCTCCTCTGGCTTTTTAAAATCAAATTTTAAAATATCAGATCCTCGCAACAGCTGCATTAAGAGTCCAGCTGTAACTATTGGTCCAATGCCTAGCTCAACTAGAGTCCCTTGCTGGGATGCAAAAATTACTCTTGCAAAAGCAAGAAAGTCAAACTCTGGAACAGAGGCACCAAATAGTGGTGTTTGTCCCATTATCATGTAAATGAGTAAAATTCCTCCACACCACAAAAGTCGTTTTTGCAGTGTTAGTTTCTTTTTTGGTTTAGGAACCTGTGGAATATATGGTTCAGCTTTTGCCACTACCCTCCTAAGAAGAGTAGTAAGAGTACCTTCAGCCATGATTTACTAACACCTCGCCCCCAGCTTGCTTTACCTTTTCTTGTGCTGATGTAGTTGATTGTTTGATTTTAACGGTGTATGCATTTTTTACTTGACCGCCGCCTAGAAGCTTTGAATAATCTAGGTTGTCAAGATCAATAACCTTTTTTTCTCCTTCTTTTATTCCAGATTTTGCAAACAGATCATCTAGGTCACGAACATTAGTCCATTTTTTTATAATATTTGGGTGAGGTGGGTGAGTAGAATCATGACCAAAATGATCTGGAAAATCCTTTAACATTGTACTGAAATGATGTTTCAACATTCCTGCTTTACCAACTCCTCCTTTGTGACCGCTTGCTCTATGTCCTGCAACTTGGCCCCAACCAACTGTTCTTGAACCTCGATACTTTCGAATTTTTCGCAATCTAGTTGGCAATTTACATCATTCTCCTAACTATGGTGATAAGTTCTTTGTTGTGTCCTAAAACGCCTTTTTGATTATACAATTTTTTGGTACTTCGCTTGAATCCGTGTTTTGGAGGAGCCATGGCAAACCAAGGTTTTAGTGGTTTTAGTTTTGATAATGTGGACTTGCCTTCAGTAAGTGAAGATGCAAGTTCGTCCATAGTCTTAAAACCAATATCAGAAAGGTCTTCAGAAGTAATTTTTTTGTAACCGGCTTTTCTGCCTTTTTTGTCTAGCAATTCCTTCGTAATCGAAATATCGATTTCTTGCCAAGAAACATAATGCTGAATTTTTTTTAACATCCCCAACGTATTTTCTTTAGCTGGAAGAATTGTAGCACGGTATTTCTTCTCTAATTTTAGAAGCTTCATAGTGGTTGTTGCCCAGTAAGGAACATCCGCTTGTCCCTTAATTCTTAGAACCAAAAAAGCTTGTGCCATTTTTTTCACCCGTGACTAAATGTTTGACTGAGACAATGTAACACAGCCTTTGAAGTTGAATTCATTGTTGCAGTAGAACCCTTTGCGGTAGTCCATGCGTCTTTGAGTCCAGCAAGTCTCAATAGATTTCTAATCTTTCCGCCAGCAACTAATCCTAGTCCTCTTGGTGCAGGTAAGATTTCAATTGTTACACTTCCACCCCTTCCACGAACCTTGAATGGAACAGAATGTTTTTGATCACATCTACACTCCCAGCTACCACATCCTAGTTTTACAGGACTTACATTAAGATACGCTGCGGTAGTAGCTTTTTCAATTGCAATTCTCATTTGTTTTGATTTTCCCCTACCAATACCTAGCCAACCGTTTTCATTTCCAGCAGCAACTAGTGCCTTGAATCGAGTTGACTGACCGTTTGGAGTCATCTTTTGTACAATTCCAGCATCAATGACTTCGGTTTTTAAATCTGGTAAAAGTTTTTTAATAATTCCAGCTTCCTGGATTCTTAATCCATTTTCTAAAATTTCTTCCATTGAGGTAATTTCAGCGGCTGCAACTTTTTTTCCTAGGTTTGTTTTTGGGATCCATACTGGTTCTTCTCTTGGTTTTCTTTCTCTTCTTGGGCGCTGTTGTTGTGAACCTGGACGCTGTTGTTGTGAACCTGGACGCTGTTGTTGTGAACCTGGACGCTGTTGTTGTGAACCTTGACTCATGTAGACTTAACCTCGCTGTCAATTGATGATTTAACTTTGTCAACATCATTTTTTACCTTCAGGTGTTCTCCTTTGATTCTTTCTTCAGCAGGAAGTGCTTCTGGGTCTGCAGGAATTTGCATGCCTGCATCAAGTATTCCTTTTAGAGCAGCAGCCATTCTCTGGGTGTACCTGTCAGTTCCACTGTACAAGATGGCATCCTTGACTCCTTTGATTTGTGCTTTCTTTCCTGCAAGATAACCTGTAAGATAAGCGGCTGGAATATTTTTTCTTGAACCATTCCAACCTTTTTTTAGTAAGAATCTAGAATGTGCAGACGCAATTACTTTATCGCCTGTAAGCTCTGGTTTGTGAATTTGGACTTGACAGTTTTCATTTGAGATTTTAACTGTGATGAAATCTCTTCTGCCTCTAAGCATTGCAGACCTTCGTCTGTAGTTAGTCTTCTCTTCCCTTAGTCTACGCAATATTTTCGAATATGCCATTCTATACGCAGAAATTTAAAAGTGCTCTTATAAACGTAAGTCGAATCGTTCCAATTTCGCTAAATCATTTTGAGCTTTGAAATTTTTTATTCCATTCTTTGGACCATTTTGCACAAGATGTGCTGAACTAGATAAATAAATTCCTAGGGTAATGATGGCAACGATTACTAATGTAACTATATTGTATTGGACTAAGAGATAAGCTATTCCATATCCACCAAATCCCACTCCAATCACAATTGAAAATCCAATTATTGTCATTAGTCTTGATTTGTTGATTTGTTTTACAGCGCGATAATCCAAACCAGGTATAATCGCATGGATTGTCTGTCTGTTAACGTTTACTAGTCCTTTTTCAGGCATATGCTTTCTTTTCCTGATTATTATTAAAAATTCTCTAAGATTTCTTAAATGAAATAGGAACGAACCTCTTTCATGCGTAAAAATTGACCATGATTCACGTTATAATGTTAATTATGTCATTGAGAGGATAAAGCAAACAGTTCTATAGTTATCTACAATCACTAGGAATAAGATATGATGTACCTGTGTAAGACCTGTAAAAAAAAATGTGATGATATTCCAAAACATATAATGACAGTACACAAATTTTCAAAAAAAATTGTGGAATCCCAACTCGAAGCAAACCCAAATTGTTATAAAAATTCCTTTGAAGAATTATAATAATAATTATTTCTCAAATCTCAAAGTGATTTAGCGAAATTGGTATAGAGTCGTTAGATTCATGATTAATTACGGCAAGTGTTTTATAATTTAAAAATTCTAGCAGTTATGCTGATGATTATATCAACGGGTTCTATCTGATTTCCTCAAAACATGACGAATATTGCCTGCCGAATTATGAAGCAAAACTAAAATCATATTTTCGTTGTAAAATGATTTAGCGAAATTATCACAAAGTATATTCGTAATAATATTGTAAGTAAATTAATGCCAAAAAATGATGATTCTCAAGACAATGAGATAGAAAGACTCAGAAATGAACAAGAATTAAGAGATGAGAAACGTCATAAAATTGCAGTAATTCTTGGACTTGTCAGCATCGGCATCGGTATTGGTGGCTACATTATTGCTTTTGTGATTTAGTTCCTGAAAATTCTTAACTCTTGTTATAGAGTCAAAGACAGTTACTTTCTAAACGTTAGATGTGTATCAGAGATACCAGAAGAGCTTTTTGAGAATGTAATCTGTTTTCAGCTTGGTCCCACACTACAGATTGTGAACCATCAATTACGGAGCTTGTGACTTCTTTGCCACGCTTTGCAGGAAGACAATGAAGAAAAATTGCATCATTTTTAGCTTTTTTCATTAAAGATGGATTTACCTGAAATTTTGGTAAGAATTTTTTTTCACGTTTTTTATCACGGTTATGAATTGATGTAAAGGTATCTGTAATTACTACGTCAGCATTATTGATTGCAGCTTGCGGATCAGTTGTCAAAACAATTGTAATTTTCTTGTTTGATTTTTTGATTACTGTTTTATCTGGTTCAAATCCTTTTGGAGTTGCAATAGAAATGTTAATTCCAGTTTTTGAGCAACCGTAAATTAAAGAGTTACAGACGTTGTTACCATCTCCAATCCATGCAACCTTTAACCCTTTGAGTTTTTTCTTTTTTTCTTTTATTGTCATCAAGTCTGCCAAAGTTTGACATGGATGAAAAGAGTCAGAGAGTCCATTAATTACCGGCACATCAGAGTTTTTAGCAAGTATTTCAAGTATTTTCTGGTCATAAACTCGTGCCATGATTACATCAACATATAGTGATAGAGTTTTTGCAGTATCTTCAACTGATTCACCTCGAGATAACTGAAGCCCACTAGATGACAAGTTCAAGGCATGCCCTCCTAGCTGGAACATCCCAGTCTCAAAACTAACTCGGGTTCGAGTCGAGGGCTTTTCAAATATCATTGCCAAGGTTTTATTTTTTAAAATGGGTTTATGGGAACCTTTTTTGAGTTGCTTTTTTAGTTTGATCCCATAATCGATAATTTTTGAGAGCTCATTATCTGTTAGTTCATCTAAAGTAAGTAGGTCTTTTGTTTTTAATTTCATTTTATCATCTTATCTCTTTTAGTTGTTAATTTGGTTTTGGCTTTCCATCTAAAATCCACTTCTTTATTTTAGCAGATAATTCTTTTGCTTGTTGATCATTTTCTGGAGGAGGTTCGTCATACAAATCTGCATATCTGTTAATGTCTTTAGTGTCTATTCCCTCAAAAGGATCTGAATCATCTGTGCTAGGTTGTTCAGGTTCTAGAATTTGCTCATCAACCTCTTTTGGTTCTGGTTCTTCAGTCTTTTCTGGTACAGCTTCCTGTTCAGGTTCTGGTTCAGAAATTTCCTTCTCTACTTGTTGTGGTTTAGGTTCTATCCGCTCTTCTGTAGTAATTTGACTTTGTTCTGGTTTTCCAAATACAGTTTCTAAAAACAATTCCTTATCAAAAGATTTTAGATCCTGGTATTCCTGTCCTGTACCTACGTAAAGAATTGGTACAGAAGTAATTTTTACAATTGATAATGCTGCACCACCTCGTGCATCTGCATCACTTTTAGTGAGTATTGCAGCATCAAACTTTGTGCGTTCATGAAATTCCTTTGCTTGACTTACAGTATCGTTTCCTGCAAGAGAGTCTCCAACGAAAATTTTAAAATCTGGTTTTACAACTTTGGTGATTTTTTCAATTTGGTCCATCAAGTTTTTGCTAGTCTGCATCCTTCCTGCAGTATCAATTAGTACACAATCTACCTTGTGTGTTTTTGCATAAAGTACTGCATCTCGTGCAACGGCAGCAGGATCAGAGCCATAGTTTTGTGCAACTAGTTTTAGATTCAACCTGTTAGTGTGTTCTCGTAATTGTTCAATTGCACCTGCCCTAAATGTATCAGCAGCAGCAACTACCACAGAGAATTTTGATTTTTGTAACAGATAGGCAAGTTTTACTAAAGTCGTAGTCTTTCCTGTACCGTTAATTCCTACAAATAAAATAAGATACGGCTGACCTGATCCTTTTTTTGCATCAATATTTGATAAAATGTCTATTTTTCCTGCAGCGTCAAAGAGGTCAGAAATGGTTTGGATTAGACTATCTTTGACAAATTTTTCAATTTCTTTTTTATTTACTTTGGTTCCAATCAGTTTTTCTTTAAGATCTGATTTGATAGAGTCTATTACTTCTAAAGCTACATCTGACTCTAAAAGTGAGATTTCTAGCTGCAATAATATTTCTTCTATATCTTTTTCCTTTAGTTCCTTTTCACTAAAACTTTTAGCTGCACTTGAAAAGGCTTCACGTAAATTTTCAAACATTTTTTCTACCTAGATTAGTTTTTATTTTTAGGTGATTGTATAATTCGGTTGAATTGTTGTTTTCCTTGTTCAAGATTTGTAATTACTTGTTGTTTTTGAGAAGATGTATCTTTTATTGCTACTTCCAGCTCTTTAATTCGTGCTTCAAGAAAATTAATAGCAGAAGATTTATCTTTTGCAATTGCAGTTCCTGCACCTATATTTAAAATTAATTTTTCATTAGATGAAATTTTTGCTTTGACAAATGAGCCCATGCCCAATGGAACAAGAGTGATCAGTTCACGTTTTTCCCCAAGGGATTTTATAGATTCAATCGCTAAAGTAGATTCTCGAAGCATGCCATACAAAGACTCTTCTTTACGAGATAGTTCTGTAAAATAGTTTTCTAACATTTGTATTTGATACATTAATTGTTGAGCTTGCTCTTCACTCATAATAACAAAATAATTTCATACGCCTATAAATGCATTCATGAAAAATAAAATAAAAAAAAGTGGGTGATTATTTTGCTTTTGAAAGTCTGTTATCTACTTCGTCCCAATTTACAACATTCCACCAAGCAGCTATGTAGTCTGGTCTTTTGTTTTGGTAGTTTAGATAGTATGCATGTTCCCAAACATCAAGACCCAAAAGTGGTACTAGACTTTTTGTTCTTGGACTATCTTGGTTTGACATTGCAACATACTCCACTTTGCTTGATGATTTATTGTAGACTAACCATCCCCAGCCGCTTCCTTGAATGACAGCAGTTGTTGATGAAAATTTTTCCTTAAAGTCAGCAAAACTTCCAAAAGAAGAATTGATTGCGTCAGCTACTGCTCCACCTGGTTCGCCGCCTCCATTTGGCTTCATGTTATTCCAAAATAATTTGTGGTTGTCATAACCACCGCCATTAAAGTTAATTGCTTTTTTGAGTTCGTCTGGCACTTGGCTAAGATCAGATAGAATGTCTAGAATGTCTTTATTTTGAATATCTGAACTGCATTTTCCCAAAGCATCATTTAGTTTTGTTGTGTATGTTTGGTGGTGCTTTGTATGATGAATTTCCATGGTTCTTGCGTCAATATGAGGTTCTAATGCATCGTATGCATATGGCATTTTTGGTAGTTCGTATTGTGTCATAAACGTTCTCTGGAACTAGATAATTTATTGGTTTAGTAGGGAATGTATTTTTAGACATCAATATAGGTAAAAAATAATGAAACATGCAAGCAAAGTTTTTTTCTGCTCAGCGGTTTTAATTTTTTCAATAATTATTTTGCAGTTTTTCCAAGAAAAAAATGATTTTGAGGTTTTCATTGATAAAAGCATACCATACATAGGCGCATTGCATCCTATTGAATCAGGATTTGATGGTACAGGAATTATAATTGCAGTAATTGATACTGGAGTTGACTATAACCATCCAGATTTGTTTGGATTCGGTAAAGATGGTAAAGTAATTGGGGGTTATGATTTTGTTGACGAGGATAACTCACCTATTGATACTAATGGTCATGGAACAGAGGTTGCGGGAATTATTTCAGCTGATGGACAGTTAAAAGGCGTTGCACCAAAATCAAAAATTTTAGCGTACAGAGTTTCAGAGAATGGAGAAGCAGTTTCAGCTGACCTGATTATCAAAGCAATAGAGCAAGCAGTAAAAGACAAAGCAGACATTATTAACATCAGCCTAGGAGTTAACCTAACTAATAACAAAATAGATCAGGCGGTAAACAAGGCAATAGAGCAAGGAATTGTTGTAATTACTGCAGCAGGAAATCATGGACCAGAATTAGCAACAATTGGAAGTCCTGGAATTAATCCAAATACCATTACAGTTGGTGCAACATATAACAACATTACATCTAGCTTGGTTGCAACACTTGAGGTAAACGATGATAGGTATCAGGTTTTGCCAATGGTTGGAACCTTGCCTATAGATGAACCAATTACAGTAGAGATTGTTTTTGGTAAATATGGTAGAGAGAGAGACCTTACAGATTCGGCAATTAAAGATTCCATTTTGCTAGTAGAACGAGGAAGTGATGTTGATGGCGAGATAGTTTATTTTTCTGACAAGGAAAACAATGCAGCAAATGTAGGAGCAAAAGCAATTATTGTTTACAATAACATTCCTGGATTGTTTTTTGGAGAGCTCCTTCACGAGTTTGCACGTCCGGATTATAATCCAACTATTCCTGCAGTATCAATATCAAGGGGAGAAGGACTAGTTCTAAGAGAATCACTCGATGAGAAAACAGTTGGAACGCTAAATGTTTTTTATCATCCAGACTTTGTTGCACATTTTAGCTCAAGAGGACCAGTCTCACCGTTTTACATAAAGCCAGACCTTGTTGCTCCAGGTGCATTTGTTAACACAACCATTACTGATGGAAAATACAACTTTACTAGTGGAACAAGCTTTGCTGCCCCACACGTTTCAGGTGCGGCTGCCTTGTTGCTTGAGAAAAAAAATGATCTGAGTCCAAGTGAAATAAAATCTCTGCTTGTAACTACTTCAAATACCGTGTATGATGCATATGGAAATAATTTTCCAGTGGAAATTGCTGGGACTGGACGTCTTAATGTTACCCAGGCTTTTAATGCTAATTTGATAATAGAGCCTACCTATCTTACCTTTACTTTATCACCTCAAAAAAATATGCAAAGTCAGTTTCTAAAAATTAAAAGTATAAACGGAAATGATGAGAATCTGGAAATCATTCTTATTGGAAATAAAAATGTCAAGTATGATTACAAGCTAGAAAACGGTGGTATCAACATTACAGCTTCTCTAAATGAGGAATTTTTTGGACAAATACAGGACAGAGTTTTAATTCAGCAAGACGGAATTGTATATAACATTCCAATTGTTTCTCACCTTATGCGCGGAGCAATACAAGTTTACGAGAAAAATGGGGAAATGAGATTTGATGTTTTATCTTCAGATGATTGGACATACGCTAAAATTTCCGTGAGTGATAAAAACAATGAAATTGTAGACATTACATCAGCTACTCCAACAAAGGAAGGAAAAATTACGGTCTACAAACCTGGGCAATACTGGGTAGAAGCTCAAATCAGAGTTAATGGGGAAATATTTGAAACATATGAAATCTTTGATGTAAAAACAGCCGCACAAAACAAATCGCTTGAGTATTTAAATATGCTAAATGTTCCAGAGCAACCAATTCTGATTATTTTTGCAGCTATTGTCATTATTGCTTTGGTTGGATTAAAAATTAGAAAATAATCTAGCTAGATTTAGGGCCTGCGTTACGGATTTCCCCAGGGGTTTGTTTGAATTTTGTAAAGTTTTCAATAAACATTTGGGCAAGTTTTCTTGCAGACAAATCATAAGAGTTCTTATCAACCCATGTGTTTTTTGGATCCAAGATTTCAGGAGGAACATTTGGGCACTCTGTTGGAATATCCAAATTAAACAAGTCATCGTGTCTGTACTTTACAATATCTAGTGAGCCAGTAAGTGCAGCAGTTACCATTGCTCTACTGTATTTTATTTTAATTCTGTATCCAACTCCGTATGGTCCACCTGACCATCCAGTGTTAATCAAATAGACTACTGCCTTGTGTGAGTTTATTTTTTCGCCTAACATTTTTGCATAGACTGATGCAGGTCTTGGCATAAATGGTGCTGCAAAGCATTCAGAAAATACTGCTTTTGGTTCTTTGATTCCACGTTCAGTTCCTGCAAGCTTGCTTGTGTATCCAGACATGAAATGATACATTGCTCCTTCCTTTGTTAGTTTAGATACTGGTGGTAAGACACCTTGTGCGTCAGCTGTTAGAAATATTATGACTTTGGGATGTCCACCAACACTTGGAATTACTGCGCCTGGAATGAAATCTAGTGGATAAGCTACCCTAGTGTTTTCAGTTATGCTGTTATCATCAAAGTATGGTTCAAGTGTCTGCTTGTCAATTACAACATTTTCTAAGACAGATCCAGATTTTATTGCGTCCCAGATTTGTGGTTCAGCTTCTTGTTTTAGGTTGATACATTTTGCATAGCATCCCCCCTCAAAATTAAAAGAGCCCTTTTCAGACCATCCATGTTCGTCGTCACCAATTAGCATTCTGTCTGGATCAGCTGAGAGTGAAGTTTTGCCAGTTCCTGACAAACCAAAAAACAAAGCCGTGTCACCATTTTTTCCAATGTTTGCTGAGCAATGCATTGGAAACACCCCTCGGGAAGGTAAGATGTAATTCATTACAGAAAACATTGATTTTTTCATCTCTCCGGCATATCTTGTGCCACCAATGAGTACGAGCTTTTTTGTAAGATCAATTATGATAAACACATTAGAGTTTGTTCCATCAACTTCTGGAATTGCCTCAAAGTCATTAATGCACATCAAGGTAAATTCTGGTTGGTGTGATTCAAGTTCTGCAGCCGATGGCCTTACAAACAATTGCCTTGCAAAAAGATTTTGCCATGCGCGATCATTTATCACTCTAATCGCTAATCTGTTTTCAGGTTCTGCACCAACAAATCCATCAAAAACATAAATCTCTTTTCCATCTACAAAATTTTTCATCTTTTCAAATAATTTTTCAAACTTTTCTGAAGGAAATTGGTGGTTGACTTTTCCCCAGTCTACATTTTCATGTGTTTCATCATCAAATACAATGTATCTATCATCAGGTGAACGTCCAGTGTACTTGCCAGTCTTTACAGAAAGAGAGCCAGTACTTGTAACAATTCCCTCGTTTTTTTGTACAGCAAGATCAACTAGTTTTGCAACTGGAAGATTTCTATGAACAATAGATGGTGTTATACCAAAGTCTTCAAGCTGTGATGTGAATTTATTTGTAATAGTTGATTTTTGATTTTCACTCATGTTGATCCTCTAATATTGCAGGCAGTAAACAAATACTAAATAAATCATAAGGAATGAGTTTGTTTTTTATGTATCTATCTTTTTTTGAGAGTGCTTTGAGGAAGCTATTTATTTAAAAATTCTCGATCTCCCTTCATGCCAATAAATAAGGACAAACTCGAAGCACGAGAAAATGTTGCTAAAAACAGACCAGAGTTTATCCGACCAGAAAGCTGGAGATACAAGAGACTAGAAACAACTTGGAGAAAACCAAAAGGAGTTGATAACCACCAACGAAAGCAAAAAAGTCGCGGAAGACCAAAAATAGTCAAGATAGGTTATAGAGGTCCAAAAGAGGCTCGTGGTCTTCATCCATCTG
>SMUX01028737.1_pt1 | contig 14875 bp, 12 predicted proteins | sample 2456431 | NCBI WGS metagenome assembly SMUX01 (sample SAMN11095930, study PRJNA526329) | marine sediment metagenome | biome: Marine sediment; feature: Surficial sediment; material: Deep marine sediment; isolation source: Hadal surficial sediment | place: Pacific Ocean | collected 2014-11 | depth... | reverse complement strand
TCCGGCCCTCGCCACATTTTTCCGGACGGTGATAGACAGGAATTGGATCGACTGGCAGCCCCGTGCCGGTAAACGCCCAGGCGGCTTCTGCACGGGCTCTCTTTTGACCAAAGAATCCAGGATTTTTATGACCTATAATAAGTCCATGGGCGACGTGCTCACCCTCGCCCACGAGGCCGGACACGCCTTTCACAGTAACGTCATGCGTGACATTCGCCCCTACGCTCGACGAGGGCCCATGACCCTTGCTGAGACGGCTTCCACCTTTGCGGAGATGGTCCTGACTAGCGGTATGTTAAAAGATCCTTCCATCAGCGATGCTGAGAAGGCACTCGTGTTGGATATGGAGACCGGCCATGGTGCCATTTATCTTTTGGATATCCCAGTACGGTATGAATTTGAAAAGTCCCTTTACGACGAACGGGCTCATGGTGAGATCAGTGTGAGCCGACTCAAAGGGCTGATGGTGGCAGCGCAGCGGCGTGTTTTAGGTGACGTCTTAGAACAAGGCAGCGAGGATCCTTACTTCTGGGCATCGAAACTCCACTTTTACATTACCGGGGTGACTTTTTATAATTTCCCCTACACCTTCGGCTTTCTCCTAAGCCGGGGGCTATTTGCGATGTTCCAGACCGAGGGAGCAGAATTCCTGCCCAAATATGAAGAATTCCTTCGCCTCACGGGGAGTGACACCCCTGAAAACATTGCCCGGCAAACGATCAATCGCGATCTTGAATCGAGTGAATTTTGGACCGATGCCATTCGCAGCCTCGAGGAACCACTCAACCAGCTTGAGTCTCTCTTACCCAGGGTATTGCCCAACTGAGCAGGGCCGGGACGCAGTTTAAATACCACCGAAGTTACCCCGGCTTGTTCCTTGGCGCACATTCTGATGAAATGACCCAATGAGAATACTCATTTCAAACGATGACGGCATTCGTTCTGAGGGCCTATTGGCGTTGGAAGAAAAGCTCCAATCATTGGGCGAAATATACACCGTAGCACCGGACCGCGAACAAACCTCCATGAGCCATGCCTTGACCCTACACCGCCCGCTGCGCGTTGAGGAATCGGGACCCCGGCGCTTCGCCGTGGACGGCACCCCCACCGATTGCGTCAAGCTAGCACTCACCGGGCTGCTACCAGATAAGCCTGACTTGGTGGTTTCCGGCATCAACAAAGGCCCCAACATAGGAGATGACATCCTCTACTCCGGGACGGTTTCGGCTGCCATCGAAGGGACCCTTCTGGGTATCCCCTCCCTGGCGGTTTCACTAGTGGCCCAGAAGGATTTTTCCTTCGCAGTGGCCGCCGACTTTGCCACCGCCCTGGCCAAGCGAATTCTGGAGAAGGGGCTGCCGCCAGGAACGCTCATCAACGTCAATGTCCCCCCAACACCAGCCCATGAGATCAAAGGATGGCGCCTCACTCGTCAGGGCAAGAGACACTATGCAGATCACGTCGTGGAGCGCGTCGATCCCAGGGGGAAAAAGTACTACTGGATTGGTGGCGACGACCTGGGATTTGCCCATGAGGACGGAACGGACTGTGTGGCGGTCTATGAAGGATATATTTCTTTGACTCCCCTCCACGTGGACATGACCAACCACGCTTCATTTGAACAGGTCAAGTCCCTCATGTTCCCATGGCCATAGATTGGCGCTAGGATAATTCCCTGCCACAGGCTCCGCAGACTCGGGTCAACACTCTGGGCTGGCCCGGTGCCTGCTGCCAACGTATCGGTGCGGGATAATGGCCCAAGCTATCATTATGACGCTGACACTCGAGGCAAATCTCTTCGTCCACCAAACGCAAACAAAACTTACAAGGGCGACTGATCTCCGGCTGCTGAGTATCGCTCACTGGACCCTTCCCATTTTTCTCAGAAGACATGCTGCTGGAGGTATTCTAGAGGATGTTATGACCGTAGGTGTTTAATGCGTCATTCCCTGAATTTTTACCCGGATGGCGTACAAACCTATTCGGTTTCATTCAAAGAGCTTGAAGGTAATCGCACTCAAGAATCCGGTTAGCGTACTTATTCCGACGATGTTCCCACCGCCAAGGTGCACCGCCTCCGGAATCATGGTGGATGCGAGCATTGTCAGCATCGCCCCGGCTGCAATCCCCTCTATGGCGGTGAGTAAAACAGGCGGGACCACCCCCGCAATGAGATAGCCCACGCCGGCTCCGCAAGCGGTCATGACCATCAATAGAGTCCACATCCAGACAATTTTTTGTGGCCTCCAGCCATGCTCCTTCATCCCCACCGAACTCGCCATGGCCTCGGGAAAATTTGACAGCAGCAGACCGGCGATCAGTGTGTAAGGAATGACATCGAGAAAGCTGACGCTCTCGGTGACGGTCAGACGCATACTGACCAATGCGACAAGACCGGTCCCGATGACAATACTTTCAGGGATGCCATCCAAGAGAAGCCCTAACCAGACGGCCAATGGAGCTCCACTATGCTGTGCCCTCATCTCCTGAATTTCGGCTGGTGTCGGAACAACCCTACCGGCGCTGAGAGCCGCAATGGCTTGAGTGGCCCAAGCTTCGGCCTCGGCGTGTTGGCGATGTTGATGTTCGCGTAGCTCATTGAGCCGTTGGCTCGCGAGCCCTCGCAGGGCTTGGTCTAGCTCGGGACACATTTGGCGCCACCGAATCAAGTCCTCATAACAGAGAAACAGGGTCCTGACCTCACTCTTGGCTCTGGCCGTTACGGTCCTAGGCGTGCGGGTTAGCAACTCTAATTCTCCGACGGCTTGTCCTGGCCTGAGGGTCTCGATTAGTTGCCCCCCTTGCAAGAGTTCAAGTTCGCCCGAGCGAATGAAGAAGAGCTTGTCACCCCTGTCGCCTTCCTCAAACAGGACTTCACCATCAGCAAACCTTGCCGGCCTGACATCGTTGACCAAAAGCCCAATCTGCTTGGGGGGCAGGGCCCTAAGGAGAGATACCATGCAGAGATCTTCTAATATCAGCTTCATTTGCTCGCGCTTGTGATTCCGGAAATGGGTGATCGTAGTTGCCCATTTGCGCAGAAACCCTCCGCGCGCATTCACAAGCTGATTCAGCACAATGAAAAGGACTCCTCCAACCGCAGCCCCAACCACTAATGCCCAAAAGCTAATAACGGCCTCTAACCGATGGGAGGTGCCGCGGTGGAGGGCCTCTACGGTGGGTGCAACCAACTCGATGGATAGGGCCGCAATCAAGGCCCCTGCACCAAATGCGGCGAGGGTTGCCGTTACCGTTGGCCTCGGCCGAGCCATAATGCCGACAACGGACCCCAGGGGCAGCGACACAGCACTGAGCCCTCCTAGAAAAACAGCCCAGACAAAATAGGTCGGATCCATTATGGACATGGGACTTTCTCTTTTCTGCCCACAGAGCGCAGTGTTGACGATTTCTGCTATTGAATGCGGGCTAGTGGGCGCACCCTAGCATAGCGATTATTAAGAGCATTGGTCTAGACAATTCAAAAAAGTGCCCAGTGAATTTTAGCCATCCTTGACAGCCCTTTCACCGTCTTGATATGGATGCTTCCATAACAGCCCTTCCCAACCAGGATAAGCTTGTGGTGTGAGTAAGGTCACATAAAATGAAACCACAACCCTACGGCCCCTTTGCCTATAAACCCATCAAAGACCGGCCCAAGTTGAATTGGCCCGACCGTGCACGTGTCGCCTTCTGGGTGGTCCCCAATATCGAGTATTTCGCCCTCGATGAGAAGATACCGGGAGGGGTCGATCATATCCCTGATGTCTCCGCGTGGGGACGGCGGGATTATGGTAACCGTGTCGCCGTCTTTCGGATGATCGAAGTCATGGCGCGCTACGGCGTGCGCGGCACGGTCGCCTTGAACAGCGACGTATGCAACATGTGCCCGGAAGTGGTGGATGAGTGTTTAAAGCATGGCTGGGAAATGATGGGACATTGTGAGAGCAACAGCCGCCGGCTGATCGATGTGGACTCGGAGGAAGAGGCCGCCCGAATTGTACGCGATACCCTTGCCCGCATCGAAAAGGCCACCGGCAAAAAACCCAAAGGCTGGCTCGGTGCCGGCCGGCAGGAAACCTGGAACACGGTGAATATCCTGGTGCAAGAGGGTTGCAGCTATACCGTTGACTGGGATAACGACGATCAGCCCGTGTTGATGGATATCGGCGGAAAACCACTGGTTTCCATGCCCTATGGGGCCGGCGTCAGCGACCTGCAGGCGTTCAATCGGTACTACTACACACCGGACGATTTCGAGCGCATGATCAAGCGCGCCTTCGACGTGCTCTATCGGGAGTCCGAGGAATCAGGCCGGGTCGTTGCAATCTCCCTACACCCTTTTCTGATAGGCCTGCCGCACCGGATCGACGCCCTCGATAAGGGACTGGAATACATCTGCTCGCACCAGGGCGTGTGGCGCGCCACGGGAGAGGAGATTGTGAACCATTTTTTGGCCCAGCAGGGAACGATTTGAGCAGAACTGGAACCTGTGGCGTCCCTGTTAACCCCGATCCGACATTAATCAGTCCAAGGAATTACCGTTAGCGAGCATCAAATGGGGCTCCAGAGCTGTTTGTGCAATAAATCGATAACTACCCTTAGTGTAACTACGGGCCTACGACCAAAATGTCGGCGACCGTTGAAATGGCTGGCCCAAGATCGCATATGGCTCACGCATTTTTGTCGGATCGGGGTTAAATCGAGGGTAGCCACCCACCCTTCGCCATAAGCCTCGAATCAGGAAATTTGCATCGCTGGGGCTTCGGGCGAAAAGGCACCCAGAAAGAGTTCGCAGGATGGAACAACCACAGATCAAACGTTATATCCGTCCAATTGAGGAAGTCAGAAAGATCATGCTCGAGCGCTCCAGGGCCTCGCGTAATCCCTTCGAATTCACTGACCACAAAAAAATTGAACGGGCCTTTTCAGCTTTAACCTCCCTGGACCGCGATGCGTGGGCAGAGGCATTCAGCACCTTGGCCCGGCCCCACGAGGAAGAAGCCCGCAGTGCAGAAGAAGGGGGCGATGGACTCAGGGCAAAGGAAAATTATTTAACAGCCTATAACTACCTTCGAATTGCACGTTACCCTACGACCAATTCTCAAGGAAAAAAGGCAGCCTATTTGAGATGCAACGAGAACTACTTAAAGGCCTCGCGCTACTTTGAGCCGCCTATGGAACGGGTGGAGATGCCGTTTCAGGCTCGTCCTGGCGAGGGGACGACCATTGTAGGTCTATTACAGAAGCCTCCGGGGCGAGGTCCATTGCCGGTGTTGGTGACCTGGGGAGGGATCGATACCTTCAAAGAAGATCGCAGAGGGACTCCTTATCTGCAGCGAAACATCGCCATGCTGGCCATCGATATGCCTGGGGTGGGCGAGGCGCCTATTTACGGCTCGGAGGATGCTGAGCGTATGTGGAATGGCGTATTTGACTGGCTTGAGACTCGAAACGACTTAGACAGTCAGCGTATCGGCGTCCTTGGTCTCAGCACGGGCGGTTACTGGGCCACAAAGCTTGCCCACACCCAAAAGGACCGCATCCGCGCGGCAATCAATCATGGCGGCTGCGCCCACTACGCATTTACCCCCGAATGGATAGAGAAATCGCAGCACGGAGAGTATCCTTTGGAGTTTGCCGAAACCCTGGCCAGTGCCTTTGGACGGGAGACTTTTGAGCAATGGTTGGAGTACGCGCCGAAACTTTCGTTGTTGGATCAGGGAATCCTTGACCGACCCTGTGCGCCTTTACTATGCATCAACGGACTTCAGGACTCTACGTTTCCAATCAAAGATCACTTTTTGTTGTTGGAGCATGGCCTGCCGAAGGTGGCCCGCTTTTTTCCCGGTGGGCATATGGGACATAGCCCAACAACGATACCGACGATGGCGAACTGGATGGCTGAGGCCTTAAAGGCAAGGTAACTCCTTCCAGCAGCACCCAGCCTTAGCCAAGGATGAGAGTTATATAGGCTACCCCTCGGGCAGACCATGCTTTTTGCGCATTTTCCTAAGAAAGTCCTTAACCTCCTTGGAAGCAGTTGTTGTTTCTACCACCATACCCTCTGTCTCTTTTCCTCCGCGGATAACCCATCCATCGCCGAAGAAAGTGGTGGTTACTTTTTGAAATTCTGGGTCTTTGGCCATTTTTTGATAGGCCTCACGGTAGGTTCTTACGATATTATCAGGAGTACCTGGGGGGAGGACCACCAACTTATCCAAATCGGATGGGCCAAGCCAGAATCTATAAGCCTGCCACGACACCCCAGCAGGACGCTTGCCTCCCAGGATCTCCTCAAAAGATTTAATATTGGGATAGTCCCGTCTGCGTTCGTTGCTGGCAGTGCATATAATTTCCACCACTCCATCTTTGAGCAGGTCTTCGATTAGCGTAACGTTCGCCGTACCCATCATCTCGATCTCGCCTTGCCGCAACGCCAGGATCATATCTGAGGTCCCGGAATAACCGTAGATATACCTCGTATTCCATTTCAGGTACTCGTGACCCCACACTGGCACCGCCAGCCAATTGCGGCTCCCATCGGCATCTCCCACCACCACCGGCTCGGCCTTAGGATCCGTGAGGCGGCTACGAACTTCCTTGCGGATCATGAGGAGGCTTCCGCCACGGTTGATTGATCCTACAGCTATCCACTTCCGTGGGTCCCACCTGACTCGCTTACCACCCCTATTAAACTGGGTCACCGTTGAAGATGAGGCTTGAAAGAGATCCAGGCCGTTTTGCTTGCCCCTTTTGTAGAAGTAATTATTGGCAAGGATGCCACCCCCTCCTGGCATGTTTTGCACATAGACTGAGGGATTGCCGGGCAGAAATTTTGGTAAGAACCGGGCCATCACTCGTCCTGCGGAATCGGTACCACCCCCCGCGCTGGAGGAGACGAGAATTCTAACGGTCTTACCCTCAAAAGAGACCTCCGATTGAGCATTTGCCCGAGACGTCTGAGTAAGCAACGCCAAAGCAAACAGAACCAAAGAGAAAATCACGAGCGTAAAACAGCGCCCCCTGCTTAAATTCATAAACTTATCCTCCTTTTGAGCTATGGCGATTAATTCGCGCAACAAAAATCAACCATGAAATCCTCATCTTACATGATGAAATTTTCTTGTTGGGGTCTTCTTCTATTATTTGTTTAGAAGATTGTCAACCCCTGTCATTCGCCTCAGAGGATCTGTCATCCCCTAGGGGGACAAAAACCTTAGAAATGCCCATTTTCGCAAAATTAGGAATAAGGTTTATCGATCATGGCATGCCCCTTGCGTTAAGTTCCCATTCAAGGGAACTGCTCGGCCCGGAAAGGAGAGGCATATGTCTCGACATATCAGTTACCCGAAACGATGCTCCGCCTGCGGTAAGGACTTCGCTGTGGAGTTTGACATCTCTACTGAAGATCAGTGGCAACAAGTACAGAATGATATATGGAAACCGGGGACCTGTCCGGAGTGCTACAACACCGCCAGTGTCGTAGAAGAATGACTCTTAGCGAATCCCTCGGTCACGAGTCCATGACCTAAACCGAAGCTCCCGCTTGGGCCTTCTTTGACCCTGGGTCACGGAGAAAGGTCAATAAAATCATCCCGAGCAAGTAGGAGGTGGCGATCACCGAGAAGGCGTACCCGAATCCATACGTCTGCATCATCCAACCGGTAAAGAGAGTCCAGAACGGCCCGGAAAAAAATCCAATGGCGTAGTAGAGACTAAAGGCCGCATCGATGGACCGCTCATCCACGATATCGCTGAGCAATGCCTGGGTCAGTGATTGGCGAGAATGAACCGCCAGTCCATAGACGACCAGGCTGATCAGTAACCAAACCGACATGCTCGACACCCACCCCAGCCAGATGGTGGAGAGGGAAGAGACCAGGAGTGATACCTGAATCGTGCCGACTCGGCTCACACGATCGGATGCCCAACCCCAAAGCAACGGTGCTATCAGCCCTGCCGCCTGAAGTAGAGTAAAAAGAAACGCTGCATACGTGACGTCGATTTTCAGGTCGTTGACGAAGTGGGGGACAAGAAAGGTTGTATTCACTCCGCCACCCCTGCCTGCTGCCCCAACCATAAGTACCAGAGAGATAACCAGGAAGTTACGGTTCTTGAGACAGGCCTTGTAGGCCTCCCACCCTTGCACGGCGTTGCCCCTTTTGTCTCCTCCCAACGTTTCCCGCGGCGTGGCGGGCCGAATGGCGTCACGGCAGAGGAAGTAGGGAACACCAGTTAAAAAACTGATCCCGCCCACAAGCCAGAAAATGGTTCTCCAGTCCACATGGAGAAGCAGAAGGCCGGCCGTTATTGGGGCCAACAGTGAACCTATGTTGCCCGAGGTCGTATGGAGTGCGAGTGTTCGGCCGCGAGCTTCAGGATAGTGGGTTGCGAGCATGGTGGAACCCACGGGGTGCTGCGGGCTTGATCCAAGACCGGAGAAGATCCGGGTGCCAAGGACAAAAGAATAACTTGAGGCAAAACCAGTCGCTATAACAGAAAGCCCCACGATAACATTTCCCGTTCCCAAGATGATGGCCCTTTTCACATAGGGGACGACGAATCCGTAAATGGCCTGTAGAAACTGAGCCGCCATACCCCTTAGCGTACTGATCATGCCGATTTGCAGGTAGCCGATCCCCAAGTCCCTCATCAGGAGCGGAAAGAGAACAGCCATCATTGAGGTCTGAAAGTGATTGACCAAATGGGAGGCACAGACGATGCTGAATATAGTCTTGCGCGCTAAGCTACCCGTCTTTGATTGCGTGTCCATGTTGATCTCGATTTCTTCATGATTGCACGGATTCCAAGGCAATCCACAAAGATGAATCTAGATCGTATGCCTTGCTGATTACGAATTCAACAAAACTGCTTCTTACCCATCGTCAACAGAACGACTTCAGGAAACCAGCTATCAGTAATCAGCAGTCAGCTATCAGCCAAAAGGAAGAGAAAGACAGGAAGCAGTAGGCAGCGAGCAGTAAAGAATAGAACCGAGGATGGCAGATTGAGGATCGAAGATAGCAACACGAAAGAGGAAAATTAACCGCAGATTTTCGCCGATTCTCGCAGACGAAAAATGGCAAAGAGCAGAACGCAAAGCACATAGCGTCCATTTTTAAGCCATCAGCTATCAGCCGTCAGCCTTCAGCTCTGGGCTCATTACTGCTAACTGCACATTGTCTTTCTGCTCCTTTTCTCAGGCTGACAGCTGAAAGCTGACGGCTGAGAGCTTTCTTCACTTAGCACTCAGTCCTCGTTACTCGTCACTAATTTAGGCGCAGGGCTCAAAACTCGTTGAATTTTTCTGGGAGATGAAATAGGTTCTACCTTCACTCCATTCAGAGGAGGCAGAATCGTGTCGTATCGCATCATAGGACATCCGACCCCCCAGGCCGCGGTATCTAAGGTCACCGGTGACGAAAAGTATTCCATCGACGTGATGCTCCCTGGAACCCTATGGGCCAAGACCCTGCGGAGTCCCTACCCGCATGCACGCATCGTCCGCATAGACACCTCACGGGCCGAGTCGGCGCCAGGCGTACACGCCGTCATCACAGGAAAAGACGTGCGCGGCATCCTCTATGGACGCCGTTACCGGGATCTGTCCGTGTTGGCCCAGGATAAGGTCTGTTTTGCTGGAGAGCGTGTGGCGGCGGTGGCGGCGGAAGACCGACAGGCGGTCGAGGAGGCCCTGGACCTCATCCATGTGGAATACGAGGAGCTCCCCACTGTCTTTGATCCCCTGGAGGCAATGCAGGATAGTGCTCCCATTATTCACCCGAACGTAAACAGCTACCCTGGGCTACCGGAAAAACTCGAGAAGCCTTCCAACGCCTACGTCCACGATCTCCACGAAAAGGGGGACATTGATGCGGGATTTGCCCAGTCCGACATCATTGTCGAAAACACCTTCACCGTCCCTCGAGTTCACCAGGCCTTTATAGAGCCTCACTGCTGTCTCGTCTGGATCGATGACCAGGAACGGATACAGATCTGGTCTTCGAGTAAGGCCCCCCATGGGGTCAAGGAGAGCATGTCAGAGGCCCTGAACATTCCCGCGGAGCGCATCCTGGTGAACCCCGTCTCCATAGGCGGTGATTTCGGAGGCAAGGGGGGCGCTCTGGATGAGCCCGTTTGTTACTTCTTAGCGCTTAAAAGTGGACGGCCAGTAAAGATGGTCATGGATTACCAAGAAGAATTCATGGCGGGTGACCCACGGCACAGGGCGATCTTTCAAATGAAGACGGGAGTCAAGAGGGACGGGACACTCGTTGCCCATCGAATGGATGCCTTCTTCGACAGCGGGGCCTACGGTGGTCTCAGGCCTGGGGCGATCATTAATGGCGCTGCCCAGGGAGGGGCTTGGTACAGATGCCCCCATGCGCGCATATCGGTAAAGCGAATCTATACCAACAACCTCCCCGGCGGCCAAATGAGGGCCCCCGGGGAACCGCAGTCGTTTTTCGCCGCCGAATCCCATATGGATTGCGTGGCCCGGAGACTCGGCATGGACCCCTTGGAATTCCGGCAGAAGAACCTCATTGAAGACGGAGACAGCATGCTGACCGGGGCTCGCTATCAGGAACTCAGGGCGAAGGAGACCCTCGAGGCCGCGGAAAAGGCCGCGCGCTACAGGTCCCGCAAGTTACCCAACGTCGGGCGAGGGATCGCCATGGGAGAGCGAAAACCCGGAGGAGGAGAGACCTCTCTAGCAGTGGAGCTAAACGCTGACGGATCCGTGGTTTTGCATACAGGGGTCGTGGAGCAAGGGACCGGGACTTATACAACCCACAGGCAAATCGTGGCAGAAGAGCTTTCCATTCGCCCGGATGAGATTAAAATCAAGATCTTGGATACGGACTCGTCTCCCTTCGATTCTGGCATTGGCGGAAGCCGTGGAACCCGTACCGCCACCAAGATCGCCTTCGATGCGGCGGCGCAAACCAAGCAGGAGCTTTTTCGCCTGGCGGAGGAGGTGCTCGGATGGCCTCAAGGGGAACTGACCCTGGTGGGAAGAGAGATTGTGCGCAAGAAAACTCGCCAACGGCAGCGTTGGGACAAATTGCTCTCTCGCGCGGGCAAATCCATCTTCAAGCAGGTGATCAACAAGGACTCGGGTCAAGCCCACGTGACTGCCTTTACCGCCCAGGTGGCTGAGGTCTCCGTGGATCCCCAAACGGGTGAGGTCAAGTTGCTCCGCTTTACTACGGCTCACGACACAGGGACCATCATGAACCCCATTGGCCATCAGGGCCAGATCGACGGTGGCGTGATCCAAGGGGTAGGCTTCGGGTTGATGGAGCAACTCCTGGTAGATGAGGGGCACGTGACCACCCTCCACTTTGGCGATTACAAAATTCCCACGGTCAAAGACATCCCACCGCTCAGGACCGTGATTCTCGAGGGACAGAGCGGCGTGGGGCCTTACAACGTCAAGGGCATCGGTGAGAATCCTAATACACCGGTGGCGGCTGCCATAGCCAACGCTGTGGAAGACGCCGTGGGAGTGCGCATCCGGGATCTCCCCGTTACAGCAGAGAAGGTGTATCAAGCCCTGCAAGCGAAAAGAGGATCGGCAATCTAGCAGGCTGCTGAAAAAGACTCCTATGCCAACAGCCTGCTGCCAGCAGGCGTTTATGAAAGCAGCGGTTAATCGCCGGGAAATTTTCCCCGCTCTAAGCAGAGTCGCTCCAACGTACCGCCAGTCAAGCAGAATTGGCAGTGATGTCTCCCGATCAATTGCTTCATTCTAAGTAAGAAGTCACTATTCCCGTCTTTCGGTCATTCCCGAAACGCCGAAAGAGGTTCACAGGCTGAGACTTGAATATCCAGATTATTTCGTCACACCGCCATGGTAATCCAAGATAGTTGAGTCATCGAAGATTAATCCGGTCATGTACGAATACGATGTTTTCAAGAAAAGAGATATCGGTCATGAGCCGAGATGGATAGCGACCACTCCCACTACCACCAGCAAGCTGGCTACCACGATCCGTGGGGTGATTTGCTCCACCCCCCGCAACAGAACCGTACTGAGCAGCACGGTAAAGAGCGGCACGGTTCCCACGATGGGCGCCACACGTACCACCTCTCCTAAGGAAAGGGCATAGAAGCCAAAGAGCCACGCCGCTACCGTGCAGAGGCTGGAGAGGAGGAAGTATAAAAAACTATTTTTCTCATAGATCAGCGCGCTCCGGGTCGAGCTAGAGGTGGCCAGCAGGGCCACGGAGACCAAAAAGCCTCCCGCGTTGCCAATGGCGGCACCGAATATAGGAGAATCCAATACGAAGAGGCCGGACTTCCGCAGGGTCTCGGAACCTCCCCGGACCACTGCCGCCGCGATCGCCAGCAGAAAGCCCCGGTTAGATAGGGCACTAAGGTCGAACACCCGACCTTCACCTTTAGGTGCGGCAAAGAGAACAGCAGCCAAAATTAGCCCTATGCCCAAAGCCTTCAGGGGTGTCAGCTGCTCGCCAAGGAAACCCATGGAAGTAGCGACGGCAACCAAAGGATTGATGTTCGTGGCGACGGATGACACCGCGACCCCGACCCGTGAAATAGCGGAGTAAAGAAACAAGCGGAACAGACCTGGCGCAAGAATTCCCGCAGCTAAAAAAAGGGGGATCGCGCGAAGGCTCCACTGGTGCAACGGCACGAGGGCGAAAAGCAAAGCTAGAAAAACTATAAAAGTAATAACGAGAGATAGATTGGCTGCCGTGACAGCGTTGGAGCCAAAGGCCAGGCCCTTCCGCACAGCGATGTGGCTCAGCGCATACATGAGGGCGGTGGCAAGGGATAACAACTCAATCATGGTCCAAGTAGCGGTAACGAGAATCACCCATGATACCTGGACCGGCCGTCTTTCCCAACACCCGCCGGACGATTGACTATCCGAGTTCACCACTATAGATAGTAAGCGCTGATCATTTCGTGGCTATGGCGGAGTAAATGTTTTTGCCGCATGGAGTGAACCCCGTACCACAGGAGGCCTCGTGTGTAAGTGCGGGGATGAACCCCGTGCCAAATTCGCCACTAGAAAACCATGCATTGCCTGGCCAGAACAATTGGAACGGGGTGAATGTTCCGGACTCGCCCCGTGGAGTAAACTTTCGGCCGAGACGACTCATCTCAATCGTGGATAATCCTCTACGGGGTACCCCAAAGCCACGCGTAAGCCCGTGTTACGGGGTGAAAGGAGAGATCCAATGGACCTGTTAAGCGTCACTGGTTATCATCGTCGGGCGCCTCACCTGGTAGCCGAGCAGATGGGCTTCTTTGCCAAAGAGGGCCTGGAGGTCAAGTTTCACCAGGCCACCTTCGCACCCGATCATAATAAAGGCATGGCCGAAGGCCGCTGGGACTTTAGCCTGAGCAGCGCCGATACCATGATTGCCCGCACCACCACCGACGGCGTGGACTTTCTCCTTTTCATGCAAGCCGAAGAAGGTCTGACCGCTAGCTTGATCGGTCGCCCCGGAATCACTTCGCTGGAACACTTACGGGGAAAACTTTTGGCCGGAGACCCAGGGGACTCCAACCTGGATCTTATCCGGAGAAAGATGCTGCGCAGCCACGGCATCGGAGAAGAGCAGTACCAGGTGGAAATTATCGGTAGTTCACCCAAACGGCTGGAGGCCTTTCTCCAGGATAAAGTCGTCGCCGCGATGCTGACACCACCCTCCACGGAGCGGGCACTGGCCGGCGGCGGAGTCCTTCTGGCCAAGGCGGAGGACTATGTTCCCAACTGGCCGCTAACCTGCGGTTGGACGCTTAGAAGCTGGCTTGAGGGTCATCGGGAGATTGTGGTTCGATTCATTCGAGCCTGGGTTGCCGCCACAGACTGGTTGCTTGAGCCCGAACACCGAGAAGAGACCATTCAAATGATCATGAAACTGGAGCATCTAACAAGGGAGGCCGCGGAGCGTGCCTACGGGACCGTCGTTCGCAAGGCACGGCTCAATCCGAAGGCCTTGGCTACGGTCCTTGAGTTGCGCAAAGAGCTGGGGGTTTACCAACCTCCCCATCATCCCCCTGAGCGCTTCTACGATTTCGCTTACTGGTGCGAAGCAACTGGCTTGCCTGCATCATAACCAGGTTCAATAAAGGGATAAATCTAAACAGGAGTTTGAAAAACTCTGTTCACAGGCCGGTCAAAAAGGTCCCAGGTGCGAGGCACGCGAGAAATCGACGAGCGGAGGCGTACTTAGGCAGTACGTTGGAGCGACTCCGTTGGGAGCGGAAATGATTCCCGCGCCGATCGAGCGCAACTATCCTATACGCCTGCTTAGGGCAGGCTGGTGGCAGATGGGCCTTTTTCAACGGTCGGTAAAAATTCGACCGCTAGGCCTTAAAGGCCAAAGAGGCGAGCAGGCCATCTTCATAGCGCCCTGAGACCAGAGCGGGACCTCGAAAGATCACGTTGCCGTTGGTGCAGTGATAGTACCCGGCTTTTATATGCTCCCAAACGAGCTCGGGAAATTGTGCCTGAAGCGCGGAAAAACTACCTCAGGAAATGGTCAATTCTAGTGTTTGCTTTACCTTTTTTTAGCCTTTTCGGATCTCAGGAACCGGCGGGAAATGGCTAACCCCTATTACTAAAAATACTTATTCCACCTCGCACTTCGTCAAGGCTCGAACCATTTTAATTCCAAGTTCCAATTTTCCGCTGTTATCACAGTTGTGGAAACTGGAGTTGGCCCCGTGCTCGGAGCTCCAGGGGTAACAAGGTGTGATAGAGAAAGGCGTGTAACGGAGTTGCCACGTTCACCTGCTGTCCTAGCCGTACCACCGCACCGTTCCAGGCCTCTAGCTCAGAGGGTCGCCCAGCGATGATGTCGCGCTGCATCGAAGCCGTTCCGGCAGGTGGCTGGCT
>SMUX01251516.1_pt1 | contig 14881 bp, 11 predicted proteins | sample 2456431 | NCBI WGS metagenome assembly SMUX01 (sample SAMN11095930, study PRJNA526329) | marine sediment metagenome | biome: Marine sediment; feature: Surficial sediment; material: Deep marine sediment; isolation source: Hadal surficial sediment | place: Pacific Ocean | collected 2014-11 | depth... | reverse complement strand
TCTGGAAGCGACCGAGGAAGAATATGACGCCGCGCTCATACTCTTTGAGAATCTTGATCGTGTTGTACAGGATGACAATGGTCAGCGCTATGACGATTCCGTATGGTGCTAATTGCATTGGAGTTCCTTCTTGTGATCGTTAAGTTTGAAATTCTGCGTCGGTCGGGTCGGCTGCGCTTGCGGGTTCTACTTCCAGCGTTAGCCCGTCAATCGCGGTCACGACGACTTCCTGGCCCTTCTCGATGGGCACCCTGCTAACCGCCGCCCAGGCTTCTCCCTCCAGCCAGACCTTGCCTTCGCCGGCAAAAGACGCCATCGCAGAACCTGTGCCACCAAGTATAGAATCTCTGCCACTGACCGCACCACGGCGGCGCAATTTAAGCGCATACGAAACCAACCATAGCAGGAAAAGGCCGGCGACGACGGCAAGGCCGACGACAAAAGTGATGGAGATACCGAATCCCGGAACGCCGCTATCGAACATCATGATTGCACCGAAAATGAAAGCGGCAATGCCACCGAGACCGAGCGCACCGAAGCTCGGAACGAATGCCTCAGCGACAATCAGTGCGATGCCGACGATGATGAGCGCGAGGCCCGCATAATTCACGGGCAGAACCTGCAATGCATAAGCAGCGAGCAGCAGGCAGATGACACCAACGACGCCGGGTACCACCGCACCGGGGTTGGAACCTTCAAACCACAGGCCGTATATGCCGACCATGATCAGAATCAATAAGATCTCAGGGTTGGCAATCGTGCTCAGGAATTTTATGCGCCAGCTTTGCTCGATTCTTTCAATCACGAGCGCTTCAGTGTCGAGCGTCATCGTTCGATTATTGACCTCGAGTTCACGGCCGTTAATTTTTCGAAATAATTCGGCGTTATCGACAGCGATCAGATCGATGACATTCATCTCCAGCGCCTCGCTCGCCGTCAGCGTCGCTGCCTCCGTAACGGCTTTCTCGGCCCAATCAGCATTTCTGCCATGCGCTTCCGCGAGTCCGCGGATATAGGCAATCGCATCGTTCATGACTTTCCGTTCCATTGCCGACCCAGGTGCCAGCGCTTCCTCACCTTCGTCGGATTCTGATCCAGAATCCTTTTCATTATCCTTATCGTCATCCGAGTCGTCATCGTCACCGAAATCACCACCGCCGAGTGATACAGGCGTTGCAGCACCCAGATGCGTCGTGGGTGCCATGGCCGCAATATGGCTGGCGAGAAGAATGTATGTGCCGGCACTGTCGGCCCTTGCGCCGTCAGGGGACACGTATGTCGCAACCGGCACGTCGGAACCCAGGATCGCTGTCACGATGTCACGCATCGAGTTGACGAGGCCTCCCGGCGTGTCCATGCGGATGATGACCAGCGTTGCATCCCGGTTTTTGGCTTCCTCGATGCCGCTAATGATGTACTCGGCGGTCGCAACACCGATGGCGCCATCCATTTCGAGTATGACTGCGGTTCCGCCGGCCTGAGCGAATGGCGCTGACCCCATAACGATAAGCGTGAGCAGGGTTCCGAAGATCCGCTCATGCCAGTGCCGGGTTCCCGCAGTTTGTCGCAGATTCATGGGCCCATAATAGCAGGGAAATTGGGGTCCAAGCGCCAAGTTGCCTTAGCGGTTCGACCCCTAAATTTCCCTATGGCATGCTTGTGAAACATGTTTATCCGATTTATCACAACCGGCGGCACAATCGACAAGGTTTATTTCGATGCCATGAGTCAGTTTGAGGTCGGAGAATCCCCGATCAGTAATATCCTGGCCGAAGGCCGTGTCAGTTTCGACTACAACGTCGTATCAATGTTCCAGAAGGACAGCCTGGAGATCACCGACGAAGATCGCGAGGCGCTGAAAGGCTTCATCGAGAATGACGAGGCCAAAGCCTTTGTCATTACGCATGGCACAGACACGATGGCGAAAACAGCGGCAGTGTTACGCTCGATACGCGGCAAGACGATGGTGCTGACAGGATCGCTGAATCCGGCGCGATTCAAGACCACGGACGCCGTGTTCAATATCGGCATGGCGATCGGCGCAGTACAGTCTCTGCAGCCGGGAGTCTATATCGCGATGAACGGGCAGGTGTTCGCTGAAGGCGAGGTCGTGAAAAACCGCGCCGAGAATCGTTTCGAGAAGGTGATTTCGAACCCATCTCGACATTCCTCATGAGATGGGTTCTTAATCGGCAGCCGGCGCAACTACAGCTGAAAATTGATGCCCTGTGCCAGCGGCAGGCCCTTGCCCCAGTTTATCGTGCTCGTCTGGCGACGCATGTAGGCTTTCCATGCATCGGATCCTGCTTCCCTGCCGCCGCCCGTTTCCTTCTCACCACCGAAAGCGCCGCCGATTTCCGCGCCGGACGTACCGATATTGACATTTGCGATTCCACAGTCGGAACCTACGTTTGAAAGAAAATATTCTGCGTTTTGCAGGTTGTCCGTGAAGATTGCGGAGGAGAGCCCCTGAACGACACCGTTGTGCATGGCGATTGCCTCATCCAGAGTGTCGTACGGGATCACGTAAAGAATGGGTCCGAAGGTTTCCGTTTGCACGATGTCCCAATCGTTCTGTACTACGGCGATGGCCGGTTCGACAAAATTACCAGGTCGATCGATGCGTGTGCCACCGCAAAGAATTTCTCCGCCCTGGTCGCGAACAGTCGCCACTGCCTCCACCAGCTTTGTTACCGCCGTGTCGTCGATGAGCGGGCCCATCAGCGTATCGCCCTGCAGCGGATCGCCAATCCTGACCTGGCCATAGGCGAGCACGAGCCTATCCTTGAGCTCATCCATGCGAGATTCGTGGACAATGATTCGTCTGGTTGACGTACAACGCTGTCCTGCCGTACCAACAGAGCCAAAAACGATACCCGGAACGGCGATATCGAGGTTCGCGTATTCGTCGACGATGATCGCATTATTACCGCCGAGTTCGAGGAGACACTTACCCATTCTCGCCGCGACCCGTTCACCGACTTTTCGGCCGACTGCGCAAGAGCCCGTGAATGAAAGCAGATCGATGCGCGTATCGTCGACAAAAAGCTGAGCCAGTTGATTGTCTCCATCGTTGAACAGATGAAAAATCGCCGGCAGACCGGCGTCGGCGAGCGCTTCATTGCAGATTTTCTGCACGGCAATACCGCACAGCGGTGTTTTGGGCGACGGCTTCCAGATATTTACATTGCCGCAAATGGCTGCGATGCAGGCATTCCATGACCAGACAGCGACTGGAAAATTAAATGCCGTAATCGTGCCGACTAACCCTAACGGATGCCATTGTTCGTACATGCGATGGTTGGGCCGCTCGGAATGCATCGTATTGCCGTACAGCATTCGGGACTGGCCGACCGCGAAGTCTGAGATGTCGATCATTTCCTGAACTTCGCCGTCACCTTCCGCTTTGATCTTGCCGTTCTCCAGGCTCACGAGACTCCCCAGTGCATCTTTGTTGTCGCGCAGAGCAACCCCAACCAGGCGTATCGCCTCACCGCGAACGGGGGCCGGTACTTTACTCCACTCGTTAAACGAGGCCCGAGCGTTGTTGGCAAGTTTGTCGTATTCCTCAGCCGTTGTGGAGCGCACGCTGGCAATGACTTCGCCACTGGCGGGATTAATCGACTTGATCAGTGGAGCATCTTCCGATGCGGAAGACTCGGCGCCGGACCAGGTCCCCGCATTAATTTCTTCCAGACCGAGTCTGGCCAGTATTTCTTTCATTACACTAATCCTTCTCTGGCGCGCTGATGCCCCGTTTCACCACGCGCAATCACTTCAGCCGAAGTCAGATTCGTTCCGCCGTGCGCGTAATACTCGCCAAAACGATTATCGAGAATGTCACTGAGTCCAAATTCTTCCTGCGCAATAAAACCGGAGTATTTGGAGGGGTTCGACATGACCAGATCCACGACGCTGCAAATCCCTGCCGCCGTCGTGATTTGAATGGCCGACCAGAGACGTTCCGATACCAGCTCGGGATATATCTTGTTGACGTAGTTTTCCTCGCGCAGTTCACCATCCTGGATTCCCGTAACGGCCGCATAGACGATCACGACGTCCTGCAAAGTCTGCGGCACAGCGTTCTCGAGAATACGTTTTAAGGTGCCGCGGTCATGATTCAGTTTGAGTCCGTTCATCAGCAGCCGAATCTGCTCGCAATGCCCCGGGTAACGGATTGTTTTGTAATTCATCGTAGTGACACGACCACCATAGGTATGGCCCAGTGAGCCGAGGCCGCCCGAGGTATTAAATGCTTCATACAATTTGCCATCGATCTCGATTTCTTCGAGGCCCTCGAGCGGCAAAACATCGACTTCCACACCGTCGACGATGCTCTGACATAGATTGCCGTATTCGTTTATTACGCCGTCGGTCGACCACGTCAGTGAATACTTCAAAACATTGTTTGGATGCTGGGGCAGGGCGCCCACACGCAGCTTCACAGATTTCAATTCGTCGAAGTGCTGGATGAGTTCATTTGCCGCAATGCTGACGAAGTCTGGGGCAAACCCGCACTGAGGAACAAAGACTGTTTTCGCGCGTTCGGCCAGTCTCCTCACCTCTTCTGTAACTGCGACGTCTTCAGTCAGGTCGAAGTAATGCAGATTCTCTTCGCGGGCGACTTTTGCGACAGCGACATTGCAGTAATAGGGCAGTCCGGAAATCACGGCAACGGGCCTGTGTTTTTGAATATGCGCCGTGAGGCTCGCCGCATCCGTTGCGTCAAAGGTAAACGCCTCGAGATGTGCATACCCGTGAGCGTTGACGACTCCGTCAGCTGCGCCAGTTTCCTTGTCCGCGAGCTGCACCTCGTAGTCGCCACAATCGGCCAGCAAGCCGGTGATTAGCGCACCGATCTTGCCGGCGCCGAGAACCAGTATCTCTTGCATCAGAACTCCTGAATTTTGGGATCATCGACTGCCCTTCCTGGCAGCTGATCGTCGGCGGGAGATTTTGAGGCGCGCATTGTGCCAAGCTCTTGTGGCCCTTACCAGCACAGCCCGCAGCCCTCTGCGTAAGCCACTGTTTACAGAAGAAACTTTTGCGAATGTTCGTCGCGTCGTGGCATAGTCCGCGACAATGTAAGCGTGTGTGGCTTCTAATGAGTCGTAAATAACAGGAATAGCCGTGACACGAAGCGTCGCCAGATCAGAATGGCATCCCGCGAGCTGGCAGAGTCTGTCAGCCGCCCAACAGCCGACTTACCCGGATAAGCGGGCTCTTGAGCGTGCTGTATCCGAGCTCAGCCGCTTGCCGCCAATCGTGACCTCGTGGGAGGTCGATGAGCTGAGGTCGCAGATCGCCAAGGCACAGCAGGGCGACGCCTTCGTGCTGCAGGGAGGAGATTGCGCCGAGAGTTTCGACGAATGCACGTCGGAGAATATTGTCGCGAAGCTCAAGATCCTGCTGCAGATGAGTCTGGTTTTGCTCTACGGGCTCAAGAAACCCGTTGTCCGCATTGGGCGTATGGCCGGGCAATACGCCAAACCACGCTCTGCAGACACGGAAACCCGCGATGGCCAGACGTTGCCGAGCTTTCGCGGTGACCTCGTGAATCGCATCCCGTTTACCGCGGATGACCGTGTACCCGATCCTCAGCTGATACTGCGCGGTTACGAACGGGCCGCGTTGACGCTCAATTTTGTCCGCTCGCTCATCGACGGCGGTTTCGCTGACTTGCACCATCCTGAGTTCTGGGATCTGGACTGGGTCGGCCATTCGGCTATGGCGGATGAGTACCACAACATCGTCAATTCGATCTCCGACTCCCTCGATTTTCTGGAGTCGATCTCGGGCCGGACACTGGAGCAGACCCAGCGGGCCGATATCTATGCGGCGCATGAAGGTCTGCATCTTTCCTATGAGCAGTCGCAGACCCGCTTCCTGAAACATCGTGAGCGCTGGTACAACCTGACGACACATTTCCCGTGGATCGGCATGCGCACGGCCAATGTCGATAGTGCGCATGTCGAGTTCTTCCGCGGCATAGCGAATCCTATCGGCATCAAGATCGGCAGCGGCATGACCGCGGAATGGCTACAGGGCCTGATTGCCGTGTTGAATCCCAACAATGAGCCAGGGCGCATTACGCTCATACATCGTTTTGGCGCGAAGTCGATCGATGCCAAGCTGCCGGGACTGATCAAGGCAGTACGTGAGACAGGATCGCCGGTGCTCTGGGTCTGCGACCCGATGCATGGCAACACAGAAAGCACGGCCGACGGTACAAAAACGAGGCGTTTCGACAATATTGTATCCGAGCTGGAATCGGCATTTCGCGTGCACCGGGAGCTTGGTAGCTACCTGGGCGGCGTGCATCTGGAGTTGACGGGCGAAAACGTGACTGAGTGCACGGGCGGAGCAAGAGGCCTCACTGACGGCGATCTCGCACGGGCCTACAAATCGACCGTCGATCCGAGGCTGAACTACGAGCAGGCGATGGAAATCGCCATGCGCATAGCCGGCATATGCCACTGAACCTATAATCCCTCGATCCGATTGAATCTCGGCGGTCGCGAACTTATCATGCCGCATCAGCGCATAACACGGAACCAGAATATTCATGAAGTAATGTATGTAAACCATTAATTTAAAAGGCTTCTTGTTAAGTTATGCCACCGAAATCGCGAGGCGAAATCAATATGAAAGGAATCCGGATCCTGGGCAGTAGCCACCCGGAATTCGACGAGATTCTGAGCGACGAGGCGATGGAATTTATCGCCTCTCTTGCCAGGGAGTTTTCGACCCGCATCGAGCAACTGTTGGCAATGCGGATCGAGCGCCAGAAAGCAATAAACGCGGGCCAGATGCCCGATTTTCTTGCCTCGACTGCGGAAATTCGTGGGTCCGATTGGGTGGTCACGAAGGTGCCGGCAGACCTGCGGGACCGCCGCGTAGAGATTACCGGGCCGACGGATCGCAAGATGATCATCAATGCGCTCAACTCGGGCGCAAAAGTCTTCATGGCGGACTGCGAGGATTCACTGACGCCGAACTGGCACAACGTTGTGCAAGGACAGATCAATCTGCGCGACGCCGTAAACCGCAGCATCGAATTGGATTCCAAGGGCAAGCACTACCAGCTGAATGATGAAACAGCGACGCTGATCGTTCGGCCAAGAGGCTGGCACCTGCCGGAAAAGCAGATCCTGGTGGACGATAAGGCAGTGCCAGGCGCCTTCGTCGATTTCGGCCTTTACCTGTTCCACAATGCTGAAGCGCTGAAGGACCGTGGAACCGGCCCGTACTTCTACCTGCCGAAACTCGAAAACCATCGGGAAGCTCGTTTGTGGAGCGATGTTTTCAAGTTCTCGGAGAATGCCGGCGTCGTCGCAACGGGTCAGATCAAGGTCACCGTCCTGATCGAGACGATATTGGCTGCGTTTGAAATCGACGAGATCCTCTATGAACTGAAGGATCACATCGTTGCCCTGAATTGCGGCCGCTGGGACTACATCTTCAGTTTCATTAAGAAATTCAGCCAGTATCCGGAATTCGTGCTGCCGGATCGCGCCGAAATCACCATGACGACGCATTTTCTGAGATCGTATTCTCAACTCGTCATCAAGACCTGTCACCGCCGCAAGGCCTATGCAATCGGCGGCATGGCGGCTCAGATTCCAATCAAGAACGACGAACACGCGCACAACGCGGCAATGGCGAAGGTGCGGGCGGATAAGGAACGTGAAGTGAGCGACGGCCACGACGGCACCTGGGTTGCGCATCCGGCACTGGTGAAACTGGCCATGGAGATATTCGACGAGCACATGCCCGGCGAGAACCAACTCGACAGGCTTCGAGAGGACGTGCACGTTACGGGTGCCGATCTGCTGCAGGTCGTAAAAGGAAAAATCACCGAGGCCGGCCTGCGCGACAATATCAGTGTTGCCGTTCAATACATGGCTGCCTGGTTAGGCGGCAACGGCTGTGTACCATTGAATAACCTGATGGAAGATGCCGCGACGGCCGAGATATCCCGGGCACAGGTCTGGCAGTGGGTGCACCACGAAACCGGTGTACTCGACGACGGTCGCAATGTGACCTATGAATTCTTCAAAACACTACTCGGCGAAGAACTCGAGAAAATTCGTGAGATAGTAGGCGAGGAGCAGTACAAAGCTGGTAATTACGAGCATGCCGCAGAGTTGATGGATCAGATAACCGCAGATGATGAATTTACTCCGTTCCTGACCTCGGTGGCCTATCAGGAAATCGACTGAGGCGCTGACACCTATGCAATATGACAAAATTGATGTGCCGGCCGGCGGCGAAGCGATAACTGTCAACCGCGACCACTCTATCAACGTGCCTGACAAGCCGATCATTCCTTGTGTCGTCGGAGATGGTATAGGCGTCGATGTAACACCGGTCATGAAAAAAGTCGTTGACGCAGCTGTCGGGCGTGCCTACGGCAAGAGACGAGAAATAAAATGGATGCGTGTTTATGCCGGGGCGGAAGCGGTGGACGCTTATGGCAGCGATAATTTCCTGCCGGAAGAAACCCTCCATGCGTTGCGACACTACGTCGTATCGATCAAAGGGCCGTTAACGACCCCGATCGGCGGAGGTATTCGGTCACTGAACGTATCGATACGGCAATCGCTGGACCTGTATGCCTGCGTTCGTCCGATTCGCTATTTCCCGGGCGTTTCAACACCGATGAAAGAGTCGGATCTCGTCGACATGGTGGTCTTTCGGGAGAATACAGAAGATATCTACGCCGGCATCGAGTATCCGGCCGGATCTCAGGAGGTAAAAAAGCTGATCAACTTCCTGCAAACCGAACTTGATGTCAAAAATATCCGGTTCCCTGCGAGCTCGGGGATTGGCATAAAACCAGTCTCCAGAGAGGGATCGCAACGGCTGGTACGCAAGGCGATCAGCTACTGTGTAGATCAGGACTACAGCTCAGTTTCGCTCGTCCACAAAGGCAACATCATGAAGTTCACTGAAGGCGCTTTCTGTCAGTGGGGTTATGAGGTGGCGAGAGAGGAGTTCGGAGCACAAGAAATAGACGGAGGGCCGTGGCTCAGCTTCCCTAACCCGGTAACCGGCCACGAAATCATCATTAAAGACGTCATTGCGGACAACTTCCTGCAACAGATTCTGATGCGACCGGAAGACTACGACGTAATTGCAACGCTCAATCTGAACGGTGATTACATTTCCGATGCTCTTGCCGCCCAGGTCGGTGGTATCGGCATTGCACCAGGCGGCAATATCGGTGGCGGCATCGCAGTCTTCGAAGCAACGCACGGCACCGCACCGGGGTTTGCCGGCAAAGATCGGGTGAACCCGGGCTCCCTCATTCTGTCCGCGGAAATGATGCTACGTTACCTGGGATGGAACGAGGCAGCCGACCTGATTATCAAAGGCGTCGCCAACACGATCGCCAACAAGGAATTGACCTTTGATCTCGCCAAGCTTCGCGAGGCCATCCGGGCACCAAAACGAAAACAGGGGCCGCACGACAAAAAGGAAGTCGAGGAAGAACTCGAGCAGCTGATTCCCGGCGCCAAACTGCTGGGCACGAAAGGGTTTGGCGAAGCCGTGATTCGCCATATGGATGACTAGCCGGCATATTTCACCAAGTCGGCAGCCAGCTGCCGTGTTCGACCCGAGCTGCCGGAACTGCCCGCGCCTGGCCGCATTTCTTGACGGTGTCAAGGAAAAGAACCCTGACTATCACTGCAAGCCGGTAGCACCATTCGGCGACCCTACCGCCAGGTTCCTGATAGTCGGTCTCGCGCCCGGAATGCACGGCGCCAATCGAACGGGGCGGCCGTTTACCGGGGACCACGCCGGGATCCTGTTGTACGAGACCCTGCACGCCTTCGGATTCAGCAACCAGGCAGAGGCAACCGCGGTCGATGACGGCCTCGAGCTTATCGACTGCCGCATCACCAATGCGGTCAAGTGTCTGCCGCCCGACAACAAGCCGGTAGGCGCAGAGATCAACACCTGCAACGCCTATTTGGCAAACGAGTTGCGTCTTTTGACGAATGATTCCGTCATGCTCGCATTAGGCGGTATCGCTCACCGGGCAGTCATCCGCGCCATGTCCCTCAGGCAGGCAGATTATCCTTTTGCGCATGCGGCCGAACATGAACTGGCCCCCGGTATCATGCTGCTGGACTCCTATCATTGCAGCCGCTACAACACGAATACCCGGCGATTGACGGACGAGATGTTCCGATCAGTTTTTGCCCGCATCAAAGAGCTTCTTGCACAGGCATCGCGATGAAATCCGACGACAATATAGAATTCGACGCGAAATCATTTGTCGCAAGCCTGACGCATCGGCCGGGCGTGTATCGCATGCTGAATGCCCAAGGGCAGATCATCTACGTTGGTAAAGCGCGCGATCTCAAGAAACGCGTGTCCAGCTATTTTCACCGTACGCACACGGACGCGAAAACCAGCGCAATGATGGAGCTGGTTAGCGATGTCGAGGTGATCGTGACCAACACGGAAGCCGAAGCGCTCATCCTCGAGTACAACCTGATCAAGCGGCACAAGCCGCGCTTCAATGTCGTCCTCAGAGATGACAAGAGCTACCCTTATATTTATGTTTCGACGGACCACCCATTTCCGCGACTCCAATTTCATCGTGGCCCACGCAAGGGAAAAGGACGTTACTTCGGGCCCTATCCGAGCACGAGTGCCGTAAGAAAAACGCTGAGCGAGCTACACAAACTCTTTCTGATCCGGCAGTGTCAGGACAGCTACTTTAAAAACCGCAGTCGCCCATGCCTGCAATATCAGATCCGGCGATGCACGGCGCCTTGCGTTGGCTATATCGGTGAGGACCGGTATGGCGAAGATGTAGACGCCGCACTGTTGTTTCTCGAGGGAAAGAATCGCAGCGTGATCAACGCGCTGGTCGAGCGCATGGACCAGGCATCTGAAAAAGAGGATTATGAGCACGCGGCCCGATACCGGGACCAGATTGCCCGATTCAAAAAGGTTGAAGCGGAACAACTCGTTTCCCGAACATCGGCCAGGGACCTGGACGTCATCGCACTTGCATCTGGTCCCGGGCTCCATTGCGTGACCATTTTGTTTATTCGCCACGGTGCAATGCTCGGCAGCCGAAACCATTTCCCCAAAATCAGCGGTAACGCCAACACGAAACAGGTGCTCACTGGATTCCTGTCGCAATACTATCTGGGACGCGATGCACCTTCAGAGATCATCGTCGACTCCGATGTCTACGATCGTTCTTTGTTGGAACATAGCCTGTGTGAACGATCGGGTCACAAGGTTCAGATCAAGGCCCGGGTCCGGGGAGACCGCCTCCGTTGGCTACAGATGGCCCGAACGAATGCGGAACAGGGACTTAAGCTGCAGGCAGCAAGCAATGCAACAATTCGCCGCCAGTTCGAAGCGCTGGGAGAAATACTGCAGCTCGAGGGGCCACCCGAGCGCCTGGAATGCTTCGATGTCAGCCACACGTCCGGTGAAGCCACTGTCGCTTCCTGCGTCGTATTCAATATGGCCGGACCGCTCAAAAGCGATTACCGGCGCTTCAATCTGAAACCGGCCGCAGCCGGCGACGACTATGCGGCGATGGCTGAGGCACTCCGAAGACGCTACGCGCGCGTCAAGAAAGGGGAAGTGCCTATGCCCGATGTGTTGTTCGTGGATGGCGGCAAGGGCCAGCTCTCCGAGGCACTTACCGTGCTGGATGAACTCGAACTCGGCTGGCTTCAGGTAGTCGCCATTGCAAAAGGTAGAGCAAGAAGGCCAGGCAGCGAGCAACTGTTCTTGGCAGGTAGTAGCACGCCAACTATACTGCCGTCTGATTCGCCGGCACTGCTCCTGATTCAGCAGATCAGGGACGAAGCACACCGCTTTGCCATCACCGGCCACCGGCAGCGGCGTGCCAAGGCCAGAAAAACATCCCGGCTGGAGGAGATTCCAGGGTTGGGACCAAAACGCCGCCGGGAATTGCTGAGACAGTTTGGGGGCTTGCAGGGTGTTCACGGCGCCGGAATCGATGACCTCGTCAAAGTACATGGGATCAGCCGATCACTGGCTCAGAAAATATATGACGACCTTCATCTTGACGGTAGCAATTAACGTGCAAACCGGGCCGATCTATTGAAAATAAATCTCGCCAATACGCTGACCCTGATTCGCATCGCAGCGATTCCGGTCGTGGTCTATTATTTCCTCTACAGTTCGTTGGACATTGCCAGGCCAATCGCCGGCATCGTCTTCGGACTTGCCGCCGTTACCGATATGCTGGACGGCTACGCCGCGAGGAAACTGGGGCAGACATCAAAGTTCGGTGAGTTTCTCGATCCAGTCGCCGACAAGTTGATTGTCGTTATCCTGCTCGTTTTGCTCGTCGAGGACGACCCAAACAAACTCGTCACGCTGATCGCTGTCATCATTATTGGCCGGGAAATTACCGTATCGGCATTACGTGAGTGGATGGCCGGCATCGGGGCGAGGGCGTTCGTTGCGGTGAGATGGTCCGGCAAGGTAAAGACGGTCCTGCAGATGGTCGGTATCGCATTCATGGTGTACAAACACGATATTTTCGGCATGGAAACCTACAACGTCGGCTATATTCTGCTCCTGATCTCCACAGGCATGACTCTGTGGTCGATGGTCGACTATCTGCGCGCCGCATGGCCCTCGATACAACAGAATATCTAGAACCACCTTCTTTGCCGCAGATTTCGCGGATGTCCTTGACAGCAACACAACACCGGCTAAAATCTCGGCCCTCCGCTGGAAAGCGGGATCAATCTATGGAACCTCTGATTTATTCTGGGCGAAGTAGATTGTAAATAAAGATATTCAGATTCAAGGCGCGGATCGCACGTGAGCTGGCTCGCGAAGATTCGTAACGTAGAAGCTGGATATTTTGAGCGCAAGATACGAGGTCATGACTAGATCAGAGGATCCCTAACAGTCAATGCGGGTGTAGCTCAGCGGTAGAGCATCACGTTGCCAACGTGAGGGTCGTGAGTTCAATCCTCATCACCCGCTCCAAATACTAAAAAAGGTTCCTTCATCGGAGCCTTTTTTTGTGAATCTGGATGACATGAGTGGCCAAAGCGCACCAGCCCGATAGATCCCTGCCACTGCATGATCGCTCCTGTTAAAGGGTGACGATCGGAACCCTGGCTGACATCACCTGATTATTGCCGCTGACCTGACGGGTCCAGGCCAGGATCAGATCGTCACCGGATCGAACCATCTGCGGCACACTGAAAGTGGACACACTGTCACCGCCTGAAACGATAGTCACCGGACCCAACTGACCGTCGGCAGAAACACGCCGGATACAGACCTGTGCCGAATCGCCCGGCGCTTTTCGTATCCAGCTCACGGCGATTTGTTCATCAGACAATATCGCAAGACCGACCCGGCCAACCGTCTCTTCGCTGACAACATCGATCGGTGCCGAAAACGATGCTGCTGCATCATGCGAAAACCCGACTTGAATACGAGCGACATTATTCGCAGCAGTAAACCAGGCCACAGCGACTGTGTTGTCATAAGCGTCGATTACCGGGCCGTTTACCGGACAGCCCGGAATATTCCAGCCGTCGCTGGCGACCGGTGTTCCTTCCTGCCAACGATTCTCGATATACCTGGCAACATAAATATCCCGTATCTCGGCGCTCGTCCGGTCCCGATAGATTGCAACCGGACCCCTACCGGTTATTGCGACATCGGTCTGGCAGCAATCACAGATCAGCCCGTCGACCAGCAATTCGCTGGAAAGTACCAGATCGGGCGACAAGCTCGCCCCTCGTAGAGTCATTCCAGAGGCAGCAACATCGTCGCTGGCTTCATTAACCATGTTGCGCCCGTCCAACCAGATCAGGCCGACGCCAGCATCATTCGGATACAGTGTGACGAAGCCATGCTCGGTTTCGGTTCCATCGCGATGAGGCGACATCGGTTCGGACCAGACCTGTCCTGAATCTGTGGACAGGGCAACGGCAATATCATAGGCATAACCACCGGCAGGCTGACTGACCAGCCAGTGTGCGGCCCACAAGGTTGCGGATATTGGAACTACGGACGGAAAGTCGGCCCAGTTGACGAACCAATTGTCGCCATGTGCGATGCTTCGCGCGGACGTCCAGTCCCTGCCGCTCAGACGCGAGAACTTCAGAGACGATTCAGGACCGTCTAACTCCAACCAGCTCAGGGCAACCGTTCCATCCGGGCCGACGGCAAGATTAGGACTAAGGCTTTCGCGCACTGCCGGCACGTCGATCATATCGATGCCCTGCGACTCTGCCTGGGGCGCTTCTTCGACCGTGCAGGCTGATAGCAAACCGAGCATGATCATTCCGGGCCCCAAAGATCTGTTAACAAAAATTTCCATGCCCGCATTATGCAGTCCATATCGGCAGACACAAACCGGCCGAACACAGATGCTCAATTGATTCTGGGGGAGGTGGCGTTATACTGCGTCGCCTGCTGAATATTGTGCTGTTTTTCGCCCGTCAATAATCGATTTTGGCCCGCCTCCGGCTAGGTGGCAGAGTGGTTATGCAGCGGCCTGCAAAGCCGTGTACGTCGGTTCGATTCCGTCCCTAGCCTCCATGTAATATGTCGGGATCCCGGCCCGGGTGGCGGAATTGGTAGACGCTACGGACTTAAAATCCGTTGACCGAAAGGTCGTGCGAGTTCGAGTCTCGCCCCGGGCACTAAAATAGCAGGGTAGGTATCGGCCTCGGCTGCTGGAGCCGACCGACTGATGTCTCAATATGCGCAGCTAGTAGCCGAGTGACCCAAGAACCTCACGAAGGTCAGAGCGACTGATGCAGCTGCACCTTTCATCGCCGAACCTGTTGTTGCAGAGACGTGTCGTACCACGCGGACATGACTGTGGTTTGCGTGCTTC
>SMUX01223022.1_pt1 | contig 14881 bp, 14 predicted proteins | sample 2456431 | NCBI WGS metagenome assembly SMUX01 (sample SAMN11095930, study PRJNA526329) | marine sediment metagenome | biome: Marine sediment; feature: Surficial sediment; material: Deep marine sediment; isolation source: Hadal surficial sediment | place: Pacific Ocean | collected 2014-11 | depth... | reverse complement strand
TAATCTTTATCCTTTTATTGAAGTTATAAAAAAAGAAAACGTTGGCATAGATACTGCTATTGAAAATATTGATATCGGAGGACCAAGTTTAATAAGAGCGGCAGCAAAGAATTATAAGTACGTATCAATCTTAACTTCCCCCGATCAGTACGATGATTTTTTAGATGAATTATCATCCGGAAATATTTCAGAAAAAACAAGGAGGAACTTAGCTGTTGATGCATTTTCCCATACAGCGGAGTATGATGCTAACATAGCAAACTATTTCGAAATTAAATTTGAAACTGAAAATAAATCTCTGAGAATTAATCTTCCTATAACTAAATCATTAAGGTACGGTGAGAATCCACATCAAACTGCCCAGGTACACGGAGACTTTTTCAGTTATTTTGAAATTCTGTACGGCAAAGAATTATCTTACAACAATATTTTTGATTTGGTTTCTGCTGTTGAATTAGTTGAGGATCTTGGAACAAACGCTTGCACTATTATTAAACATAATAATCCTGCAGGCGCAGCTATCGGAAGCAATATTTACGATGCTTACGAAAAAGCGCTAAGGTGTGATCCTGTATCGGCTTTTGGCGGCATAGTTGCTTTTTCTGATTTGGTTGATGAAAAAATTGCTAACAAATTGAATGAAATTTTTCTCGAAGTTATAAGTGCTCCTGATTATACTGATGAAGCTCTTGCAATTTTAATGAAGAAGAATAGAAGATTATTAAAACAAATTAAGCCAATCGGGATTGAAAAATTCTATTTGAAAAGTATTCCCGGCGGAATTATTCAGCAGGAAACGGATAATCTTGATATTGTAGAGGAAAAAATTTCTTTTCCGACAACCAAAAAACCTGATGAGAAAGAATTAGAAGATTTGTATTTTGCATGGAAAGTTGCTAAACATACTAAATCAAATGGTATTGTTTTTGCAAAGGGTAAAGCAACGTTAGGAGTTGGAGCCGGACAAATGTCGAGATTAGATTCGGTGAAGATAGGTTATATGAAAGCGAAAGAACATGGATTAGATCTTAATGGTTCAGTTGCGGCTTCTGATGCTTTTTTCCCTTTTGCAGATGGCTTGATTGAAATAATTAATTGCGGTGCAGTATCTGTTATACAACCAGGTGGATCGGTTCGTGATCAGGATGTTATTGATGCTGCTAATGAACATAATATATCAATGGTATTTACAGGAATAAGACACTTCAAACATTAGAGATATAATGGGTATTTTCGATTTATTTGCAACCGACATTGCAATTGACCTTGGCACGGCAAACACACTTATTTACATAAAAGGAAAAGGCATTGTTCTTAACGAACCTTCTATTGTAGCATTTGATAAAAATACTAAAAGAATTATCGCTCTCGGTAATAAAGCTAAAGAAATGCAGGGAAGAGAGCATAAAGAAATTCGTGTTATACGCCCTATGCGTGACGGTGTTATTGCCGATTTTGAAATTACAGAGGGGATGATAAGAGCTTTTATTAAAAGAGTGCGTGCGGGTGTGCTTAGCAGCCGCAAGGTTGTTATGGCAGTTCCAAGCGGTGTTACCGAAGTTGAGAAAAGAGCTGTTCGCGATAGCGCTGAACATGCTGGTGCAAAAGAGGTTCATCTTATTGCAGAACCAATGGCTGCTGCAATTGGGATAGGAATCGACGTTGACGCTGCAGTCGGAAATATGATAATAGATATCGGCGGAGGTACAACAGAAATTGCGGTGATAGCTTTGTCTGGTATTGTGAATGAAGAATCCATTCGTATTGCGGGAGATGAAATGAACTCTGCCATTATGCAATTCTTCAAAAGGAACCACAACATTTTAATCGGTGAAAGAACAGCAGAGGCAATAAAGTGCGAGGTTGGCTCGGCAGTTCCGCTAAAAGAAGAAATTACTATCCAGGTTAAAGGAAGAGATCTTGTTGGGGGAATTCCGAAAACTACCGAAGTAAGTTCCGTTGAAATAAGAGAAGCATTGAATGAAGCAATCGTTCAAATAATTGAAGCCGTGAGGCAAACATTGGAAAGAACTCCGCCCGAATTATCAGCCGATATTTTAGATCGCGGTGTAATGCTAACCGGTGGCGGAGCTTTACTAAAAGGGTTGGATGAAAGAATCAAAATGGAAACGAACCTTCCCGTGCATGTATCGGAAGACCCGCTTATTGCGGTTGTTATGGGGGCTGGAAAAGTAATAGATAATTTAAATGATTATCAGAAAGTTCTTATTCGTAATAGAAGATATTAATGTTTAGGTTTTTATCCAAAGTATGGACCAACTTTAGAGAATACATCGCACTTATTTTACTGATTCTATTAAGTCTTATCATTCTCTCTCAAAATAAAAATCCCAATGTTCAAAAAATAAGAGCAATTGCATTTGGTAGTTTTGCAACTGTTACCTCAGTTATATCGGACCTCTTTAACGTAACCAATTTGAAAAGAGAAAACGAAGAACTTAGGGAAACAAAGGCAAATTTAATGCTTCAGATAAGCAGACTTAGAGAGTACGGAATAGTTAATAAAGAATTAAAAGATTTATTAGCATTTAAAGATACAACCGGTTTTCCTTTAATCCCTGCAAGTATAGTTTCCCGTTCACTTTCGAGGACACAAAATACAATTACACTCAATGCAGGGAAAAAAGATGGTGTACTACCCGGTATGCCAGTTATTAATGATAGAGGATTTATTGGCATTGTTAATTCCGTCTCCGAAGATTTCGCAATCGCACGAACACTTAACAATGTTGATTTAAGATTGACGGTGATGGATGAGAGAAGCAGAATAAACGGTATTCTTATATGGACAGGTGAGGAATTGATTATCATTAATATACCTAACACGTTCGATGTTGAAGCAGGCGACAGGATAATTACATCCGATGTTAGTTCAATAGTACCTATTCCCATTCCTGTTGGAATTGTGGAAGAATTCAGACAAGGTGAAGAAGGGGTTTTCAGTTACATAAGAGTAAAACCTTTTGCTGATCTTGCCCCTGTTGAAAACGTATTCATATTGGCTATGGTTAAAAGCAAGCAGATTGATAATTTAGAATTAAATTTTTACAGGCGGCAGTAAAATGAAATGGGAACTGATAACACCTTTCATAACTTTTTTTGCTGTTTTGCTGGTTCAATTAACAGTGATTCCTTTAATAGCAATTGCCGGTGTTATTCCCGACCTTGTTCTTATTTCATTAGTATATTATTCAATATCTCGGGATCAGTTTTACGGAACTGTATTAGGGGCTTCTTACGGGATTTTTTTAGATTTAATCACAGGAAGTCTTCTTGGAAGTTCAATGCTGTCTAAAACTATTGCAGGATTTACAGCTGGATATTTTTCTACGAAAACTAAAAAAGAAATTAACATAAGCACTTACATTTTTTCGTTAACTGTATTTATTTGTGCGTTGATTGACTCGATCATATTTTCATTCTTTTCAGCATTCGATGTACAAACAAATATTATTAAATTACTTTTCGAACAGGGATTACTACCATCTTTATACACTGCAATGGTTAGTGTATTATTTATATTTTCACCTTTTAGAAGAAGAAAATTTTGAGAAGCTTAAGATTTGCATCCACACAACGAACAACAATCATTTCAATGATTATTATTATCAGTACGGCAGTGCTAGGTTTGCGTCTTTTTCAGATGCAAATCCTTAATCAAACATCTTATCAGGATAAAGCAACTGATAATAGCATTAAATCAATTGAACAAATTCCGCTGAGAGGTGTTTTTTACGATAGGAATTCTAAACTGCTTGTAAATAATGTGCCCGCGTATACTTTGCGAATAACACCTGTAGATTACGATAAAAAATTAAATAATATCATCGAAACAATTCTTGAAGTTGATTCAGGATATGTAAGTAATATTTTATCTCAGTATATAAACTTTTCAAAATATCTTCCTATAAAAATTAAAAGAGGAATTGGTTTTGATGTTGTTGCCTGGCTCGAAGAGAATTCACTCAATCTTCCCGGTGTGGATTATATAGTTGAAATGCGCAGGGGTTATCCAGGCGGTATTAATGGTTCACATATTTTTGGTTATCTAAAAGAAATTTCACAAAAGCAATTAGAAAAAGAGAATGAATATTATCATCAGGGAGATAATATTGGAAATACCGGTGTTGAAAAAACTTATGAAAAAAAGCTAAGAGGCACCAAAGGAAATAAATTTGTTATAGTTAATTCCCGAAGAAAAGTAATTGACGCATTCAATAAAGGTGCTGAAGATATTCCTGCAGTTAAAGGAAATGATTTAATTCTTACAATTGAAGCTAATGCACAAAGAGTCGCTGAAGAAGAATTTAAAGGGAAAAAAGGAGGACTCGTTGCAATCGATCCTTCTACCGGAGATATACTTGCCCTCGTAAGTGCACCCGAGTTTGATCTGAATGAGTTCTCTTACATTACTTCAAAGGACTATTTAAAAACTTTGTACAACGATCCTGGGAAACCTCTTTTTAACAGAGCGACAACCTCTATTCAATCGCCCGGCTCAACTTACAAAGTACTCTCTGCTATTGCAGCACTCGATATGGGAATCATAACTACATCAACCACTTTCTTTTGCAGTGGTGGTATTACTTTTGGACGATTCTTTAAATGCCACGGTGTGCACGGTAAGGTAAATGTAATTACCGCAATTGAAAAATCCTGCAACTCTTTTTTTTATCAGTTGATTCTTAAAATTGGTATTGATAATTGGGCTAAGTATAGCAGGCTGTTTGGATTTGATTCAATAACCGGAATTGATATCGGCGAAGAAAATGCGGGCTTAATTCCCGATGAGGAATATTATAAGAAAAGGTACGGACCAAAATGGCCAAAAAGCATAATGTTAAGTCTTTCGATTGGGCAGGGTGAGGTTAGTGTAACCCCTTTACAGTTAGCACAGTACACAGCGTTAATTGCTAATAATGGGAAAGGATATCAACCGCATCTTGTTAAAGGGTATGTTGATGAAAGTAATAATGAAGTTATTGATTTTGAATATAAGAAGATAGATGTTGGTATTGATCAAAAGATATTTGACATTGCAAAAGAAGGAATGTTTTTAGTTGTAAACGGTAAAGGAACTGCAACTCATCTTAGGTGGGGTGAGTATGAAATTTCAGGAAAAACAGGAACGGCTCAAAATCCGCATGGCGAAGATCATGCATGGTTTATAGCATTTGCACCGTTTGATAATCCTATAATTGCAATTGCCGTGATAGTGGAAAATGTTGGTTTCGGCGGAACACACGCTGCACCAATCGCAAAAAAAGTGATCGAAGCTTATCTTAATTCGTTGAAGGAAAATACTCCGATTGAGAATAGATCTATTACAAAATTAGAAAACAAGAACGTGGATTAATAAATTGCAAATTGATTATCATTTAAAAGACAAGTTTGATTTCGGATTAATATTTCCTGTAATAGTCCTTTTTATTTTTGGATTAACTGCAATTTATAGTTCGACTTTTAGTAATGCTATCGCACAAGGTAATTTTCAAAAACAAATTATTTGGGGAATAGTAGCTATAATATTTTTCTTTATAACTTATTCGGTTCCCACAAATACTTTTAAACAGCTAACATTCCCTTCATATTTCATTGCTATTTTTCTTCTTATTGTAGTGTTATTAATCGGTCAAAGAATTTCAGGAGCGAAAAGCTGGCTGGCTATCGGTTCGTTCGGATTTCAACCGTCTGAATTTGCTAAGCTTGCAACTATTCTTATGCTTTCAAAATATTTAAGTAGACAGGATGCAGACATCGATTCCTTTAAAGATTTATTGTTCACGCTAACAATCGGTTTTTTCCCTGTAATGTTAATTTTATTAGAACCCGATATGGGTACTGCATTTGTATTTATTGCAATGATATTAACATTAATATTTTGGAAAGGGATTAGCGTATTTGCAATGTTTGTAGTTCTATCGCCTGGATTTGTAGCGGTATCTTCTTTATTTGGTTTATACTATTTCCTTGGATCATTATTATTTGTTCTCGCGATGTTATTTGTTTTCCGAAAGGATTTTTTCTTTAGCGGTTCTATCTTTGCTTTTAATTTAGCGAGCGGATTTTTTGCCGATTATGTTATTAATGCACTCAGTCCGCATCAACAAAAAAGAATACAAGCGTTTATCGATCCAATGTCCGATCCGCTTGGTTCGGGGTATAACACTATTCAGGCAAAGGTAGCAATTGGTTCGGGTGGATTGTTCGGGAAAGGATTCCTCGAAGGCAATCAAACACAATTACAATTTATCCCAGAACAGTGGACAGATTTTATTTACTGCGTTATAGGTGAAGAGTTTGGATTCGTAGGTGCAATTATTACACTTGGATTATTTACATTTTTATTTTTGAGAATTCTTAAAATCGCATCCGGCTCGAGGGATGAATTTTTAAGTTTATTATCAATCGGCATACTCTCTGTTTACTTTGCACATTTTATCATCAATATAGGAATGGTGGTTGGAATAATGCCAGTAATTGGTTTACCTCTGCCGTTTATAAGTTATGGCGGCAGCTCACTTGTAGTAAATATGATTATGCTTGGTATCTTAGCCAACATTTACAGAACAAGAAAGAATTACACTTAAGATTAATTTATTATGAAACGAGTCCCGATGCATCGGGACGAGTTCCATCTGACCAATATGAGAAATAATAAACAGATGAATGCTTTAGAAAAATTAGTCAATCAAAATAATAACGATAAGTTTATTTGTGTTGGTCTTGATACAGATCTTGATAAGCTTCCATTGCACATTAAGTCTTCCGCCAACCCTGTGTTAAATTTTAACAAAGCTATAATTGATTCAACAAGTGAATATTGTGCTGCTTATAAAATAAATTTTGCATTTTATGAAAAGGATAGGGAAGAGGGATTAAAAGTTTTGTCAGAAACAATCAATTACATCCCCTCAAACGTTTTAATTATTGCGGATGCAAAGCGCGGCGATATCGGCAATACTTCCCGCATGTATGCAAAATCTGTGTTCGAGTATTATAATTGTGATGCAGTCACACTCAATCCTCTAATGGGTAGAGATTCACTGGAACCATTTTTAGATTATAGCGATAAGCTTAATTTCATTCTGGCACTTACATCAAATAAAGGTGCAAATGATTTTGAAAAATTAACGCTCGATAACGGAAAGTTCCTTTATCAGCAAATAATTGAAAAAGTTAAAGAATGGAATTTGAATAATAACTGCGGAATTGTTTTCGGAGCAACAAACAGTGACGAGTTAAAAGAAAATATTAATTCGTTCGAGACTCTTCCTGTTTTATTACCGGGAATTGGTGCACAGGGCGGCATTTTGGAAGATGTTGTAAAATCATTTAAAACTGTAAACAGAAAATCTTTTTTAATAAATGTAAGCAGGGGAATAATTTATAAAAGCAGCGGGGAAGATTTTGCTGAGAAAGCCAGGGAGGAAATTCTCAGTTTGAATAACCAAATAGATAATATATTAAATTTATAGGACTGAATTACTTTCCTTTCTTCTCCTGTTTTTTTCAATACTCGAATCACTATGGTAATTCACTGCCAATTTCTCTTAACTATTTAATTGAAAACTATCAGATGATGGTTATGATAATAAGGTATAAAATTTTCTATTTACTTAATTTTAAATAGGTTTTATGTTAATATTTGTAATGCTGCTAAAAGTGTTAAATAGGAAACAAAATATCAACCGAGGAAGTTGTGTTTAAAATCGGCAAAGTAAGCGAAAAATTATTATACGAAATTTGGAAATCCGAAAATTTCGAAGCACAATTAAAAACTGTTGATGACCAAATAATTGAAATAATTGATACAGGTGAAAACAATAAAGATTATGCCGGTCCCGATTTTTTTAATTCAAGAATTAAGATTGGCAATATTCTTTACCTTGGTGATGTTGAAATTGATATCTGGCATTCCGATTGGAAAGCACATGGACATTACCTCGATAAAAAATACAACAAAGTTATTCTTCACATCGTACTTTCTAAAGAAAGATTCCGACCCTACGTTTATACACAAGATGGGAGAAAAATAAATTCTATTTGTCTAATAGATTTTATTAACGTTAGTTACCAATCATCTCTCAGAAATGCGATTGAATCCGAAAGAGCAAATCGCGGTTTTGTAATGCCTTGTTCAGAAATTAACGAAAATATTTTATTACAGGATAAACTAAAACTCTTAACGGACTTAGGGATTGAAAGATTTAAACAAAAGGAAAAGAAAATTTTTGAGCGTATTAAAGAGATGGTTTATCTAAAAGAAATGAATATTAGAGAACCTATTGTACGCTATGATTTTGGTGAAGAGTTTCAAAATAAAAAATTTACCCCGGCTGAATTTAATGATCCATTACTTTGGCAGCAGCTAATTTATGAAATGATTTTTGAAGCGTTGGGATATTCTAAAAACAAGGATAACATGCTTAAACTGGCAAAAGCAGTTAATCTCGATTTTCTTATAAAATTTAAGGAAGAAGAAAAATTTCAGGATATAATAGAGTGTGCTCTTTTTAATGTGAGCGGAATTATCTCAGTCGATCATACAAACTCGGATGAGAAATCAACAGAATATTTGAGAGTGTTGATTGAGAAATGGTCTGAAATTAAAGATCAGTATGATGGGGCTTATTTCAAAAAAGAGGAATGGAATTTCTTCAAACTTAGACCTCAGAATTTCCCAACAGTAAGAATAGCTGGAGCAAGCAGGATAATAAGAAGATTGCTCAAGGATGAGTTATTAAGAAACATTATCACGTTCTTTACAGAAGAACACAAACAAAAGAAAATTGTTTCGACGCTGAGAAATATGATAATAGTAAATGCCAAAGGTTATTGGCGTAATCACTATGTATTTGATAAAACTGCAAAAGAAGAGATAAACTATTTTGTCGGATTATCCCGCGCAGATGAAATAATAATTAATGTAATACTTCCGGTACTTGCCGTTTATTTTGAAATATTTGATGACAAGCCAGCCGCACGCAGGGTAAAAAATTTATACTTAAATTTTCATCAGAAAAGTAGCAACCGTGTGGTTAAACAAGTAGTAGATAGTTTACACATTACTGATTCGGAAAACAAAAGTGTACACGCTCAGGGGATGATAGAGTTATTCAGACATTATTGTGTAAAGGAAAGATGTATGGAATGTGAAATTGGTAAGGTAGTATTTAAATAAAAGATGATAAAAATTAATTATCGCTCGTAAGTCTTTTTATATCATCCCTTAGTATTGCTGCGCGCTCGTACTCTTCCTTCTCGATTGCTTCCCTTAGTTTATCGTGCAATGCAGCTAATTTTGTTTCTTTTGAAGCCGGCTTCTTGCTTTTTCTGCTATCAGGTGAGATGTCCGGAGCAATTTCTCCCATCTCATCTTCTTCTGAAGGGATGAAAGCTGCTGCATCCATTACGGTTGCAGCAACAAAAATTGGTGCTTCTGCTCTAACGGCTAAAGCTATTGCATCGCTCGGTCTTGCATCAATTTCCTGAGTTAATCCCGATACTTCCATTATTATTTTTGCAAAAAAAGTATTTTCTCTTAATTCATCAATAATAACTTCATTAATTATTGCACCAAGGTTATCGGTAATCTGCTTGAGTAAGTCATGTGTTAAAGGTCTTGGTGGTTTAATACCTTCCATCTCCAAAGCAATTGCCTGTGCTTCGAATGCACCGATGATTATTGGCAAACGGCGATGTCCTTCCAATTCTTTTAATAAGATAGCATAAGCTCCGCCGGTGGAAGGGCTGGATGATAAACCTAATATTTCACATTCAATTTTATTCAAGAAAACTCCGTTTATCCTTGTTTAACTTTTTTAATTTCTTCAGTAAGTGCAGGTAGGATTTCAAAAACATCACCTGCAATTCCGTAATCTGCAATATTAAAAATTGGTGCATCTTTATCTTTATTTATTGCAACAATATATTTGGATGAAGACATTCCGGCTAAGTGCTGAATAGCTCCGGAAATTCCGCAAGCAACATATAAAGAAGGAGAAACAGTTTTGCCTGTTTGTCCAACCTGTTCTCCGTGAGGTCTCCAACCGGCATCAACCACAGCTCTTGAGGCACCAACAGCAGCGCCAAGCGAATCAGCTAATTCCTCAATAAGGTTAAAATGTTCAGCTCCTTTCATACCCCTTCCGCCGGAAACAATAATATCGGCTTCGGCAACATCAAGTTTACCTTCTGATTTTTTGAATTCAACAACACGGGTTTTTAGGTTGGGGGAAGAAACTTCCTTTACAGTTACATCAACCGAAGAATCATCCGTTGATTGTGCCTTAAAAACATTCGGTCGTATTGTAATTACCTTTTTACCCGAATTAAACTTTACATCCACTAACGCTTTACCTGCATAAACAGGACGGGTGGCAGTTAATTCGCCTGAGGTTGTGTCAAGTTTTACACAATCCATTAAACAACCCGCTCCAATTTTAACTGCTAATCTTGGTGCAAGATCTTTGCCTAACGAAGTGTTAGCCAGCATGATGTAATCGGCATCAACTTCTGTTGCATAATTTACTATAGCATCTCTATATCCGCTGGAAGAATAATTTGCTAAATCTGCATTTTTCAAATGTACAACTTTGCTTATACCATAATTTCCGATATCATTAATATTTGAAATTTCATTACCTACAACTACAGCTTCGGCTTCTAAATTTAATTCTGATGCTATTTTAAATGCTGCACTAACTGTTTCGAATGCAGATCTTTTTAATACACCATCTCTTTGTTCGAGTACTGCTAAAATTTTGTTTGCCATAATTTGATTTCCTTATAAAACTTTTGCCTCTTCTCTTAATAATTTAACTAACTCCGGAACGGCAGAACTGTCAGTTCCTAATATTCTACCCGCTTGTTTCGGAGGAGGCAAATGCATTTTTAATACTTCAGTTAAATTTTCTGAATCTGCTGCCGGTTTTTCATCAATAGTTTTCTTCTTCGCAGACATTATTCCTTTTAGTGATGCATACCTTGGTTCATTCAATCCTTTTTGTGTAGTAACAACCGCAGGCATTTCCGATTCTACTATTTCTTTACCGCCCTCTATTTCTCTTTCTGCAGTAAGTTTGTTGTCCTCAATGGTTAAATCAACAACCACTGAAATACAAGAATAATCAAGCATTTCTGCAACTAACTGTCCTGTAATCGAATTATCATAATCAACAGATTGTTTACCGCAAAATACCAGTTCGCAGCCAAGTGTTTTAATCTCTTCTGCTAATGCTTTTGCAATACCAAATGAATCTCTTTGATTATCATCTTTTAGAAGCACCCCTTTATCAGCACCCATTGCAAGTGCTTTCCTTATAGTCTCTTTAGATTTATCAGATCCCAAGGTCAATATAATAACTTCAGAATCACCCCCAAAATTTTCTTTGGTTTTCAACGCTTCTTCCACCGCAATTTCATCATATGGATTAATTACATACGTAACACCATTCGGGTCAATTGTTTTTCCGTCCTCACCGATCTTAACCTTTGTGGCTGTATCGGGTACGTGGCTAACACATACTGCTATTTTCATTTATCCTCCGTTTAATTACATTTTTTATCACTCAAAATATAAAGACAGCCCTGTCTAAAATCAATTCATAATAATATTGGATTGAAATTTTATTATGTTTAAATAAATTATACTTTAATTTTAAATATTGATTAATTAAATTTTATATATGGAAATTCCAGGCAAAGAAATACCCGGTATTGATATTATCGAAGAAGAAGATATAAGCATCGGGCTTATTAGCAAGGTGATTTTGTACAATGATGACTGGCATTCATTTGATGAAGTTATACTGCAAATAATAAAAGCTATTGGGTGTTCCAATGCCGACGCCAGCAACAAGGCATTGGAAACCCATGTAAAAGGTAAATCCGTTATCTTTGACGGTGAGTTCAAAGAATGCCTGCGCGTATCGTCCGTTTTGGAAGAGATAGCACTTCACACACAAATTGTCACTTAATTAATGCAAATCTTTTATAATCTTAACCTGTTTTGTTAATCGAATAGCACATCTCTATATTTAATCCGTTAAAATTTGTTTTTTACTTTCTGATGGAACTTCCATTATTGTTATTCTTTTGCAAATCATAATTTAATATGCGGAAGATTCACATCTAAACATTTTTAGATTATCATCAATTCAATTTATAGAATATAGGAGAATTAAAATGGCAAATACGGCTGTTGCTGAACTGGAACCAAAACATTTGTGGAAAAGATTTTACGAAATTACACAAGTTCCCCGACCTTCTAAAAAAGAAGAAAAAATACGTACACATCTTAGAGAACTTCTCAAAAACCTTAAGACAGAATTTAAAGAAGATACAACTGGAAATATTGTCGCATTGGTTCCGGCTACTCCCGGTCACGAAAATGCACCTACGATTGTTCTGCAAGGTCATGTTGATATGGTTTGTGAGAAGAATAAAGATAAGCAGCACGATTTTGATAACGATTCTATAGATGTATCTGTTAAAGACGGTTGGGTTGTTGCTGACGGAACAACTCTCGGAAGTGATAACGGAATTGGTGTTGCTGCCGCTCTCGCTATTATTACCGATACAGGTGCGGTTCACGGTCCGATTGAAATTTTAATGACTGTTGATGAAGAAACGGGATTAACAGGTGCAAATAATCTTGAGCCGGGCTTTATAACGGGAAAGATATTATTAAATATGGATTCGGAAGAAGACGGAACTTTTTATGTTGGATGCGCAGGAGGAGTTGATACTGTTGCAACTTTTGAAATTAAAGCAGAAAAGAAAAATCCTTCCACACAGGTTTGCGAACTGCATGTTACCGGATTAAAAGGCGGTCATTCAGGTTTGGATATTCAGGAAGGCAGAGGAAATGCAATTAAAATATTAGGAAGAGCATTAAAGAAGTTGGAGAGCATTGAGTACAAGCTTGCTGCAATTGAGGGCGGAAGTTTACGTAATGCAATTCCAAGAGAAGCTGAAGCGATTTTGTTTTTGAGTGAAAACGACTTCCCAAATGCAGATGAAGTGATAAATGAATTTCAAAAATCTATTCAAAACGAATATCGAACAGTGGATAAAGGCGTGAAAGTTTTTCTTAAAAAAACTGATGCAGCGTTTGAAGACGTTTTTACAGATGAATTTACAAACGAGATAATTAATGTTATACTCGCATTACCTCACGGAGTAATTTCGATGAGCCAGGATATTCAGGGATTGGTTGAAACATCTACAAACCTTGCAACAATTAATTTAGTTGATGGAAAGGTTAGAATGGGAACAAGCCAGAGAAGTTCTGTAGATAGTGCGAAAGAGTATATTGCCAACAGTGTTTCGGCAGTTTTCAACCTAACAGATGCTGATGTAAAAGCAGGAGACGGTTATCCCGGATGGAAACCAAATATGGATTCTGAATTATTAAAAGTATCTAAAAAGGTTTTTAAAGAAATGTTTGGTAAGGAAGCGGAAATTAAAGCTATTCACGCCGGGTTGGAATGTGGAATTCTTGAAGGAAAAAATCCCGGAATGGATATGATATCATTTGGACCAACTATTCAGAATGCGCATTCACCCGATGAAAAAGTTAATGTTGAAACTGTATCTAAATTTTATGATCTGTTGAAAGGGATTTTAAAGGAATTCGCAAATACAAAATAGTTTACTTGGAGAGGTTGATTATAAAGTAATTATTTGTTTATTGTCATTCCCACTGCCTGTCCCGATTTATCGGGAAAAGTGGGAATCTAAATAGTAATAATAATTTTAGATTCCCGCCTGCCTGTCCGGTAGGCAGGTTTCCACGGGAATGACAGGATTACAATACTTTTCAGACATCCTCCTCTTCTACTAAACAAGATTTACATTCACAATTTTCATAAATATCATCATAGCCATAATCTATTGTTAACTCTTCTCCAGCTTCAATTGTGTGATAAGCAATAAGCATCAATCCGCCTCTGCCATTTTCTACCACATCACAATTAAAATCACAATCGTGATTAATGTACTTAATTTTTTTTGTCATCGAAGTATCAATGTAACAGTCATCACCATTCCAAAAAATATAAACGTTGTCTTCTTCTTCTTCACGTCTTTCGCATTCATCACCATCGATTACAACTCCTTTTATTTCCAATAGTTTATTGTCCTTAGGAACTTTGGTCGATATAAAAATTCCTTTGCCATGAATATCTGATTCTTTCACGAAGACAAATTTTTCATAAACTTTTCCGTTTCTCATTTAATCACCTTCTCCCGGTCTTTAAAAATATCTTTAATAATTAAATAAAGAGGGGATTCTTCAAGAACCGGGTAGGGATATCTTAAAGCGTCAGTCGGAGGTGGAGGTGTATCATAATTAAAACTGTAAAGTTCAATATTCTTAACATCGTAATAACGGAGTTTCATAATTCCGTAGCGCACTGTTGTTAGGTTTATAGCATATAAAATTTTTGAACGATAAATATCTCCCTCAACACCTTCCGATTTCATTGGCGGAGTATGAACCTTCAAAACCCATACTTCAAATTTTTCTCCTTTCAATGTATCCGTAAAAGAAGCATCAAACCATATTTGCTCGCCTGTAATTGTATCAAGTTTTTTCCATCTATGAGTTTCTTCCTGAGCAAATGTAATTGATTGAGTTGTTAACAGGACTGCAACCAGGTAATATATTTTTTTCATAATTGGTTAATCATATTTAATAGAATTTTATTAATATAAGATAACAAAATAATCTAACTCAGATTAAACAATAATTCTTACAGTACAGGAATAAAAAATTATTTTATTGAGTGCAGTCGATATTCAAAAGAAGCCTTTAGCACAAAGTAGAATTCTGTGCAGCTTAGTAACATTAAAG
>SMUX01130341.1_pt1 | contig 14883 bp, 11 predicted proteins | sample 2456431 | NCBI WGS metagenome assembly SMUX01 (sample SAMN11095930, study PRJNA526329) | marine sediment metagenome | biome: Marine sediment; feature: Surficial sediment; material: Deep marine sediment; isolation source: Hadal surficial sediment | place: Pacific Ocean | collected 2014-11 | depth... | reverse complement strand
TCCTCGGATGCTGCCCCGCCACAGTTACCGGCGGATCTCAATATCGATTCTGAGGCCCCATCTTACCAAAAAGCAGGCCTTGAAAAGTTTGTGCTCCAATGGCCGCAGTGGGTCGATCTACGTCACTCGCCAATCAAGCCAGACTTTCTCTGGCTTCAAGTTGTCCTGACGCTGCCTTTCGGGTCAGGTACAGCATATTACAGCTCCCGGGCTCAGTTTCCGCCGCCGCCGCCAGCCCCACCCGAACCCCCGCCGCCACGATTCCGCCGATCCAGGCCGATCTGCTCCAGGTCCTGAAATATCCGCTGAGCATGGTCGGTCATGGCGGCCTTGTTTTGCTTGACGAACGCCATCAGTCCGCCGGTGTCGGCGGCCGATGTGGCGAGCGCGTTGAAGCGGGGATTCACGCCCAGATATTCCACCGAATGCCCGAGGCCGATGGCGCTCTCCCTGATGTAAAGAACCAGCAGTTCCGGACCTTCCAGATAGCCGTTGTTGTTGGCATTGGCGTCGTAGTACGCCGCAACCGGCAGTGCCGCCTCGTAGATGATGTCGGCCACGGCAACCTTTCGGAAGGGAAGTGGACGGGTCATGAATCCCGTCTGTGGCTCGAATCCGTTGAACACATCCCGAAAGGCAAGACGCTTGTCGCTGGGCATGGCGAGATATATGTCCTCGAGGTGTGCCGGTGCAATGTCGCCCACATAAGTCGATGGTCGCTCGATCTTCGTAGTCGAGCCGCATCCGGCAAGCAGCAAACAGCCGAGAATGACTACCGGAATACTGCGAGGTCCTTGTGTTTTCATTGCATCAAGCATCGATGGTTACCATTTCCCTCGGGGCGCGTCGTGACAACAGTTCCGCCCCTTCGTGGGTGATGACGACATCCTCTTCGTGAACCAGGATCTTGCCCCGGCCGTACATGGCGTTGGGCTCGATGGTCAATACCACGCCGGGTTCCAGCATTGTATCATCGCCCGGTTTGTTGGAAGGCGGTTCGGTGAGGATCTTGCCGAGTCCGTGCCCGAAACGACCGACATTGCCGAGCTCTATCCCCGAATCGACGAGAACTTTGGCTTGAGCCGCGAAGACATCGGCGGCGGTATTGCCTGGTCTCGCTGCGGCCAAGCCAGCATCAGTGGCGCGAAAGAGAATGTCGTGAACGCGGCGGACCCGATCTCCTACCTTGCCGATGGCGTAGTTACGATTAAAATCGCAGAAGTAGCCACCGAAACGTGAGCCCGTGTCGATGAGGAAGACATCCCCGCGTCTCAGCCGTCGCTGCGTCGGACCGGCGATGATGCTGGTATAACCGCCCTTTCCGGAGCCGATTGCGGTATAGGGCGTCTTGTCCGCTCCGCGCAGCAGGATATCTGACTGGAACTTGCGCACCAGATCGCTCTCGGTATCACCTGTTTCCAGAAAGCCGGGTAGAGCGTCAAAGGTGTCGGAGGCGAGCTGGCAGATGTGGCGGATGCGGGCAATCTCCGCCTTCGATTTCACCAGTCGAAGCTCGCGCATCAATGATGACCCGTCCACCATCCGCACGGGACGAATCATCCGTCTCAGGCGCAGGAAGTCCCCGGCCGGCATTCCCAGGCGCGATTCCGCTCCCAGCTCGACCCCGAGGCGGCCGAAACGGCGCCGGGTGCCGGCGATGGCCTTGGTGAGCAGGTCGAGGCCCTCGTTCTCGGGACGCGGGGATGGCCAGGTCAGAACGTCTTTCGCCCACGAGGTGGCCAGCCAGTTGCTGAGCCCGATCTCGGGAATGACGCCCACGCCACGGCCATTTCGGCGCAGCAGGAAGTACCAGGGCCGCGTCGGTGTGTTCCACGCGAACTGCGTCGTGAAGCCGGACAGGTATTCGACGTTGGTCTCCGAAGTCACCAACAGCCCGTCCAGACTCTCGCGAGTCATGAGTCTGCAGGCGCGCTCGATCCGCCGTTCGAACTCGCGGCGGGTGAATCTACCGGGCTCCGGACGGTGATCGGCAGGGCGCATGGTCATTGTTTCCCCTTCCAGCGGAAAACATCATACCGGACAACGCTTGCGCTGGCGTGCAGCCAATCCCCAAAGCCGCTAGAATTCCGCTTCCGCGCAGCATCGCGCGCCGTCGACCCGGATGTAGCCTATGTCTCCTAAGAAACTCGCCGCCCTGGTGTTGATCGTTGTCGGAGGCATTCTGCTTTATTTCGGCTACAACGCTTCCGGCTCCCCACTCGAATCGGTGACGGAGACATTGACGGGAAGGTATAGCGACCAGACGATGCTGTATCTGATCGGTGGTGCAGCCTGCGCCGTTGTGGGTGTGGGATTGCTCTTGTTCGGCAAGAAGTAGCTGGTTGCTATCGCCGGGGCCTATGCGCGCATCTTGTCGGTCACACTGACCAGCGCCGGCAACACCACCAGGTTGCACAGCAGCACCAGTGCGATACCGAGGGTCAGGAGCTGGCCCAGGCTCGCCATCCCTAAGTGAGACGAGAATCCCAGGGTTCCGAAGCTCGCCATGGTCGTAAGCGCGCTCAAAAGCACCGCGCGAGCCGTTCCTGTGCGCAGTAAATTGCCATCGGGAAGCCCGCCCCCGCGCACGCGGTGAACCATGTGGATGCCGTAGACGATCCCTATTCCCAACAGCAGCGGAATAATGATGACGTTGGCGAAGTTGAAAGGGATCCCCAACACCACGGAGCTGGCCAGGGTGAAAACCGTCGCCAGGATCAGTGGCGTGGCGACCAGGGCGGAATCGACAAAATTCCGCCACAGGATGGCCAGTATCAGCATGATGAGGACGCCCGCGGTGAGCAAAGCTTGCTGCATGGCTCGAATGACGACACGCCCGGATTCAACGATCAGCAGTCCTTCACCGTAGGCGTCCGCGTCGACGGACTGTACGGCAGCGACGTAATCTTCCAGCGCCCGCTGATCGTTGAGGTCCTCCGCCGGGAACACCTCGATCCGCACGCGCCCATCCTTTCCCGTCATGCGTTGCTTCAGTTCTTCGGGAATACTCTCCAAATCCACCGAATCCGTCTGCAGCGCACCACGAAGCAGGCGCAGCCGTTCCGGCAACGAGTCGAACAGCACCCCGCGAAGCCTTTCGTGAGCGGCTGAATCGTCGACTTCGCTAGTCAGCTTTTGCTGCAGTCGGCGAAGCGAGTCGCGCAGATCGCTGGCAGAATCCACCAACGTCGGATCGTGATTGCCCGCGATTAGCGCGGTCAACGTTCTTTCCAGCTTGTCGATGTCCAAGCGCAGCTGCGCGGCCGTGGTGTCGGTGACGCTGGGCTCATCATCGAGGGTCGGAAGCAACATCAGCGCGGCTTCGTCGAGAATGTCGAGTTTCGCCTCCTGGTCTTCCGGCACGAAATCCGAGAGCGTCAACGCGAGCCGAATCCCAGGCAGCTCCTCCAGCCGAGAGGCAGTTTCGCGCGCGCTCTCGAGATCATCGACGACGACGTTCAGGTTCCAGGGATAGGCGTCACCATCCTCCAGAATTTCGTTGAACACTTGCACCGAATCGGTTGAAGGATCACGAACGTGTAACGGGTTGGTATCGAAGTGGATGTCAGGAAGCAGCCACAGGCTGGCGATGGCAAGCACGGCCGTCACCGCCAGCACGCTTCGCGCGTAGCGAATCGGCAGGGCGAACGAGCTCGCAATCCACCCGGGAATGGCTCCGATGGAAGTGATTCTCGAACGGGATGCGAATTTCAAGATCATGGCCGGCAGGAGCGTGAAGTTGGTGAACAGCCCGATGAACATGCCCGTTCCGGCGATCAGTCCCAGCTCTCCTACGCCGGTGAAATCCGTCGGCACGAAGGCGAAAAAAGCCACGGCCGTGGTGACCGCGCCCATCACCAGCGAGCCGCCTACGCTGGAGGCGGCGCCGCGCAGCGCATCCTCCGGGCGCGCGCCTTCCCCCAGCTGATCGCTGAACTGCACGCTGAGATGAATGGCGAAATCGATGCCCAGGCCGATGAACAGCACGCCGAAGGCGATGGATATGAGGTTGAGATGGCCGATGGCAGCGGCCGCGAAGCCGGCCGTCCAGACGAGACCCACGAGCAGCGTGACTATCGAGCAGAAGACCAAGCGCAGGGATCCTAATCCAATCAGAAGAATGATGGTCACCAGACTTAAGGATGCGAGCCCCGCCCACGTCACCTGCTCGCGTATGTGCTGCGCTTCTTCGTAGGCAAGGGGAAATGTTCCGGTGGTGCGCACGCGAACGTCGTCGCTCTTGTCGAGTCCGAGCTCCACCACGACTTCGCGCAGACCCAACAACGTGTCCTCGGCCGGGCGTATACGGCTGAAATCCACCACCGGCCTGATGAGCAGGAAGCGCCGGTATCGACCCTCGCCGGACGCGTCAGCGCTCAATAGCTCTTGCCAGGACAGCGGCGTGTCGCGTCCCGCCAGGTAGCTGTCGATGGCGCGACTGACCGAATCGAAGGTATCGCCGAGCATCGATTGCTCAAGCTGGCCGGACTCCACGGCCGCGCCGGCTTCATCGAATAGGGTGAACAGTCCGCCGATGCTCTGATCCCGCGACAGCCTGGAAAGAAAAGGCTGCGCCAGGGACAGACGATCAACCATGTCCTGGAGCTCGGAAGCGCCGAGGTAGAGCAATCCATGCTCATCGAAGAACTTGCCTCCGTCGGGTTGGTAGACTCCGGGGAAAAGCTCGGGCTCCCTCCGTAGCCGCCGCGCGAGCCTGTTCATGCTGTCGTGGGCAAGGTCCGGTGTCACGGCATCAACGACGACGACGATGGGGTCACGCAACTCGGGAAAGTTATCGAAGTAATCCGCGCGCAGCTTCATCACGCGCAGGTCCTTGGAGAAGACGTCGATCTCGTTGGAGTTGATTCTGAGGGTCGCGGCCGCGTAGGCACCGAGCGCTGCCGTGGCGATCAGGAACAGCACGATCACGGTGCCGGCGCGGCGTTGGACGCGCGCCACCAATGCCGCGGCATGGCGGCCGAGATACTCGTCGACCGAGCCTATCAGCGGTCGAAAGCCGGGTTCGGACGGCGTAGGCGTCATGTGGCTCAAGTCTTGGCAGGTCCTCACAACGCGGTCGGCCGGGAAGCGAACCGCCGCGCGCGGTGCAGAATATAGAAATCGATGCCCCAAGAAAAGCCGATTGGATGATGGGGTCCGTGACCCGCGGCTTGTTTCAATCGGCCGTCCGAGCTGGCACGATAGCCGCGCGCCACCGGTGGCTAAGAGGCATCCGTCGTCAGGGGACCTGGAAGAGGCATAAGCACGAGAATCGATGACTACGCTGGTTACAGGCGCCACCGGATTTCTTGGATCCGCCATCACCCGGGCCCTGCTGGACCGGGGCGAGGCGGTCCGTGTGCTGGTGCGGCGCGGAAGCGACCGGCGCAATATCGACAGCCTGGATGTGGAGCTGGCGGAGGGTAACCTCAACGATCCGCAGTCCCTGCGAAATGCCGTGAAGGGCTGCCGGGTCCTCTACCATGCAGCCGCCGACTACCGCCTTTGGGTGAAAGATCCCAGGGAGCTCTACGATACGAATGTCAGTGGCACCAGGGCGCTGCTGCGCTCGGCGTCCGAGGCCGGAGTCGAACGCATCGTTTACACCAGCAGCGTTGCCACCCTCGGCCGCGAACCCTCCGGCCGTCCCGCCGACGAGCGGACCCCGGTGACCATCGACGACATGACGGGCCACTACAAGCGTTCCAAGTTTCTGGCCGAGGAGGAAGTCAATCGGTTGGTACGCGATGAAAAGATCCCCGTTGTCATCGTCAATCCATCCACCATCATCGGGCCCAGGGACATTCGCCCCACGCCCACCGGGCGCATGGTCGAGGAGGCGGCGCGGGGGAAAATACCGGCTTTCGTCGATACCGGCCTCAACGTCGTGCACGTGCATGACGTGGCCACCGGTCATGTGCAGGCCTACGAGCACGGGGAAATCGGAGAGCGTTACGTTCTCGGCGGCGATGACATGATGCTTCGCGAAATTCTCGCCGAGATCGCTTCCCTGGTGGGCCGCCGGCCGCCGCGCATTCGTCTACCCCGCGGTGCGGTTCTACCTGTGGCCTATATCGCGGAGTTTGCCGCGCGCATCCGCGGTTCCCGTGTCGAGCCCCTGGTTACCGTCGATGGACTGAAGATGACGAAGACATTCATGTTCTTTTCTTCCGAGAAAGCCAAGAAGGCCATCGGCTACTCGCCGCGCCCGGGGCGCGAAGCATTGGCCGACGCTGTCGAATGGCTGCGCGTCCACAAGTTGTGACCTCGGACCCGCGCGCCTGAGGTCTTGACACTAAAGTAAAGACTCGCAGCGACCGAGAGAGAACTAGAGCACCTTAGTCCTCATCGGGAGCTGTCGTGAGATTCCGGCCGGCCCAGCTGACTGCCAGTATCCCCCGAATTTCGAGCGCTTTCGCCCTGTGCGCGCTGCTCGCCGTCGTTCCTGTGCGCGCATTTGGCACGCCGGGGCCCGATTCGCGCGATGCCGACGGGCTTTCCGTCAAGAGACACTTTTTCGTCCTCAACGGTCTTCGCCGGGTGCCGGGACAGTGGGGCGAGCTGTCTGTGCCGGAGAACCGCAATGATCCGGGTAGCAGGCAGATCGACGTGATCTTCGGCCGGTTGCCGGGCACCGGCAGGACCGTGGGCGAACCGATATTCTTTATCGCCGGCGGTCCCGGCGCCTCCGGCATCGGCTCCTTCGCGGGCAATGCCGAGTGGTTGCTGCCGCTGAGGCAGTTCGGAGATGTGGTTCTGGTGGAACAACGCGGCAGCGGCTTCAGCCGGCCGCGGTTGGATTGCGCGGAACGCTGGGATTTCCCGATAACGGCGCCTCTGAAGCGCAGCCGGCTCATAGAGTCGGCACGTCAGCGCTTCGCCGCCTGCCGCCGCGCCTGGCAGGCCGAAGGTGTCGATCTGGCGGGTTACAACACGGTCGCCTACGCGAAAGACATCGTCGCCGTAGCGGATGCTTTGGGATACCGGCGTTTCGCCGTCATCGCATTCAGCTACGGCAGCCAGATCGCGTTGGAACTGCTGCGCTCGCACTCGGAGCGACTCTCGCGAGCAGTGCTGCTGGGCGTCATGGGACCATCGGATTCGCTGCGAAACCCCCTTGATCACGATGCGGTGCTCGCCAGAGCGGCAGCGATGCTGAGCGAAGATGCCGCAGCCAGCATATATCCCGATCTGGTGGCGTCCACCGCGGACGTCATCGCCATGCTCCGCCGCCGCCCCGTCGAGGTGTCCATCCCCGAGAGGGAAGGCCGGGAATCCATCGAGTTTGTCTTCGACGAGCTTGCCTACAGGCGCCAGATGGTGACGCGGTTGGGAATTCGCCGCGAGCTGGCGAACCTGCCGCGCTTCAATCACGCTCTGCTGAGCGGCGAAGACCGGGAATGGATGCGCTCGGAGTTGCGCAACCGGTTTCGCGGTCTCGTTTGGATGCGCAAGGGCCCGTTGGCCATGCGCAGCGCCGCCCAGCATTACGCCACCGTATGTGCCGCCGCCGACCCCACGCCGCGCGACGATGTGCCGCCGGACTGCGTGCTCGGTTACACTTTCCATCCGGCGCTGCCGGAAGCCTGCGACGCGTGGCAGGTGCCGAACCTCGGTGACGGCTTCCGCGAGCCGCCACGATCCCATGTGCCGGTGCTGATGTTCAGCGCCGATCTCGATACCAAGACTCCCATGACACAGGCGCAACGCCTGCTGCCGTTCTTGAGCAACGCCCGCCACGTCGTGCTTATCAATGCCGGGCACGACGATCTCCTGGAAATGGATGAGGAGGTGCGCGCACGGGTACGCGCCTTCTTCGCGGGAGAAGTGGTGAGTGAGTCGCCTATCAGGCTCGATCCGATTCACTTCTCGATGCCGTCGGACCATGAGCCGCCCTGCCGGCAGGAAAATTGCTCCAGGTCGCCGATCTCGGTTCCCTTCGCCGGCCGTGACTCCTCGCCCTGACGGCGGGCGGCGACTCACCGAATTCCATCCAGTCGTGGTTCCAGGTCCACCCGTGGTGGGCCTGTCCGGCCGGCCGTCCAGCGGATAAGCGGCCACCCGGGCGTCCATGGCCTGCAGGCCAAGCATTGAACTATCATAGCCAGTCGCGAAACGTCGCGCGGAACACCTGGCCGTCGCGTAAGGGATCCTGACAATCGCCACACAACGACCACGATGAAACCGTCTTCTGCCCCCGATGGCGTACCACAGGCCGAGGCGCTGCCCACCGAGCCCGTTCCAGCACAGTCGTCTTTCACCCGCGCCATGATCCTGGTGACGGTGTCCGTGTGCACACTGCTGTACGCGCTCACCGTCACCATCGTCAATGTCGCCCTGCCCCAGATCCAGGGCGCATTTTCCGCGACGCCGGACCAGATTGCCTGGGTCGTTACGCTGAATATCGTTGCCACGGCAGTGGTTACGCCGATGACCGGTTGGCTGGTGGGCCGTCTCGGTGAGCGTCCACTGCTGCTCTGGGCTATCACTGGATTCGCCGCCAGCACCTTGCTGTGCGCCACCGCCACGTCGCTGGAGACGCTGCTGCTTTTCCGGGTCGCCCAGGGTGCATTCGGCGCACCCATCGTACCGTTGTCGCAATCCATTCTGCTGGTGAACTTCACCGGCAAGGACCGGCCCATGGCGCAGGGCTTCTTCGGCATGACCGTGGTAATCGGGCCCGCCGTCGGTCCGGCGCTGGGCGGATATTTTGCCGAGGCGCATGACTGGCGCTGGGTGTTCTATTTAATCGTGCCGATATGCGCGGTCGCGTTTTTGCTGGTAATGAGTTTCATCCGGCCGACCACGAAGGAACAGTCGGCAAAGCTCGACTGGACGGGCTTTCTGGCGCTGTCGTTCGCCATCATCTGCTTGCAGCTTCTGGTCGATCGCGGCGAGCGCTTCGACTGGTTCGCGTCGCGGGAAATTATCCTGTACGCCGGCGGAGCGGCACTGGGCCTCTATCTCTTCGTCGTGCATACCGCCACCAGTGACGCGCCGTTTCTGAACCCGGAGTTGTTCAAGGACCGAAATTTCTCGTTGGGCCTCATGCTGGTGTTTGTTTACGGCATGCTGAACTTTACGCCGATTACCCTTTTACCTCCCATGCTGCACAATTTGAAGGGCTATCCCGACTCCCTCATCGGTGTGCTGTTGGCGATGCGCGGCCTGGGAATGGTCGTCGGGTTTTTCACGGCCGGACGGTTGGGGTGGCTGGACCCGAGACTGACGTTCTTCACTGGAATGGTGCTGAATGGGATCAGCGGTCTGCTCATGGCGAGCTTCAACGTCAATACTCCTCCGGAAGCCATCGCAACGGCAGCTGTTATCCAGGGGATCGGCAGCGGCCTCATGTGGGTTCCGCTGGTAGTCATGACCTTCGCCACACTGAAGGAAAGATTCATGCCCGAAGGGTCGGCGATATTCCATCTCCTGCGAAACTTCGGAACCAGCATCTTCATATCATTGAGCTTCATGGTGGTGGTGCGTACGTCCAGAATCACCTATGCCGAGCTCGCGGAAAATATCAGTCCGTACAGGGAGGCGCTGCGCTTCCCGGGGGTTACCGGTGCCTGGGACATGGAAACGGTCGAGGGGCTCGCCAGGATTGGCGCCGAGGTGGATCGCCAAGCCAGGATGATCGGCTACGATAACGCCTTCATCATGTACGCGATAGTATGCTTCGCGTCTCTACCTCTTTTGCTACTGGTACGTGTAAAGCGCGCCTGATATTCACAAAGGGAGACCAACAATGAGCTCGCTGGAAAAAATCGCCCTGGTTACCGGAGCCGGGTCCGGCATCGGCCGACAGGTGGCAATAGCCCTCTGCGAAGCAGGATACGCGGTTACCCTGGCGGGGCGCCGTGAGGACCCGCTGAAGGAGACCGCGGAGTTGGCGGGCGAGTCCGGTTCCCGGACCCTGGTAGTTCCCACCGATGTCAGCGAGCCGTCTTCGGTTACTGCACTTTTTGAAAAGACGAGAGAGGAATTCGGCCGCCTGGATGTATTGTTCAACAACGCCGGCGTCAATGCCCCGGCAATCCCCATGGAGGATCTCAGCGTCGAGCAGTGGAAGAGCGTGGTGGACATCAACTTGACCGGCGTTTTCCTCTGCGCCCAGCAGGCCATCAAGCTGATGAAAAACCAGAAGCCGAAAGGCGGACGGATCATCAACAACGGCTCCATCTCGGCCCACGTGCCGCGGCCCAATTCCGCCGCTTACACATCGACCAAGCACGCCGTCACCGGGCTCACGCGATGCATTTCGTTGGATGGACGCAAGCACGACATTGCCTGTGGTCAAATCGACATCGGCAACGCATTGACGGAGATGGCGCAAAGGATGACCAAGGGTGTTCCCCAGGCAAACGGATCGGTAGAAATCGAGCCGACCATGGACGTGAGAAACGTCGCCAGCGCGGTGGTTTACATGGCAAGCCTTTCCCTGGATGCCAACGTGCAGTTCATGACCATCATGGCGACCGAGATGCCTTTCATCGGGCGCGGCTGAAGCCGGGGCACGGAAATCCGGGCAAGCCCGTGGAGCGCGTTCAATGCATCGTCGTCGGCGCCGGCGTCGTGGGGCTGTCGGTGGCCAGCGCGCTTGCCGGCCGGGGGCGCGAGGTCGTGGTGCTCGAGTCCGAGCCCCACATCGGCACCGGCGTGAGCTCGCGCAACTCCGGCGTCATCCATGCCGGGATCTACTACGAGAAAGACAGTCTCAAGGCGCGTTTCTGCGTGCAGGGAAAGCACGCGCTGTACCGCTTCTGTGAAGAGCACGGTGTTCCCCATGCGCGCATCGGCAAGCTGATCGTCGCCACCGACGCTGCGCAGCTCCCAGCGCTGGAGAAACTCCGGGAACGTGCACGGGGCAACGGCGTGGATGATCTCGAGTACCTGACACCCGATCAGACAAGGGAGTTGGAGCCGGCGGTGCGATGCGCGGGCGCGCTCTTGTCGCCGTCGACGGGGATCGTCGATGCCGACGCGTATATGCTCGCCCTGCAAGGCGAGGCGGAGAAGGGCGGCGCGGTGGTTGCTCTCGGCACACCCTTCGTGCGCGCGTCGGTCCGTGGCAACGGGCTGCGCGTCGAGGCGGGCGGCGTCGACGCAATGACTCTGGATTGCGATTCGCTGGTCAACTGCGCGGGCCTCGGTACTCAGACGGTGGCCGGGAACATCCATGGGCTCGCGGCTGAAACCATCCCGCCACTGTATCCGGCCAAGGGCAACTACTTTCAGCTGAACAGACCCAGCCCGTTCCGGCGGCTCATCTATCCCATGCCCGACGCCGCCTGGCTGGGCGTGCATGTGGGCCTGGATTTGGCGGGACGCTGCAGATTCGGTCCCGATATGCATTGGGTGGAGGAGCTGGACTACGCCGTGGACGAGGCGCGGTCCCAGGCGTTCTACGCGTCCATTCGCCGTTACTGGCCGGAGCTCCCGGACGGCGCCCTGCAGCCGGATTACACGGGAATACGGCCGAAGATCTACGCGAAGGGGGAGGCCGCGCGGGATTTCACCATCCAGTGCGCGGACGAGCATGGTGTGATCGGGCTCGTCAACCTCTACGGCATCGAGTCACCCGGGCTCACGTCGGCGATCGCTATTGGCGAGCATGTGGCCCGCCTTATCGCTGCAGAGCCTTGACCCCAGGTAGCGGTATCCTGGCGGTGGCAAGAGAATTTCGCGAAGGCCCCGGACCCTGGTTTACAATTGCCCATTCCCGTGTGCCTCGAGGGCGGATATGACCAGCAAGAAAAAGATCGCATTCCAGGGCGAGCCAGGTGCTTATTCGCATCTCGCCTGCAACGAGGCCTATCCGGATCTCGAGCCCGTGGCCTGCGAAAGCTTCGAGGATGCCTTCGCCGCCGTCTCCGAGGGCGCGGCGGCGCTCGCCATGATACCCATCGAGAACACGCTCGGCGGGCGCGTCGCCGACATGCACCATCTGCTTCCGGAAGCCAGCCTGTACATCATCAACGAGCACTTTCAGGCGGTTCAGCATTGTCTTCTGGCGCCTCAAGGGGCCACCTTGGAGGGGTTAGCGAAAATCCAGAGCCATACCCAGGCGCTGGCCCAGTGCCGCGGGCTGATTCGGGAGTTGGGCGTGGAAGCCGTGCACGTCGCGGATACCGCCGGCGCCGCGAGAGACGTCGCCGAGCGCGGTGACCCGACCATCGCTGCCATCGCCTCCACGCTCGCAGGCGAGATCTACTCCCTGGAAACCCTGCGCACGCGCATCGAGGATCGCCTTGGTAACACCACGCGCTTCGTGGTCATGTCACGAACCCGGGTGGAGCCGGACCCGCGGGACGGTCCCTGCATGACCAGCTTGGTATTTCAGGTTCGCAGCATCCCCGCGGCGTTGTACAAGGCGCTGGGCGGATTCGCCACCAACGGCATCAACATCACCAAGCTCGAAAGCTATATCATCGACGCGAGCTTTACAGTCGCCCAGTTCTACGCCGAGATCGAGGGGCACCCGTCCGACACCAACGTCACCCACGCCATCGAAGAGTTGCAGTTCTTCTGTACCAAGATGAAAGTTCTGGGCACCTATCCGCAGCATCCGTTCCGGCTGAGCAATTGCTGAAAGATCTCGGGCTTTATCAAAAAGTCACTGGCGGCAAAGAATGTAAGAGTTGTTGGGCTGTCGAAGGCAAGACCTGGTTTACATCCAGGCATCATCGTGAAACGCCCTTTCGTCTAGAGAACGGCCAGGCGGATGTCGGAATCGTATGGACCACCGAAGTTGCATACGCAAAGAGGCAGAAGCGTCCGATCGGTGGCGTCGAGATTCCCGCTCCGTATAACAAGCAAGACAAAGTCGGCTATGCTATTGGGCCGATGTTGAATGGGCGAAATCCAGATGCTGCGATGCGTTTCCTGGACTATCTCGCGACATCAGAGGCACAGGATATTTATGCCGGCTACGGATTCCTACCGGCAAATCCGGAGGAATTGACGCTCAAACCGTTGACAGCCAAGTCAACACAAATAAACGAATCAACGGCGGTCGGTTTACCCGCCGCATGTCACTGCTGTGCTCCGGGTCGGACAAACAGCAGTGATCCTTACTGAGGTATCGGTCATCGATGGGCGAATTTTCCAACCCCGAGGACTATGAACTCTGGATGGGACGATGGAGTGCCCGTCTGGCGCCGGCATTCGTGAACTTCGCCGATTTGCGCAAGCGCGGCCGATTTCTCGATGTCGGTAGCGGTACCGGCGTGCTTGCGGCAGCTCTGCTGGCGGGCGTCGAAGACGCCACGGTCGTCGGCATCGAGCCATCGGAGCCGTATGTGGCGTATTGCCGGGCCCGCATGCGCGACCAGCGGGTGAGTTTCGAGCGAGGCGATGCGTTGGACATGCCGTTCGCCGATGGACAGTTCGACGGAACACTCTCTCTTCTGATTTTGCAAGAGCTTAAGGATGCGCCTGAAGCGGTAAACGAGATGCGCCGGGTGACAAGAGCCGGAGGAATTGTGGTTGCGAGTCAATGGAATTTCGCCGACGGAATGCCGATGCTCGCGTTATTCTGGGATGCGGTGATCGAGACGATTGGGACGAATGACGCCCGTAAAGAAGCCGCAAACTGCATGGTCGTCGATTACCCGGATGAAAAGGCGTTGCGGCGTCTTTGGGAAGAAGCGGGGCTTGTCGAAGTAGAGACGCAGCTCCAGGAGATCGAAATGGCATTCGAATCTTTCGATGATTACTGGGCGCCATTCTCGAGTGGGGTGACACCAACTTCTTGCTACGCTCAGACGCTGAGTGAAGGGGATAGAAATGCGCTCGAGGACTGTCTCCGTCAAAAGGCCATTGGCCAGGCGGCGGACGGCCGGTTCACGCTGACCGCGCAGGCCTGGGCGGTTAGAGGTTCAGTGCCTGGCGAATCGTAACGGGCGCCGGAGGCAGATGAAGGTGACCGAGATCGTCGCGTATGGCGAGGCCGCTCCCCTTGCGGGTATCCGCTCGCGCTTCGTCAAGAACATCAACGGCCTCACCATGCACATGCTGGAGGCCGGCTTCGAGGGCAGGGACCGGCCCTGCGTGTTGCTTCTCCACGGGTTCCCGGAGATCGCGTACAGCTGGAGAAAGGTGATGCTGCCCATCGCCTCGGCGGGGTTTCACGTGGTCGCTCCCGACCAAAGGGGTTACGGGCGCACCACGGGCTGGGACGGGGACTATGACGGCGACCTCGGCTCCTTCCGGATTCTCAACCTGGTAAGGGACTCCCTGGGGCTGGTCTCCGCGCTCGGCTACCGTTCCGTGGCAGCCGTCGTCGGGCACGACTTCGGCTCGCCTGTGGCGGCGTATTGTGCACTCGTACGGCCGGACGTATTTCGCTCCGTGGTGCTGATGAGTGCTCCGTTTGCGGGCCCACCCTCGCTGCCGTTCGATACCGTCGATGATGTGGCGCAAAGGGGCGCCGCGGCGGATCCCTCCGTTGCCGGTATTCACAGCGAGCTGGCGGCGTTGGATCCCCCGCGCAAGCACTACCAGTGGTATTACTCGACGCGAGAGGCCAACGACGACATGCGAAACTGTGCTCAGGGTATCCACGTCTTTCTGCGCGACTACTTCCACCACAAGAGTGCGGATTGGAAGCAGAACAGGCCCTTTCCGCTCGCGTCGTGGACCGCCGGCGAGCTGGCAAAGTTGCCCAGCTACTATGTCATGGCGCTCGACGAGGGCATGGCGGAGACCGTGGCACGGGAGCGGCCGTCTGCGGCCGAGGTGGCAGCGTGCAAGTGGCTTGCCGATGACGAGCTTGGCGTGTACAGCGCGGAGTACGCCAGGACCGGCTTCCAGGGCGGCCTTCAGTGGTATCGGTGCAAGACGGATGGTAAATTCATCGCCGAGCTGCAAATGTACTCC
>SMUX01055624.1_pt1 | contig 14897 bp, 13 predicted proteins | sample 2456431 | NCBI WGS metagenome assembly SMUX01 (sample SAMN11095930, study PRJNA526329) | marine sediment metagenome | biome: Marine sediment; feature: Surficial sediment; material: Deep marine sediment; isolation source: Hadal surficial sediment | place: Pacific Ocean | collected 2014-11 | depth... | reverse complement strand
CAGCGAGGCTGATCGAAACAGCCGGCCTGAAAGGAAACCGGATTGGCGGCGCCGAGGTATCAACCAAGCACGCGAATTTCATTATCAATCGCAACGACGCCAGCGCGCAGGATATCGAGGCGCTCATCAGTCACGTGCAACGCACCGTCGCGGATGTTCATGGCGTCGACCTCGTGCACGAAGTTCACATTATCGGGGAGGCGGCATCGTGAGCAAGCAGCGCATGGTGATCGAGAACGCTGCCGATTTTGGCCGCGTCGTTGTCATGTATGGCGGCTTCTCCAGCGAACGCGAGGTATCGCTGGTTTCAGGCGCGGCCGTGCTGGCTGCGCTGCGATCGAGAGATATTGACGTCGTCGGCTGGGATCCGGCCGAGAATAACCTGGCAGAGTTTGCGGCAGCAGAATTTGATCGTGCGTGGATTGCCCTGCACGGGGCTGGCGGCGAAGACGGCGGATCGCAGGGAATGCTGCAGTGGCTCAATACGCCTTATACCGGCAGCGGCATTCTGGCGTCGGCGCTCGCTATGAACAAGATTCTCAGCAAGCAGCTGTTTAATGCCGCCGGCATCAGCACGCCCGACTATATGGTGATCGAAGCGACCGGTGACGCCAAACTGGCTGCTGACAGGTTCGGTTTTCCGCTGGTCATCAAGCCGGCGAGCCAGGGCTCCAGTGTCGGAATGAGCAAGGTGTTTGCGGCAGATGAGTTACAAAGCGCGGTCGATCTGGCGCTGAGCTTCGACGGCGCGGCGCTGGCTGAACGCTGCATCGTCGGTGACGAAACAACGGTCGCCGTCCTGCAGGACCAGGCGTTGCCGAGTATCAGAATTGAAACGCCACGCGTTTTTTATGATTATCGCGCCAAGTACGAATCCGAGAACACCCGCTACTTCTGCCCGGGGACGGACGATCCGGAACTTGAGCAGCGGTTTCACGATCGGGCCATCGGGGCGTTCAACATTCTTGGGTGTACCGGCTGGGGCCGGGTCGATTTCATGACCGGAAATGACGGCGAGCCGCAGGTCCTGGAAGTGAACACGATTCCCGGGATGACAAGTCACAGCCTTGTACCGATGGCGGCGAAGGTAGCCGGTATCGACTTTGCGGAACTCTGCTGGCGGATACTTGAAACGAGTATTGATGAGCAATCGGAGATCGAACCTGTTGGAGTAGCGGCGAATGGCGCGTAAACAAGCGAAACGCCGCAAGCCGCCAAAGGCTCGCAAGGTCACCTTGCCGTCGGTGCCCTGGCGCAAACTGTCAGCATTGTCGCTGGCAATAGCGATCATTACGCTCAGCTATCAGTTCAGTGCGGAGCTACTCGATAAGCCTATACGTGCGATCACGATTGAAGGACCGTTCCAACGTGTCAGTGCATTGCAGATCGAGGCAGCGATCAGCGATGAGCTTGCGAACGGATTTCTGAGCGCGAATCTTTCCACCATCCAGGAAATGCTGGTCGCTTTACCCTGGATCGATCAGGCGAACGTCGTGCGGCGCTGGCCAGGCAGTCTGGAGATTAGCGTAACCGAGCAGATCCCGGCGGCCTGCTGGGGCGAAAGCGGCCTCCTCAATACCCGCGGTGAGCTATTCGTAACCGCCGCGCGCCATGTACCCGCCGAGTTACCGCGGCTAAGCGGACCGCAGGGGCAATACTCGATCGTTGCCACCCGTTACCTGGATATCAGGGAAAAACTGATTCCAAGTGGGCTCGTTGTTCGACGCGTTCATGTGGATGCGCGTGGTGCGTGGGAAATGACGCTTGCCAACGGTATCGATATTCGCCTGGGACGGCGTGACGTCGGCGAACGTATTCAGCTGTTTCTCGACGTGGCCGCCAACATCGTTTCAAGGCGTGGGTCAGAAATCGAATTTGTCGATATGCGTTACAGCAACGGTTTTACGATTGCTTGGAAAAACGGTTTGCGGACACCCGCACATAATACCAGAACCGAAGGATCGGGATTGGTTGCAGGAATTATTGAGTGAATAAGAAGAGTGACAAGAATCTTATTGTCGGACTCGATATCGGCACGTCAAAAGTTGTTGCGATCGTCGGTGAGGTTAGTGATGAGGGTAAAATTGAAGTGGTCGGCATCGGTTCGCATCCGTCACGCGGGCTGAAGAAGGGTGTGGTCGTCAACATCGAATCGACCGTGCACTCGATACAGCGCGCGGTCGAAGAGGCGGAGTTGATGGCCGGCTGCGATATTCATTCGGTATACACGGGCATCGCGGGCAGTCATGTGCGCAGTCTCAATTCGCACGGAATCGTGCGCGTCCGCGACAAGGAAGTCGGCCGCGGTGATGTAGATCGTGTCATCGATGCGGCACGAGCGGTCGCAATTCCCGCAGACCAGAAAATTTTGCACATACTGCCTCAGGAATTCCTGATCGACGGTCAGGAGGGGATTCGTGAACCGATCGGCATGTCCGGCGTCCGCCTGGAAGCGAAAGTTCACATGGTCACCGGCGCGGTAAGCGCGGCACAGAACATCGTCAAGTGCATACAACGCTGCGGCCTGGAAGTGGACGATATAGTGCTTGAGCAGCTGGCATCAAGTTACTCGGTACTAACAGAAGACGAGAAAGAACTGGGTGCCTGCATTGTCGATATTGGCGGTGGCACGACTGATATTGCGGTTTTTCTCGGTGGCGCGATTCAGCATACCTCCGTCATCCCGATTGCCGGCGACCAGGTTACTAACGACATCGCCGTTTCGATGCGCACGCCGACGCAATACGCGGAAGAAATCAAGATCAAGTACGCCTGCGCGTTGTCGCAACTCGCCAATCCGGACGAGACGATCGAAGTGCCAAGCGTCGGTGAGCGTCCGCCAAGGAGACTTGCAAGACAAACCCTTGCTGAAATCGTGGAGCCCCGCTTCGAAGAGCTTTTCGGATTGATTCGAGATGAGTTACGCAGAAGTGGTTTCGAGGAATTAATCGCAGCGGGCGTCGTGATCACCGGTGGCAGCGCGAAGATGGAAGGTGCTGTCGAACTGGCGGAGGAAGTTTTTCACATGCCGGTGCGCCTCGGTTCACCGCAATACGTCAGTGGGTTGCTTGACGTTGTACGCAATCCGATTTACGCAACGGGCGTCGGCCTGCTTCTTTATGGCTACGAAAGCATGTCAAGGGGTGGCCGACGGAGTACGCCGGTCGCCGGCAGCGTGATCGATTTGTGGGACCGGATGAAATCCTGGTTCCAGGGACAATTTTAACAGGCTGTTGATAAAAGCCATGGATGGTTTTTTCCGACGGGGTGCCAGAACAACCGGTTTGGAGGTGAATCCGAATCGCGGTAACACAAACGAGTGAGTGTTTAAAACAGAAAATCGAGCGGAGGTTACGTAAATGTTTGAACTAATGGATGCGCATAGCCAGAGCGCGGTCATCAAAGTGATCGGTGTTGGCGGTGGCGGCGGAAACGCGGTGGCTCACATGGTGAATGCGGGAATTGACGGGGTCGATTTCATTTGCGCCAATACTGACGCGCAGGCACTGAACAGTGCGCGCGTGAGGACAGCGCTGCAGATTGGCTGCAATATTACGAAGGGTCTTGGTGCAGGTTCGGATCCGGACGTCGGCCGGCAGGCGGCAATGGAGGATCGTGACCGTATTCAGGATGTGATCGAAGGTGCCGACATGCTGTTTATCACGGCCGGCATGGGTGGCGGAACCGGGACCGGCGCGGCGCCGGTGGTTGCCCAGGTTGCGAAGGAACTCGGTATCCTGACCGTCGCCGTTGTGACCAAGCCATTTGTCATGGAGGGCAGCAAACGCATGCTGCTTGCGGAGCACGGTATTTCCGAGCTTGGCAAATTCGTGGATTCACTGATCACGATTCCCAACGAGAAATTGTTATCTGTGCTGGGTGGAGAAACAACCTTGCTCGATGCATTTCGTTCTGCAAACGAGGTTCTGCAGGGCGCCGTGCAGGGCATCGCCGAACTTATCACGTGTCCGGGCCTGATCAACGTCGATTTTGCCGACGTACGGACCGTCATGGCGGAGATGGGCATGGCGATGATGGGCTCTGGCTCGGCATCAGGCGAAGACCGCGCGCGCGAAGCTGCCGAGGCCGCTGTATCGAGTCCGCTGCTCGAGGATATCAATCTCGCTGGCGCGAAAGGTATTCTCGTCAACGTCACCGCAGGTACGGACTTGTCCATCGGCGAATTTCAGGAAGTGGGCAACACCATCAGGGAATTCTCGTCGGAGGACGCCACAGTAGTTATTGGCACAGTCATAGATCCGGATCTCACGGACCAGATTCGCGTCACAGTGGTTGCAACCGGCCTTGGCCAGCAAGCCACCCAAATGGCGTCGCCAATGCGCGTTGTCCGCCGGCCCGCACAGGCGGCGGAGCCGAACTACCAGCAGCTCGACAAGCCGACCGTGCAGCGTCAACGTGCCGTCGGGGATGGGCTGGAGGCGGGGGCACTGCAGGAGGAGTTACTGGACATACCGGCTTTCCTGAGGCGCCAGGCTGACTGACAAGGCAATCCGAAGAGCAGTGATCGCGAATTCACTCGTCGCGGTCGCGAATCTCCGCTCTGGCCGGGTACGGGGACGAACCTCGAGTTCGTCCCCAAGCCGCGCGCAATATGTTAGGCTTTCGCGCTAAATTTTGTGAACGCAACCGTAAGCCATTGAACGTGGCGGCAATTCAGTCTGGCTGGCACGACGACCAAAGAGATTTTGTAACGATGTTGCGACAACGTACGATAAGGACGGCTATACGTGCGACCGGTGTTGGCCTGCATACCGGAGAAAAGGTCTACATGACCTTGCGCCCGGCGGCAGCAAACTCCGGAATCACTTTCCGCCGTGTCGACCTCGATGAGCCGGTCGACATTCCAGCCGACCTGCGCCGCGTCGGCGAAACCATGCTTGGCACTACCCTGATAAAAGATGATGTCAAGGTGGCAACCGTCGAACACCTGATGGCGGCACTGGCCGGACTCGGTATCGACAATCTGAACGTTGATCTGTCTGCACCTGAAGTTCCGATCATGGACGGCAGCGCAGGGCCATTTGTATTTCTTCTTCAGTCCGCGGGTATCGAGGAACAGAACGCAGCTAAAAAATTTATTCGTATCAAAAAGAAAATACGGGTTGAGGAAGACGACAAGTGGGCGCAATTTACGCCATTTAACGGCTTCAAAATCAATTTTGAGATTTCGTTTAACCATCCGGTGTTCAACAAGCTTAGCCAGGCTGCTTCCATCGATTTTTCGTCAACATCCTTCCTGAAGGAAATCAGCAGGGCAAGGACGTTTTGTTTCCTGCGCGACATCGAAACGTTGCGTGCACGAAATCTGACGCTCGGCGGCAGCATGGACAACGCCATCGTGCTTGATGATTTCCGGATTCTGAACGAGGACGGACTGCGCTATGCAAATGAGTTCGTTCTTCACAAGATTCTCGATGCGATCGGCGATATTTATCTGCTCGGCCACAGCCTGATTGGCGAGTTTTCGGCACACAAGTCGGGTCACGGCCTGAACAACAAGTTGTTATGTGCGTTGCTCGAAAACGAAAATGCCTGGGAAGAGGTCACCTACAGTGATCCCGGGAAAGCACCGATATCTTACGCGACGCCGGCATATGCCTGAGACCTACCCGTAGGAGCCCGGTCACCGGGCGATGTCGACTCTTTCCCCGCGCTTGCACTAAAGATCAATCCGCGCCATTCAAAATTTCCAGTTTCATCACCGCGGGCGGATTGGGCTCGCACGAGTGTTTTCTACGATTTTTGGCTGACGGATACCCGGCAACTGCGCACGGTCAAACCCGTTTTCCGTGCCACTTGCATGAGTTTGTCGGACTCGAAGCGCAGCCTCGACGCCCATGCGGATGAGGCGCAAACCAGAACCAGTTCGCCATCTTCGCGCAAGTTCGCCACAATCAGGTTTTCTCCCGCGTCCGCCGGCAGTTCGGCCCGCAGTGCCGTTGTCAGCTCATCCATTTGTTGAGCACGTTGGATAATTTTGTCCAGAGTGCCACCGCCACCGGCTTTGAGCAGATTTTCGAGGCGAATAATGGTCATGAAAATGTGACGGAGTTGGCGATTTCCGAAGTAGTCTGGTGACCAATCTCAAGATTCTGAAGGCTGATCTTGTAATAAAAAGCGGAATTTTGCATATTTACCGTCCGATAAAGGCATACCCGCCGAAAGACGGGGTCGCAAAACCACCGATCTAAGGGACAGAAGTCCTAAGATAGCGGGGCTACCGAAGTGAGAATCAAGCTCAGGCTAAGAATAATGAGAGGGCGCCAGCAATGGCAGCTAGCCTGTAGTGAAGGTGCTTCAAAGTCAACAACTTATAAGTTGAACATAGCACGTTCGGGGCGGGATAAATGAATGTAGTCATCTTCGGCAAGGGGTTCGGACGACTCCTGCAGGTTAACCTGTCTGGCAGGTCCGCGTCTTGTTATGCATTGTTGATCGTCGGCTTACTGGGCAGCGCCGCATTCGCCGGCGGCTACTTCTATTCTGCGTACACAGGGTCCGGTGTGAGCTTCAGCGAGGTCGTGTCCCTCACCGATGAAATCGAATCGCAACGCAGCGCAATCGCGATCACCAGGCAACAAACCGAAGATACACTCGATGCATTATCGATTCGCGTCGGACAGATGAACGCGCGCATTATTCGCCTCGATGCACTCGGGCGCCGGCTTACCAAGATGGCCGACCTGGAGGAAGGCGAGTTCGATTTTGATTCGGTTCCGGCAATTGGCGGACCCGAAGAAGAACCTTTCGTGAGCGGTTCAACGGTAGCCGTTGCCGAGGTGCTCGTTGCGATGCAGGACCTCGACAATCAGCTCAATAATCGCGAAGCGCAACTCGGCGTGCTCGAGAGCATGCTGATGGATCAGAATCTCTCAGATAGGGTCTATCCGCAGGGACGACCGGTCAAGTCCGGCTGGATGTCATCTTATTTCGGGCGGCGTACCGATCCGTTTACCGGCAAACCAGCCAATCATCGGGGTGTGGATTTCGCCGGTAAGGCAGGTTCGGAGGTAGTCGCGGTTGCCGATGGCGTCGTGACCTGGTCGTCTTCGCGCTATGGTTTCGGCAAACTGGTCGAAATCAATCACGGCAACGGCTATGCAACCCGCTATGCGCATAATTCTGAAAACCTCGTCTCTGTTGGCCAGGAAGTCAGAAAAGGTCAGACAGTCGCGCTGATGGGTGACACAGGCCGCGCGACAGGCCCGAATCTGCATTTCGAAGTGTTGCGGAACGGTAAGCGGGTCAATCCGGTGACTTTCATCCGCCAGGGCGCCGAATAATCCAGTCCGCCCATATGGCGGAAAAAATCCTACTATGTGAATTGCGGACTGACCTTTAGTGCGCAGTCCGGCGTTCGCAATGCAGAATTCGCATTGTTTTTGCACTGTTTGCTCATATATCCGCAGGTCGCACCGAACCCGCATATAGCCGAGAACGATCGTGCAAATTCCTGATCAGTCAGTAAAATACCGGTCTTTGTGTGCTGGCTGGCGGCGAACGAAGCCATCCTTTCCAGGAGCCCTGTGTGGCTAATTTTTTGACCCGAATTTTTGGCAGCCGAAATCAGCGGCTGTTGCGTGAGTATTCGAAGATTGTCAGCCGGATTAATGATCTTGAGCCAGACATGCAGCAGCTCAGTGATGAGCAGCTGTCAGCGAAGACCGACGAATTCCGTGGCCGCTTCGAAAAAGGCGAATCGCTGGATGATCTGTTACCCGAAGCGTTTGCGGTCGCGCGGGAAGCCGCCTGGCGTACGCTCGGACTGCGACCTTTCGATGTTCAGCTCATCGGCGGCATGGTGCTGCATGACGGGAATATCGCAGAAATGCGCACGGGTGAGGGCAAGACCCTCGTCGCGACCTTGCCGGCGTATCTCAACACGCTCGGCGGTGATGGCGTTCACATTGTTACCGTGAACGAATACCTGGCGCAGCGCGATGCTGACTGGATGCATCCGGTCTATGCGTTCCTCGGCCTCAAGGTCGGTGTATCAAAGGCCGGGCAGACGCAGGAAGAAAAGCGAGCCGCTTACGATGCCGATATCACCTATGCCACGAACAACGAACTCGGGTTCGATTATCTTCGGGACAACCTGTCATTTTCGCTCGACGATAAGGTTCTGCGTGACCTGCGCTTTGCGATCGTCGACGAGGTGGATTCGATCCTTATCGACGAAGCCCGCACACCATTGATCATTTCCGGACCGGTCGAAGAAAGCACAGACCTTTATCAAAAGATTAACAAGCTTATTCCAAAGCTGCGCCGGCATGAGGATCCGGATGGCCCGGTCAACTACGATATTACGGCGAAAAAAATATCCCTTCTCGATCAAAGCGATAAACCCCTGTCGATTACGGACTCACTCGGAGAAAGCCACCAGAATGTGAGCGTTGGGCAAGCGGTAGCCTATGCGGATGAACGGGAAGCGGACGTCGTGCTGATCGATAGCAAGCCGAAAGTCCCGGTTTGCAAGATCGTGACCCGCGGGCATTACTCCCTCGATGAAAAGGCCAAACAGGTGCACGTCACCGAAGAGGGTCACCAGTACGTCGAAGAACTGATGATTCAGGCCGGGCTGCTCGGTGAAGGCGAAAGCCTGTACGACGCTACCAATATACGCCTGCTACACCATCTGAATGCCGCGCTGCGCGCACATATGATGTTCCATAAAGATGTGGAGTACATCGTCCTGGACGGTGAAATCGTCATCGTCGATGAATTTACGGGCAGAACCATGCCTGGCCGGCGCTGGTCGGATGGACTGCACCAGGCCGTTGAGGCGAAAGAGGGCGTTGTCGTCAAACAGGAGAACCAGACGGTTGCCTCGATTACCTTCCAGAACTACTTCAGGTTGTACGGCAACCTGTCGGGCATGACCGGTACCGCGGATACGGAAGCGTTCGAATTTCAACAGATCTACGGTCTCGAGGTCATTGTCATTCCTACACATATGCCGATGGTTCGTGACGATGCCCCGGACCTTGTCTATCTCACGCAAAATGACAAATTCGATGCCATCATCGAAGACATCACCGATTGCCGGGAGCGCGGGCAGCCGGTTCTCGTCGGTACAACCTCGATCGAAACCTCGGAACTCCTGTCGTCGATATTGAAGAAGAAGGGGATCAGGCACGAGGTGCTGAATGCAAAGCAACATGCCCGGGAGGCCATTGTGGTGCAGCAGGCTGGTCGGCCGGGTGCCATCACGATTGCGACCAACATGGCAGGGCGCGGCACCGACATCGTATTGGGCGGCAACCTGGACGCGGAACTGGCGGCCGTCGGCGAAGAGACTGAACGGGCCGGTATCAAAGTGGATTGGAAACAACGCCACAATGAAGTAATCGAGGCAGGCGGCCTGCATATCGTTGGTACGGAACGTCACGAATCCCGGCGCATCGACAACCAACTTCGTGGACGATCGGGTCGCCAGGGCGACCCCGGATCCAGCCGCTTCTACTTGTCAATGGAAGACAACCTGATGCGTATCTTCGGTGATCCGCAGCGCACCAAGTCGTTATTGTCACGTGCCGGAATGCGTGAAGGCGAGGCGATCGAGAGCAAACTGCTGACACGCCAGATCGAACGAGCGCAGCGCAAGGTGGAATCGCATAACTTCGATATTCGCAAGAACCTGCTTGAATACGACGATGTTGCAAACGACCAGCGCAAGGTCGTTTATCACCAGCGAACCGAGCTAATGGCGGCCGACGAAATCGAAGACTCGGTTGCAGCGATCAGAGACGAGGTCATCGAATCGCTGGTCGATCGACATATACCGCCGGGCAGCCTGGAAGAACAATGGGACCCCGAGGGACTTGCGCATGCCTTCGAAAGCGACTTCGCAACGCCAATGAATGTTCCGCAGTGGATCAAGGAAGATTCCAAACTGAATGAGGACCAGATTCGCACACGTTGCACGCAGGCGATGCAGCAGATCTACGCGGAGAAAGCATCATCGATCGGTGAGTCGCTGATGCGTCATGTCGAGAAGGAAGTGATGCTGAAGCAGCTCGATTTTCACTGGAAGGAACACCTTGGCGCGATGGACTATCTGCGCCAGGGCATCGGTCTGCGCGGCTATGCGCAGAAAAATCCCAAGCAGGAGTACAAACGCGAAGCCTTCGAGATGTTTGGAGAAATGCTGGATCAGGTGAAATTCGACACGATCAGTATATTGTCGCGGGTCAGGATTCAAAGCGAACAGGATGTACAGCGTATGGAAGCGGAACGCCGCCGGGCGCAGGCAATGGAGTTCAAGCATGCCGAAGTGCCCGGATTGTCCGGAGGCCAACAGGAGGGGGGCGAGGCCGCCACGGCACCCGAGCCTTTTGTGAGGGTGGGACGAAAAATCGGCCGTAACGAACCATGTCCCTGCGGTTCCGGGAAGAAATTCAAGCAGTGCCACGGTGCTCTGAGCTGACCGAGACAAAAATTAATGTTGCCGCCGGCATATTGCTCGATGCCGAAGGCCGGCTGCTGATCACAGACCGGTCGCGGGCAAGTACCATGCGGGAGTTCTGGGAATTTCCCGGCGGCAAGCTTGCCAATGGCGAATCCGCCGAAGATGCGCTCTGCAGGGAGCTCGCCGAGGAGCTCGGAATTGAAATCATGTTGTCCGAGCATTTTCGTAGTATCGAGCATGACTATCCCGGGATGCGAGTCGCGATCGACTTTTTCCTGGTGAGGCGATGGCAAGGCACGCCCTCCGGCATCGAAGGACAGGCGCTGCGGTGGCTCAGACCGGCAGAATTTGCGCCGGGCCTGTTGTTACCCGCAGATGCCCCGGTCCTCGAGCTTTTGCAAAATTTGTGACGCTGGTTGATTTGCCTTTCGCAAACATTGAAGATCATGATTTATAAACGTGCCCTTCAATGATCGTCGCTCGCTGGGGCGAGTTCCCACGGGAAAATACGTGCGCTCAACCGACGTAGGAGTTCGCCCCAGCGAGCGAATCAAGAAATCAGCAGATGCTGATCCGGAACTTGACATCGCGCCCGGTCTGCACAGCGCGGCTGGCAATTGTCGACCACTCGAGAAATCGAATTGTGAAGCGGTGCTGACTGCCGCTGATTTCCGGATAGAGCTGGCTGTTGTCGGGGAGACTTACCCGCAAAAGGCGGCAACTCGTATCTTTTTGCATGCCGTGCTGGTACATGCCGTTGATGGCGACTTTGTCGATCGGTTGGGCACTTTCCCTGATCAGCCAGAGCAGTTCGATAACTGCATCGCAGACCGGGCGAATAACGCCAAGCCAATCCAGGATGTCCTGCTGCCGCCTGGCGAAGGGCTGGCGCAGCCAGTGGCTGTATTCAGGCAGGTCGAATTCGCAGGTGCCGCCCGGTATAGCGCTACGATGTTTGATCGAGCTCAGGAACTCACAGTCTTTCAGGGGCTGCAGGAAGTGTGTACCGGCTTCGTTGAGTTCACCCCGGCTAGCGGCCAGGCTCGCGATCACGGCTTCCAGCCGTCGCGCATCGACCTCGGGCTGACTCTGGAAGCGTTGCAGTATCTCGATTTGACGATCCAGCTCCTTATGTACGTCACTGCGGACGTCGCCGCGCGTCAGAATGGCCATGATCTCAAGCAAGCTCGAGGTAGCCGCCCGTGTGGCCCAATCCGCCTCCAACTCGCTGTTGTAGAGCATCTGCTGATAGAGGAATTCGACCCGCATGAAGGTTCGCATGCGCTCATTAATCGGCTGCTCATATTCAGCCAGCCGTTTTGCGGCGGCTGGAGATGAAGCACGAGGTGCGCTGACGGCCATGACGGTATTCTGCGCCAGCGGCAAGGTCCAGGCAATGACGGTTTCTTGCGACAACTTATTCCCGATCTGAATTGCTCAGTCCGAGGTATGCGTTGTGCAGTGCATCAACCTTGCTCCGTGTCTCGTCAAGGCCGCTATCGTTCAGCACCACATCATCGGCAATTGCCAGCCGTTCATCCCGGCTGGCTTGCGCTGCGATCATGCGGCGCGCCTGCCCCTCATGTTCCGTGTCCCGCTTCAACAGGCGGCTGAGTTGAACATCCTCGCTGCAATCGACCACCAGCACCCGATCCATGAACTCATGCATCGGCGACTCGACCAGCAGCGGCACGACGATGATCATGTAGGGATAGGTCACTGCCTGAGCCTGGCTGATGGCTGCCTCGCGAATTCGCGGATGGAGTATGCCCTCGAGTTGCCGGCGTTTGCGCTCATCGGAGAAGACGAGCTTGCGCATCGCATTGCGATCCAGCGTACCGTCGTCGCTGAACACTTCGTCGCCGAGGGCAGCACGTATCTGAGCGAGCGCCGGTGCGCCTTTTGCCACCACATCGCGCGCAATGACATCGGTATCGATAACGGGTACGCCAAGGTCGGCGAAAAAATTGGCGACGGTAGTTTTGCCGCTGGCGATGCCACCGGTGAGCCCGACGCGAAGTGGACGTGGCGCTGACGGGTCGTTGCTCAAGGGAACTCTAGCGCATGGTGTCCAGGTAGGTATCCATGATCTGCGGGCCATACAGCATGGCGATCCAGCCCGCCGCCGCAAGATAGGGCCCAAACGGAATTGGCACGTTGCGGTCCTGGCGTTTGAATGCAATAAGCGCGACGCCAACAATGGCGCCAACGAAAGCTGATAACAGGATGATCAGTGGCAGCATTTGCCAGCCAAGCCACGCGCCCAGTGCCGCCAGCAGTTTGAAGTCGCCGTACCCCATGCCTTCCTTGCCGGTCAGCAGGCGAAACAGGTGATAGATGCTCCACAGGCTCAGATAGCCGGCGAGGCCGCCGGCGATAGCGGTGCTGGGGTCAACGAAAAGTATTTCGGCCCCGGCCGACTCGTGAAACAGGCTCAGGAAAAGACCTGCCCAGATGAGTGGCAGGGAGATTGAATCCGGAATGATCTGGTGATCGATGTCGATAACGCTGATCGCGATGAGCGTCCAGGTCATCAGGATGGCCGCCGCGGCCTCCCAGCCGAAGCCAAAACGCCAGGCCACGATGGCGGTCATTACGGCTGTCAGCAGCTCTATAACCGGATAGCGGCGCGAAATCGGCGCCTGACAGCTGGCGCATTTGCCACCCAGCACCAGGTAGCTGACTACCGGGATATTCTGTATGGCGGTTATCGTGTGGCCGCAGGACGGGCAACGCGAGCGCGGGGCAACCAGGTCGAAGCGGCCGGTCGGCAGCTCTGCCGCCGGTGTTTCTGCAATTTCCTCACACTGTGCTCGCCAATCCCGCTCCATCATGATCGGCAGGCGGTAGATGACAACGTTCAGGAAACTCCCGATCAGAAGTGCCAGGACGAAGGAAATTCCGATGAACAGGATGGGCGATTGCGTGAAAAGCGCTTGCATGGAAATACCAGTATCTCCCTTTCGTCAGCCGATAAAGAAGCGGCGCCAAAGGAGAGGCGCCGCTGCATTATCAACTTTCGAACTTCCTGAAACCAATCTAGATTACAGAACCCATCTTGAATATCGGCAGGTACATTGCGACCACGAGGCCGCCGACTAGGACACCGAGGATCGACATAATCATCGGCTCGAGGAGACTCGAGAGGTTATCGACCGCGTTATCCACGTCCTCTTCGTAAAAGTCCGCGACCTTGGCTGACATGTCGTCGAGGGAACCTGATTCCTCACCAACGGCGATCATCTGAATGACCATATTGGGAAACAGATTAGTGTTCTCCATAGCTTGTTGCAAACGCTGACCGGTAGCAACCTCGTCCCTTATCTGCAGAACGCCGACTTCGTAGACGATGTTGCCCGTGGCACCTGCAACCGATTCAAGTGCTTCGACCAGTGGTACGCCGGCAGAGAACATGGTCGACAAAGTACGTGCGTAGCGGGCGATCGCTGCCTTTTGAATGATCGGACCAATAATCGGGCTTTTGAGCACCATGCGATCGAGGAAGTGCCGCATCGGGCGTGAGCGTTTCTTGAAATATAAGAACGCATAAATAACGCCGCCGGCCATCATGGCGAGGGCCCAGCCCCGGTCACGAATGAATTGAGAAATATCAATGACGACTCGCGTAAACGCTGGTAAGTCGGCGCCAAAACCCTTGAACAGGTCTTCAAAGGCGGGGATAACGAAAATCATGAGGATGATCGTAACGACAAAAGCCACGACCAGAACGGCCGCCGGATAGGTTACGGCCTTCTTGATTTTCTTCTTGATCGCTTCAGTCTTTTCCTTGTAGGTCGCGATCTTTTCGAGCAACGACTCGAGCGCGCCAGCCTGCTCGCCGGCTTCAACCAGGTTGACAAAAAGATCATCAAAATAGAGTGGGTGCTTCGCCAGTGATTCGGCCAGCGCGCTGCCGCCTTCTACATCGACCTTGACTGCCATGATCAGCTTCTGCATGGCCGCATTTTCGTGGCCGGCGCCGACGATTTCGAACGCCTGCACCAGCGGAATGCCGGCCGCCAGCATCGTGGCGAGCTGGCGGCTGAAAATCGCTATATCGGCCGGTGTTACCGTGCCGCCGCCCTTGAACAGGCCCCGGCCCTGTTTCCGAATCTTGCTCGGCACAACGCCCTGGCGGCGCAGATCGGCACGGACGGCAGCCTCATTGGCCGCCATGCTCTTGCCCTTGATCTTCTTGCCCTTGCGGTCCGTGCCCTCCCAAAGGAAGGGGGTTTTTCCCATCACTGCTGCATTTGCCATCGTCTTCGTCTTCCGTTAGCAGGGTTATAAAGCTATTCGATTGTAACCCGATTGATTTCCTCGAGGCTGGTAAGTCCATCCTTGACTTTATCTAATCCAGCACAACGCAAATCCTTTACCCCCTCAACTACAGCTTGGTCGGCAATCTGTATGGCATTGCCGCCTTCCATTATTATTCGGCCCATTATTTCGCTGACTTCCATTACCT
>SMUX01152555.1_pt1 | contig 14904 bp, 10 predicted proteins | sample 2456431 | NCBI WGS metagenome assembly SMUX01 (sample SAMN11095930, study PRJNA526329) | marine sediment metagenome | biome: Marine sediment; feature: Surficial sediment; material: Deep marine sediment; isolation source: Hadal surficial sediment | place: Pacific Ocean | collected 2014-11 | depth... | reverse complement strand
GGCCTTCACTTCGTCGATCATGCGCTCCAGGCGTTCCATGTCGCGCACCACCAGGGATTTCCCCCGGCGCTCGATGAGGCCCATTTCCGTGAGCCGGCTGAACTCCTTGGTCACGGCTTCGCGCCGCGTGCTCACGCGGCTGGCGATGTCGGCGTGGGTGGGAGGGTGGGTGATCTCCACCAGCTCGCCGGTACCGGCGACCTTCTTCGCCAGCCGCAGCAGCTCCGCATGAATGCGGTTGTTGACCCCCAGGGTGCTGAATTCCACCACCCGATCGGAAAGGTGCCTGACCAGCTGGGTGAGCCCGCAAAGGACCGCGAAGGCTACCTGGGGGTGGTCGTGCAGTACCTCCTGGAATGCCGACGAGCCCATGTTGAGCACCGCGCTCTCTTCCAGGGTGATCACGTTGGCGCAGCGCGGCCGGCCGTCGATGGCGGACAGATCGCCGAACATCTCACCAGCGCCCATGTCGCGGAAGGCGACTTCTCTTCCGCTGCGGGAGAAAATGGTGGCGCGGACCTTGCCACTGATGACGAAGTACACGTCGTCGCTCAGGTCCTGATTGCAGACGATGTGGTGTCGTGGCGGATAGCAATAGGTGTGGCAGTGGCGCGCGATGGAGACGCGCGCGCCTTTGTCCAGGGATCTGAAGATGTCGACGCCGAGCAACGTGTCGGCCGTCGTTTCGACCACGCGAGTCATGCGTCTTTTCCTCCGGCCCTTACCCCCGAAACCGGCAGTCGACAGCATAGCGCGCATGGACGTTGCTGTCCCAAGCCTGGACTACTCTGGCGCTTGCTCACGGCCCGGAAAGCCGGCAGTCTTGTCCGCCATCGCAGTCTGTTCTCGAGCCGTACCCCATGAGCACGCGAATTTCCCGCCGCGCCGCGAAACCGGTGCCGGAGGATCTGGCCCAGGCCCTTCATCCGGTGGTCGCGAGAGTGCTGGCAGCGCGCGACGTGCTCTCGGTGTCGGAGCTGGACTATCGCTTGGAGAAGCTGCATCCGGCGACCATGCTCGCTGGCATGGACGACGCGGTCGCGTTGCTGGTGGATGCTCTGGCGCACGACAAGCGCATCCTGGTGGTGGCCGATTACGACGCTGACGGCGCCACCGGTTGTGCGGTTGCTGTTCGAGGGCTGCGCCTTCTGGGTGCCGCCCATGTGGATTATCTGGTGCCCAATCGCTTCGAGTTCGGTTACGGCCTGACGCCAGAGATTGTCGCGGTTGCCGAGCAGCGTGCGCCGGAGCTGCTGATCACCGTGGATAACGGCATCTCCAGCGTCGATGGCGTGGCCGCCGCCGCGGCGCTCGACGTGCCTGTCATCATCACCGATCATCATCTCCCCGGTGAGCACCTGCCCCGGGCCGCCGCCATCGTCAATCCCAATCAGCCCGGTGACAATTTTCCCAGTAAGTGCCTGGCCGGCGTCGGCGTCGCGTTCTATTTGCTGATCGCGTTGCGCGCCGCGCTACGCGATAGACGCTGGTTCGACGAGCGCGGATTGCAACAACCGAATCTCGGGCAGCTGCTGGATCTGGTGGCGCTGGGCACGGTGGCTGATGTGGTGCCGCTGGATGCCAACAATCGCATCCTGGTGGCCCAGGGAATCGCACGTATTCGCCGCGGCCGCCTTCAGCCAGGCGTCGCCGCCCTGTTGGAGGTCGCCGGCCGCGACAGTCATCACCTCACGGCCTCGGATCTGGCCTTCGCTGTGGCGCCCCGACTGAATGCCGCCGGCCGCCTGACGGACATGACCCTGGGCATCGAATGCCTGCTTTGCGACGACGCTTCGCTGGCCGCCGAGATGGCCGCAACCCTGGACGACCTGAATCGTGAACGGCGCCACATCGAGGCGCGCATGCGTGACCAGGCCATGGCCCAGGTCGAGAACCTCCGTTTCGAAAGCGAGGAGACACTGCCCTTTGGCTTGTGTCTGTTCGATCCGGAGTGGCACCCCGGCGTCGTCGGGATCGTCGCGTCACGCGTCAAGGAGCGTCTGCACCGCCCCGTGATTGCCTTTGCGCCAGACGGCAAAGACGCACTCAAAGGTTCGGCGCGCTCGGTAAGCGGGGTGCACATTCGCGATGCGTTGGAGGCGATAGCCACGCGCCATGCCGGGCTCCTCAGCAAGTTCGGCGGTCATGCCATGGCTGCCGGGCTGAGCCTGGAACGTGCGCGCTTCGACGAGTTCCGCGCGGCGTTCGACGTCGAAGTGCGGCGCCATCTGAGCGCCGGTGATCTGCGCGGGGTCATCTCCAGCGACGGTCCGCTGGAGCCCGCCGACATCGGTTTGGCGCTGGCTCGGGAGCTGCGTCGCGCCGGCCCCTGGGGCCAGGGATTTCCAGAGCCGGTGTTCGACGGCGCGTTCGAAGTGATGAGCAGCCGCGTCGTCGGGGAGTCGCATTTGAAGCTCTCCCTGCGCGCCGGGGATGGCGCCGGGCCCGTGGATGCAATTGCATTCAACGCGCTGGAATATTGGCCCGAGGGCGCAAAGGTCGTGCGCTTAGCCTACAAGCTCGATGTCAATAGGTTTCGTGGCCGAGAGACGGCGCAGCTGGTGGTCGAGTATGCGGAGCCCGGTTAGAGGTGATAGTCGGCTCTGGTTATAGGTTCTCAGATGGATTGCCAGGCTGCCGCATCAGCATCAGAGGTCAAGGCCGGATAGGGACGGATGGTCGTCCGGCCTTCTTCCCAGAGGCCAATGATATTTGCGGTCAGTCGCTGTAATCGAAAGATCGTTAATACTTGCGATGCGACGTTGCATTAGACCGTCGTCGGCAAACTCCCAATTCTCGTTCCCGTACGACCGATACCAATTCCCGGAATCGTCTTGGCATTCATAAGCAAAACGCACTGCAATCCGTCGATCACTGTACACCCACAATTCCTTGATTAATCGGTAATCCAGTTCCTTTGCCCATTTACGCGTTAGGAATTGCACGATGGCATCCCGTCCCTGCAAAAACTCCGACCGATTTCGCCAGACACTGTCGACGGTATAGGCAAGCGAAACCCTGACGGGATCGCGAGAGTTCCAAGCGTCTTCCGCCATTCGAACTTTCTGCACCGCACCTTTCAGATCGAATGGCGGAAGTGGTGGGCGGGGTTCATTCGTTTGAGACATGTGTTTCCAGCCTGTGAGTTTGATGGCAGCCTACTAAGACATCACCAGCGCCATAGTGCCATTTCATTGGTGGAATTCGAAGGCCTGCCCCCACTGCCAGCTAATGGCCTGCGGGCACCATATCCCGTCCGCGCCGCTCTTTGGTGGCACTGCGGTCCGGTCTGCCATAAACGAGTATGCGGTCGCCGCCGGCGCTCTTGGCGGCGTAGCAGACCTGGTCGGCGGCTTTCAGCACCTGGTCGATGGAGCGGCTGTGGGCGCCGATGGGTACGACGCCGATGGTCACCGCGACGTTGATGGTCTGGTCGTAGCGCGCGAAACGGAACGCGCCGACGGCCCGTCGCACGGCTTCGGCGACACGTTCGATTTGAGTCAGCGAGCAGTGCTCCATGAGGATCGCGAATGCGTTGCCACCCACCCGCGCCAGTGTGTCGCGCCTGCGGATCTGTGCCCGTAGCAGGTCGGCGAGCTCGATCAGCAGCTGATCGCCGGCGGGATGGCCGCAACGGTCGTTGATGGCTCTGAAGCGATCCACGTCCACGTAGCACAGTCCGTGCTCGGAGCCATCGGTCCCGGTGGTGTCCACCACCCGTTGCAGGCGTTGCAGAAACTCCTGGCGGTTGACCAAGCCCGTCAGCAGGTCGTGGCTGGCAAGGTGCGCGATGCGACTCTCCATGTGCCAGGCATCGGTGGCGTCACGGGCGACACCACGGTAACCCCGGAATCGGCCGTGATCATCGAAAATCGGTCTGCCGCTCATGCGGATGCTGCGCTTGCTGCCGTCGTCCAGAATGCGCGTGAACTGATAGTCGTCGAAAGGCCGCCGTTGCTCCAGATCCAGGTGATGACTTCTGGTAGCGGCGGCCGCCTGGTCTTCCTCAGGAAACAGCTCCATGCGGCGGCGCCCCAGGATCTGCCCCATGGGCATGCCCATGATCTCTTCGAAGCGCGCCGACAGATAGACGAAGCGCAGGTTTTCGTCCAGCTCCCACAGCCAGTCACTGACAATCTCAGCGAAGTCCTCGAAGCGTTGCTCGCTCTCTTCCAGTGCTTCCTGGGCGAGCCGGGCATCGGTCAGGTCACGGACGCAGACGGTTGCAGCACGAATGGCGCCGGTACCGTCCCGCATCGGCTCGAGCCGGATGCGAATAAAACGAAATCCCAAGCACGGAAAATCCCACCAGCGTTGCGTGTCGACGGTCTCACCCGCCAGGGCCCTGTCGAGAGACTCTTCGATGAGTCCTGCGAAGCTTTCCTGCCCCCCGGGGTCGGTGGCGCGCTGGCCGATCAGGTCTTTCTCTTGCTTACCAAATGCCTCCAGAAAAGCGCCATTGACGGACAGACAGGTCTGCTCGCTATCGATTACGCACACCATGTCGTCGCCGACGAGCGTCGCAAGACCGTATTCCGTGTCGCTGTCATTGGTCATATGAAACATGCACCGTTCTCTGTGTCGCCGAAAAACTGCCCCGGAAAATTACCGATGGCGAACTGAACCGAGTGAGGCAATGCCCCATCGGGTGTTCGTGCATGTCGAAAGCGGATTCAGGACCAGATCGTTCTTATCGTTTGTCGCGACTATACTGAATTTTCACCACCAATGCTCGTTACCGTGCAGCTTCATCGGCGGCGGGGTCTGTAGTACCATCTCGCCGCCACGATGCGCAGGCTCCACGGGATATCCGGGCGAGGCACAGATGCTCGAACTCAACCTACTGTTCACTCGAATCAAGAACATGCAGGAGCGTGTGGACGCTCTGAGGGGGTATCTTTGACCTCGAGGGGCAGCGTGAACGCCTCGAGGAGGTCCAAGGCGAGCTCGAGAATCCCGACATCTGGAACGACCGGGAAAAGGCGCAGCGCCTCGGCAAAGAGCGTGCCCGGCTGGAGGCCATGGTAAACACCATCGTCGCGCTCGACGATGGGCTGGTCGAGGCCCGGGAGCTTTTGGAACTGGCTGGGGACGAGGATGATGCCGAGACCGTCGCTGTGGTGGAGGCCGACATCGCAGGGCTCGACGAGCGTCTTGCCGAGCTCGAATTTCGCCGTATGTTCAGCGGTGAGCTGGACGCAAGCAACGCCTTTCTCGATATCCAATCCGGATCCGGCGGCACCGAGGCCCAGGATTGGGCCGAGATGCTGTTACGCATGTATCTGCGCTGGGGAGAGCGCCGCGGCTTCAAGACCGAGCTCATAGAGGTGTCCTCGGCGGAGGTGGCGGGCATCAAGAGCGCCACGGTGCGTTTCGAAGGCGAACACGCCTACGGCTGGCTGCGTACCGAAACCGGCGTGCATCGCCTGGTGCGCAAGTCTCCCTTCGACTCCGGAGCCAGACGCCACACTTCTTTCGCCGCCGTTTTCGTGTCGCCGGAAATCGACGACGAGATCGAAGTGGAGATAAACAACGCGGATTTGCGTATCGATGTCTATCGTGCGAGCGGCGCCGGCGGACAACACGTGAACCGCACCGAATCGGCGGTCCGCATCACCCACCTGCCCACCAATATCGTCGTGCAGTGCCAGAGCGATCGCTCCCAGCACAAGAACAAGGCGACCGCCATGAAGCAGTTGAAGGCCAAGCTCTACGAGTTCGAGGCTCAGAAACGCCGGGCAGAGGCGCAAATCGTGGAGGAGGCTAAATCCGATATCGGTTGGGGCAGCCAGATCCGCTCCTATGTGCTGGATCAGTCCCGAATCAAGGATTTGCGCACCGGCGTCGAGGTAGGCAACACGCAGGCGGTGCTGGACGGCGATCTGGATATATTCATCGAGGCGAGCTTGAAGGCCGGCGTGTAGAAAGAGCACGACCACTTCGATGTGACATCATGTCCAATTCACACTCCAATTCGAGCCCCGGCGACCAGTCCGCTCAACGCCGTGCCAAGCTCGCGGCGCTACGCGAGCAGGGCAATCCGTATCCCAATGACTTTCGCCGAAGCCATTGGGCCAGCGAGCTGCTCGCCGGGTACGCCGAGCGCGATGCCGAGTCCCTGGAAGCCGACGCGATTCAGGTCGCCGTCGTCGGGCGCATGATGTCGCGGCGAATCATGGGTAAGGCGAGCTTCGCCCACATTCAGGATGGCTCGGGACGATTGCAACTCTACGTGCGCCGCGACGACCTTGCCGAGGGCGTGTACGCGGAATTCAAGAAATGGGATCTGGGTGACATCGTCGCTGCCCGCGGTAGCGTCTTCAAAACCAGGAGTGGTGAGCTTTCCGTCAAAGTGGACGACCTTCGTCTCTTGGCCAAGTCGCTCCTGCCCCTGCCGGAGAAATTCCACGGCCTGACCGACCAGGAGATCCGTTACCGCCAGCGCTACCTCGATCTCATGATGAATGAGCACACGAGGGAAACTTTCCGAAAGCGCTCACGCATCATCGATTATATTCGCCGATTTTTCATCGAGCGCGACTACCTCGAAGTTGAGACGCCGATGATGCACGTAATTCCCGGCGGTGCCGTGGCACGCCCCTTCGCGACCCACCACAACGCTCTCGACATGAAGTTGTATCTGCGCATCGCCCCGGAGTTGTTTCTAAAAAGGCTGGTGGTGGGCGGCTTCGAACGCGTGTTCGAGATCAATCGGAGCTTCCGCAACGAAGGCATATCCACACGCCACAACCCCGAGTTCACGATGCTGGAGTTTTATCAGGCTTACGCTGACTACTTGGATTTCATGGAGCTCACGGAAAACCTGGTACGCGGACTGGCGCGGGAAGTCTGCGGCGGGGAGCACATCACCTACCAGGGCACATCTATCGACCTGTCGAAGCCCTTCGCACGCATGACGGTGAAGGAGTCCATCCTGCATTTCAATCCCGATATCACTGCCGAAACTCTGCAGGACGAAACCGCTGCCTGCGAGGCAGCGGCGGCGCTGGGAGTTTCGCTCGAGGACGGGCACGGACTCGGCAAGGTGTGGATCGAGATATTCGAGAAGACCGTGGAGCACAATCTCGTAGAACCCACCTTCATCACCGCTTTCCCGGTTGAGGTTTCGCCGCTCTCCAGGCGCTCGGACGCCGACCCCTTCGTCGCCGATCGCTTCGAGTTTTTCGTTGCCGGCCGGGAAATGGCCAACGGCTTCTCCGAGCTCAACGATCCGGAAGATCAGGAGGCACGCTTCCGCGCCCAGGCGGCGAATCGCGCCGCCGGCGACGAGGAGGCCATGTACTACGATGAGGATTACGTTCGCGCGCTGGAATACGGTCTACCCCCGACGGCGGGTGAGGGGATCGGAATCGACCGGTTAGTGATGTTACTGACCGATTCGTCATCCATCAGAGATGTGCTGCTGTTTCCGCTGATGCGCCCCGACACGGGTGCTACCCTGGGGACACCGGAGCAATCATAGAAGTAGGCGCGGCGATACCCAACGGACAGCCGGGCGGACTTGCAGCCTTTTTCTTCGCGATGATGTCAGCGGAATATTTTCCCAGGTAATAGCTGATTGTTTCGACGCGGATTTTCACCGAGTCGGCCGGTTTGGTGGAATCGAGCTCCTGAAAAGAAAAAAACAAGGTTCTCGAGCGTTCGACGATTTGTTGCACGGGCGAATAGATGGGCTGGTCCATGCCGCATTCGTAGCTGGATAGCCCTATCAGGCCGGCTACCCAGGGGAGCCGCGCAGGCACCTTGGCAGCCCATAGAATCACGTCGGAATCAGCCGCGTCGAGCTGGTACCAGCGCGAATCCAGGTCGCGGTTGTCGAGATAACTGGCGGCGAGGGTGGTCTTGCCCGAGCCGGGCGGGCCCCAGACCTACAGCACTGACGGGTAAGGCGAGAAGCTCGCCGATGGGGTGCGCAGTGCGCCGCGCTCGAAGGGATAGCTAGTCGGGCTTCCAGCCGCGGCGCGCTTCGGCCTCGATGAAGACACGTTTTACGTTGGGGAAGTGCGTTTTGATCTGATGGTCCATGTGCGCCGCGGTCTCCTCTATCTCGCCGACGCGCAGGCTGTCTGCGAAGTCGACGCTGATATTGACGAGAATGAACTCCGGACCCATGTGCATGGTGAGCACCTCGTTGACATGGCGCACCGCGCGTTGGGCTCTGACGATGCGCCGGATGCCATCCACGACTTCGCGGTTGGCCCTCTCCCCGATGAGAAGCCCTTTGGTCTCGTAGGCGAGCCAGGCGGCCGTACCGCCGAGTATCAAGCCGATGATGATTGAGGCGACGCCGTCGAAGATTGCAATTCCGGTAACGTCCCCCAGCCACACGCCGATAAAGGCGACCGTCAGTCCCAGCATTGCCGCAGAGTCTTCGAACAGTACGACGAAAAACGTCGGATCCTTGCCTTCCTGCACGGCATCGATGTAGCCGCGACTGCCTTTGACGCGGTCGAACTCCTTGAGTGCGAAAAACCACGCGCCGCCCTCGAAGACCATGGCAAAGCCGAGGACGATGTAGTTGACGATGACGTTTTCCACTGGATGCGGTGACATCACCCGCACCACACCCTCGTAGAGCGACACGCCGGCGCCCACGGCGAATATCAATATGGCGACCACGAAACTCCAGAAGTAAACCTCCTTGCCATGGCCGAAGGGAAAATCGTCGTCCGGCGGCTTGCGCGATTGTTTGAGGCCGAATAACAGCAGCACCTGGTTGCCCGTGTCGACCAGCGAGTGCACCCCTTCGGAGAGCATGGCGGAGCTGCCGGTGTAGGCGGCAGCGGCGAACTTGGTAACGGCGATGAGGCTGTTGCCCAGGAGGGCAGCGACAATGACCCTGGTCGAGCCGGACGGCACGTCCTACCTGCCTTTACGGGCGGCGATACGCAGTCGAAGAGCATTGAGGCGAATGAAGCCGGTGGCGTCTCTTTGATCGTAGGCGCCGTGGTCGTCTTCGAATGTCACGGTGGCCGGGTCGTAGAGACTGTCGCTCGTGGATCGCCGGCCCGTGACAATGACATTCCCCTTGAAGAGCTTGACGCGCACCTCGCCGTTGACCGGTTCCTGTGACCCATCGATGAGGGTCTGCAACATCCGGCGTTCAGGGCTCCACCAATAGCCCTGGTAGATGAGCTTCGCGTAACGGGGCATGAGCTCATCTTTCAAGTGTGCCGATTCACGGTCGAGGGTGATGGATTCCATGGCCCGGTGGGCCTTGAGCATGATGGTGCCGCCGGGCGTTTCGTAGCAACCCCGTGCCTTCATGCCCACGTAGCGATTCTCGACGATATCCAGTCGGCCGACACCGTGCTCGCCACCGAGACGATTAAGCTCGGCGATCACCTGCCCGGGTGTCATGGCCTCATCATCGATGGCGACGATGTTGCCGCCCTCGAAGGCGAGGGTCAGGCTGTGTGGCTTGTCCGGAGCGTCTTCGGGCGAGCGTGTCCAGCGCCACATGTTATCGGCGGGCTCGGTCCAGGGATCCTCCAGCTCGTTGCCCTCGAAGGAAATGTGCATCAAGTTGGCATCCGTGGAGTAGGGCGCTTCGTTGCTGCTCTTGCGCTCGATGGGTATCCCGTGATCCGCCGCGTAGGTGAGCAGCCGTTCCCTGGAGTTCAGGTCCCATTCCCGCCACGGGGCGATGATGGTGATATCCGGCGCCAGCGCATAGGCGCCCAGCTCGAAGCGCACTTGATCGTTACCCTTGCCGGTGGCGCCGTGGGCGATGGCGTCGGCGCCGGTCTCCGCCGCGATCTCTACCAGACGCTTGGCAATCAGCGGCCGGGCAATAGCGGTGCCGAGCAGGTATTCGCCTTCGTAGATGGTATTGGCGCGAAACATGGGAAACACGAAATCCCGCGCGAACTCCTCCTTGAGATCCTCGATGTAGATTTCGGCGGCGCCCATGGTCTCGGCTTTGCGCCGGGCAGGCTCGAGCTCCTCACCCTGACCGATGTCGGCGGTGAATGTGACGACCTGGCAGCCGTACTGGTCCTGCAGCCACTTCAGAATGATGGATGTATCCAGGCCACCGGAGTAGGCCAGGACGACTTTGCGGATTTTCACTATTCCCTTCTCGCTTGCAATCGCGGCGGCCGGGCGCCCACCGGAAAACACGCAATGATACCGGCAATAATTGGGGACAGATCTATTTTTTTCATGCTCCTAACCTGATGCGCCTACATACAGGCAAAAATAGATCTGTCCCCAATTATTGGTCCCCAATGATTGTTGTCTGAGCAACTATGATTCCACGGTGACGGACCATTCGCGCAGACGTTTTCTCGCCGGGCTGGGCGCCGCATCGGCGGCGGCTCTGTCGCCGTTGGCTTCACGCCTGGCCGCGGCCGATGCCAGGGCGGCCGCCACCGCCGTGCCCGGCTACGGTCCATTGCAGCCGGACCCCCAAGGTATCCTGGATCTACCGGCGGGATTTCACTACCACGTGATCTCCCGGGTCGGCCAGGACATGGACGACGGCTTCGTCGTTCCGGGGCGCCCGGACGGCATGCACGCTTTTCCGGCGGCCCGGGGACACACGATTTTGCTGCGCAATCACGAGCTCAACCCCGGATCCACCGAGACGGCCTTCCGTGACATGCGGGGGGAATTGAGTGATGCCCAGGGTGCGCGCATCTACGACCCCGGCGCCGGGCGCGGCGGGGTCACGACGCTGGTGGTCGATCCCACCAGCGGCAGGGTCGAGAAGCAGTTTCTGACCCTGGCAGGAACCCTGCGCAACTGCTCCGGCGGTGCAACCCCCTGGGGAAGCTGGATATCCTGCGAGGAGATCGTCATCGGCACCGGCCAGTACGGTGCCCGGCGCGAGCACGGCTACAACTTCGAGGTGCCGGCGGCCGCAACGAGCCTGGTAGAGCCGTTGCCATTGAAAGCCATGGGCCGCTTCAATCACGAAGCGGTGGCCGTCGCTGGGCGCACGGGAGCGATTTATCAGACCGAAGATCGCCCTGATGGCTTGCTGTACCGGTTTCTGCCCGACCAGCGCGAACGCCTGGCCGCCGGCGGGCAGCTGCAGGCGCTGGTCATCCGCGATCTGCCGGCGGTGCACACGGGCAATCGCGGGGATGGCGCTGTCGCCTTTGCCCTGGGCCGGCGCTTCGCCGTGGATTGGGTGGATCTGGACGATGTCACATCGCCGAACGACGATTTACGCCACCAGGGTCAATCCAGGGGCGCCGCGATTTTCGTGCGCGGCGAAGGCATGACCGTCGAGACGGATGCGGCCGGCGGCGGGACCTGCATCTGGTTCGTGTGCACCACCGGCGGCCCCCACGGCCTCGGTCAACTCTGGTGTTACCGGCCGGCGGCCGGCGAAGGCGGTGACGCCGAGCGGCGCCAGCCGGGCACCATCGAGCTGGGCGTCGAGCCGCGCAACGTCGATCTGCTGCGAAACGGCGACAATCTCACCCTGGCGCCGTTCGGTGATCTATTGGTTTGCGAGGACAACGCGGTCGCCCAGCACATCGTCGGCATTACCGCTACCGGTGGCATGTACCGAGTCGCTGCCAACCCACAGCGCGATTCCGAGTTCGCCGGCGTGACATTCTCAGCGGACGCGAGCACCTTGTTCGTAAATCTGCAGAAACCCGGGCTGACCTTCGCCGTCAAGGGGCCGTGGCATACGCGCCGCGGCTAGTAGCGGCAGGTGTGCAGATAGTGATCCTGCAGCACCCTCGCGACGCAGCAGGTCACTTTTTTACCGGTGGGGATATCGAGAAACTCGTTGGGGCCGTGGGCGTTGGATCCGGGGCCCAGCACCCCGGTGATCAGAAATTCGGACTCGGGGAATTTTTCCCCCAGCATGGCCATGAAGGGGATGGTGCCGCCTTCGCCCATGTACACTGCGTCACGGCCGAAGGTGTCCTTCGAGGCCGCAGCCACCGAGGCCCGCAGCCAGTCGCTGACCGGCGGAGCGTTCCAGCCGTCAGCGGCCATCTCCGGGCGGAAGCGGACATGGGCGCCCTGGGGCGGGTCGGCTTCCAGGAGCTTTTTCAGCTCCCGGGAGGCGTGTTCGGCGTCGCAGGTCGGAGGCAGTCTGAGGGAAATGCGCACAGCGGTCATCGGGCGGGCCACGTTGCCGGCGGCTTCCAGGGCGGGGATCCCGGCCGCGCCGGTAATCTCCAGCGCCGGGCGCCAGGTGCGGTCGAGCACCATCTCGGCGCCCCTGGCGTACACCGGGGCGACGCCGTCCAGGAACGGGAAGCGGGTGTAGAGGGTGTCACCGAGCACTTGCGCCGCATGCTCGGCCTGGGCCCGGCGCTCGCCCGGGATGTCGACGTGAAAGCCCGGTTGAAGAATGCGGCCGCTGGTCTGGTCCTCTAGACGACTGAGGAGTTGCCGCAGCAGCCGGAACGAGGACGGCACGATGCCGCCGGCGTCACCGGAATGCACGCCCTCGCTCAAGACCTCCACGCTCAGATCGCCCGCCGCCATCCCTCTCAGTGAAGTCGTGCACCACAATTGATCGTAATTGCCGCAACCGGAATCCAGGCATATGACCAGATCCGGCTCGCCGATGCGCGCGGCGAGGGCGTCTATGTAGTAGGGCAGATCATAGCTGCCGCTCTCTTCGCAGGCCTCGATGAGGATCACGCAGCGGGCGTGGGGGATCCCTTGTTCCTCCAGCGCGTGGATGGCCGCCAGGCTCGCGAACGCCGCGTATCCGTCATCGGCGCCGCCGCGACCGTAGAGCCGCTCGCCCTCGATGACGGGGGTCCAGGGGCCGAAGCCTTCGCGCCAGCCGTGCATCTCCGGTTGCTTGTCCAGGTGTCCGTAGAGCAGCACCGTGCCTGCCCCGCTGCTCCCGGGTTCGTCCTGTTGGCCGCTTCCCTGGTCGTCTCCTCGGCCCGGAATTTCCATGAGTATGAGCGGTGTGCGGCCGGCCAGGCGTACCACCTCCACCTGCATGTTCGGCAGCGCGTGGCCGCGGCACCAGCGTTCGATGAGCGAGACGGCGTCCTCCATATGACCGTGGCTCTGCCAGTCGGGGTCGAATGCCGGCGATTTGTTCGGGATCTTTATGTATTCCACCAGCTCTGGGACGATGGACTCATTCCAGAGCTGATCGATAAACCGTTGTGTGGCTGCGCTGTCCATGGATCGTTGCTTCGCCGACGACACCAACGGCTATTATAGCCACGCCCTTTCAATCGCCAGCGGATCCCCTCTGGTACAGTGACGCCATGATCTTGCACGTGGATATGGACGCCTTCTACGCGTCGGTGGAAGAGTTGGACGATCCCGGGCTCGTTGGCCAGCCGGTGGTCGTCGGTGGTACGCCGGACGGGCGCGGCGTGGTGGCCGCCGCCAATTACGCGGCACGGCGCTACGGCATTCACAGCGCCATGCCGGCGGCCCGGGCCCGGCGACTGTGTCCCCACGCCGTATTCATCCGCTCGCGCATGGACCGCTACGGGGAGGTATCTCGCGCATTGCGCGGCATCTTCGCCCGCTACACGCCACTGCTGGAACCGCTGTCCCTGGACGAGGCTTTTCTCGATGTGACATCGAGCCTGCGCTTGTTCGGCGATGGCCTGGCCATCGCCCGGCGTATCAAGGAGGAAATTCGCGAAGAGCTCGGTCTGGTCGCCTCGGTGGGGGTCGCGCCGAACAAGTTCCTGGCCAAGCTGGCCAGCGATCTGGACAAGCCCGATGGTCTGGTGGTGGTGCCGACGGACGCCATCGAAGCGTTCCTCGAACCCCTGCCGGTATCGCGTTTGTGGGGGGTGGGCAAGGTGTCAAACCGTGATCTCGCCCAGATGGGGGTGCACACTATCGGTGATCTGCGCCGCTTGCCCGAGGCGCTTCTGGTCAGCCGGTTCGCCAACACGGCGGTGCATTGGGCGCGGCTGGCCCGGGGCATCGACGATCGCCGGGTGGTACCGGATCGCGACGCCAAGTCCATCAGCCATGAAACCACCTTCGCCACCGATATCGACGACCCCGAGATTCTGAGATCGTGGTTGCTGGAGCTGACCGAGCAGGTCGCCACGCGCCTGCGCCGTCAGGGCTTGCGCGGTAAGACGGTGTACATCAAAGTGCGTTACGCGGACTTTCACACCGTCACGCGCTCCGAAAGCCTCGATGCTCCCAGCAACGTGACCAGAGAGCTGACCGTGACAGCCGCGGGCCTGCTGCGAGCCCAGCTCGCACGCAGCCCACGGCCGGTGCGCTTGCTGGGAATGGGCGTGAGCGCTTTGACCGCCGGCGCCCATGCGCAGGGCCAATTGTTCGAGACCGAGGATCGCGAGCAGCAACGGCGTATCGATACGGTGGTAGATTCGATCAAGTCGCGGTTCGGTAATCGCGCCTTACGCCGGGGCGGTGGTGGGCGGCGCCCGGGAGACCGTCGTCTAGACTGAAGCCATGCGTCTCGCCCCGTTTCTGATCTACGTCCTCGCCATATTCGTGCTGACGGCCGTGACCTCCTATCCGGTGTTCCTGGGCCTTGAGGGTCTCGGGCTGCGTGACATGCCCTTCGACGAGATGGTGCTGCGGCTGCTGAAGCTCTACGGCCTGCTGGGACTATGGCCGTTGCTCTCGAGCTTCGCTCTCAACACACGGGCCGGTTGGGGCTATGGTCCGAGTCGCAGCCAGCGGGGGTTTTTCAAGGGTTTAGTGCTGGGTGCCACGATCGGTATCGCGAGCATGGCGTTCGTCGTGTCGATTCTTCTGGTATTCGAGATTCGCGTCCTCAGGCCGGGCGTAGTGTTGAGTCCGCTGGTCCTGACGGTTGTTCTGTTGCAGAGTGCGTTTGCCGGCTTGATGGTGGGATTCATCGAGGAGACGTGGTTTCGTGGGGCTCTGCAAACCAGTATCGCGCGGGTAAGCAACAGCGCATTCGCCATCGTCTTCATT